>Ga0308157_10008552_pt1 | contig 11605 bp, 12 predicted proteins | sample PhyBR1_FD_201035 | JGI IMG/M metagenome (GOLD analysis project Ga0308157, IMG submission 201035) | Phyllosphere microbial communities from UC Gill Tract Community Farm, Albany, California, United States - DLSLB.R1 | ecosystem: Host-associated > Plants > Phyllosphere > Unclassified | place: USA...
GTACAGAATATTTGTTTCTTCTTTCTCTTCCGTCTTAGCTTCTTTTGTTTTCTTGTCCGACTTTTCGACTGCGACCGGCTGCTCGATGGTTGATTTTGGTTCCGTTGCTGCAGGGCGAGCTAAATAATTCGAGTAAACGTAAGTCCCCGCGGCACCGAGCAAGAAACACAAGACGAGTAAAGCTAACCAACCCCAAGGAATCTTTCGTTTGACACGCGGTTCCGTCCGGACTTTAACTTTTTGACGACGGGGCTCCGTCTCGCGATGCGTCCGTGATAAGGACGGCACGATTTCTTCCTCTTCTCGTTGGACAATCGGACCGTCTTCTTTCAGAATCGGTCGGGCAACGAGTGTCCCGTAAAAATCAGCGAGTTGTGAATAGTGTTTACCGGCTAAAAAGGCAGTCCATTCCTCAGCCGTCACGGTATCCTGTTTGAACGGAACGAGTGGTTCTTGTCCGGTCAGACGAATCATTGTGTCGGTGAGGGATTCAGTTGAAGCGAGACTGGCACGAACCCGTTCGTGAAGTCGTTTGATGTCTTCTTCAGAGTGCGATGTATAGTATTGGAGTGCTTGTAACGAGCGATGCATGAAGATCTTCCTCCTATGTTGATATCCGGAAATTCATGTAAAAAGAAACATGTCATTCTTTATTATACGCAACAAATTTCAAAAAACGTATGTTATTTCCTGAAATTTAATCAACCATTTCCCAATTTTTTGTTATACTGAGTTCTAGTTGATGAAAAAAGTCACCGAATTAGACAGATAAAGGAGAATAATTAAACCATGAATGAAACGATTAGTTTACAGGAACTATTTTCAATTTTGAGAAAATCGATTTGGCGGATTCTCGCGCTGACAATCGTCGCAGCCCTCATCTCATTTGCTGTCAGTACGTTTTTGATTAAACCGACCTATCAGGCCGGTACACAAATTCTCGTCACACCGAAGAAACAAGAAAACGATGTGATTGATGCTTCGCAAGTTCAATCGTCCGTCACCCTTGTCAATACATATCGTGTCATCATTAAAAGTCCAGCTATCTTAGAAAAAGTTCAAGCAGAAGTGAAAAATGCACCAGACAGCATCAGTGCTTTAAACAATATGATTACGGTTGAAAGTGAACAAAATTCACAGGTCATCAACGTCTCGGTCCAAAATACGGATGCCGCGCTCGCCTCAAACGTCGCGAACTCTGTCGCCAAAGTGTTCAGTGAAGATATCACGGAACTTATGAATGTCGATAACGTTAAAGTTCTATCGGTTTCCGGTATTCCAACGGCACCAGTTAGTCCAAACATCTTACTGAATACAGCAATTGCAGCTGTCGTCGGCTTTTTACTTGGTGTTGGTCTGGCATTCTTACGTGAAGTCCTCGATCGCCGGATCCGCACAGAAGAGCAAGTCCAACAAATCTTGGATCTACCGGTTTTAGGCAGTATCCCGGATATCGACAGCAAAGTCTTTAATGCATCAAAAAAGGCGTCAAAACGAGAGGCGGTTAAACAGTATGGCTAAGAAAAGTAAAATGAACAAAGATGCCCGGAATTTGATTACCGTCACACAACCCAAATCGCCGGTTGCGGAGCAATACCGGACAATTCGGACGAACATCGAATTCATGGCGGTTGACCAAGAAATTCAAGTCATCCTTGTGACATCAGCAACCCAAGGGGAAGGCAAATCAACGACTTCTTCGAACTTAGCCGTCGCTTATGCCCAGCAAGGTAAAAAAGTTTTAATCATTGATACGGACATGCGTCGTCCGACGGTCCACTATACGTTCCGAGTCGCGAATGGTCTTGGTTTATCCAGTCTTTTGACACGTCAAGCTGAACTTGAAAAAGCGATTCTGCCAACGAAGGTCGATAACTTATCGATCTTGACAGCGGGTCCGATTCCACCAAACCCAGCGGAGCTGTTGTCGTCAAAAGCAATGGCAAAATTAATTCTGCATTTACGTGATGAGTACGATGTAATCGTGTTGGATGCTCCTCCATTACTTCAAGTTGCCGACAGCCGGATTACGTCGAAATTGACAGATGGTGTCGTTTTGGTTGTTGGTTGTACGACATCGGATCGTCAACGTGTTTTAAAAGCAAAAGAACAATTGGAACTTGCTGAAGCGAAAATTCTTGGGGTCGTCTTAAACCGTCGTGAACTGACAGATGATTCAGCGTATCAATACTACTATTCCTATGAGTGAGGGATGCCATCATGGTTGATCTACATTGTCATTTACTACCCCTCGTCGACGATGGTCCGGCGAGTGTTGAACAGGCATTACGTTTGGCAGAGCAGGCTGCAAATGAAGGGGTCACACGAATTATCGCGACACCACATTTGTTCCATCCCCAGTTCGAAACAACCGACGTCGATGTCCGATTGACCGTTGCTGAGTTAAACGTGTTATTAAAACAACGCAACATTCCAATCACCGCTTATCCAGGACATGAAGTTCGGCTGACGGGCGAGTTGATGGAAGAAGTGAAGACGGGTGTTGCCTTGTCACTTGCTGACTCACGTTATCTGCTAGTTGAATTCCCGTCGACCGGGATTCCTTCATACGCACGACAAGTGTTTGCGGAATTGATTTCGGACGGCTATATTCCAGTCATTGCCCATCCGGAAAAAAATAAAGCCATCATTCAAAATCCAACGTTACTGTTTGATCTGGTTTCGAATGGTGCAATCAGTCAAGTGACATGTGCCAGTCTAATCGGGAAATACGGCAAAGATGTCCAACGGTTTGCTGTTGCCTTACTCGAAAACGGTCTCGCTCACCTTGTTGCTTCTGATGCACATCACTTGGAGAAACGTCCATTTTACTGGAGTGAATGTCGGAAGTTCCTGGCGCAGGAACTCGAAGGTTGGTTATACGATGAAATTTATGAAAATAACGAAGCCGTGTTACTGAATCAATTGGTAGCCATTAATCCACCAAACCCAGTTGAAAAAAACTGGAAAGGACAATGGGTCTAATGCTTTTTATGTAAAGGAAAGGTAAAGAGAGTGAATTCCGACTCTCTTTTTTCTATGTTAACGCTTACATTATTAAAATATGGAAAACTTTATGGAATAAGTTCCATAGGATGTGTTATCGTAATTTACATAATGAATGCCAAGTTGATTATATTATGGAAATCCGAAATTAGAACTGGGAGTTGATTTTATGAAGCGAGTAAAAAAGGCGGTTATTCCCGCAGCAGGTCTCGGTACACGCTTTTTACCGGCAACAAAAGCGATGCCAAAAGAAATGTTACCGATTGTCGATAAACCGACGATTCAATATATCATTGAAGAAGCGATTGAATCGGGAATTGAAGATATTTTGATTATTACCGGTAAAGGGAAACGAGCGATTGAAGATCATTTTGATTCCGTTCCGGAACTGGAGGCGAACTTGATCGCCAAAAATAAATCTGAATTGTTACATCTCGTTGAAGCCACGACAAACATCAACATCCACTTCATTCGTCAATCAAAACCTAAGGGACTCGGAGATGCGATTCTTCAAGCTAAAGCCTTTATCGGTAACGAACCGTTTGTCGTCATGCTTGGTGATGATATCGTCCAAGCCGAAGTGCCATGTACACGTCAATTAATCGAACAGTATGAAATTACAAACAGTTCTATTATCGGTGTACAACCGGTTGCGGATAAAGATACGCATCGTTATGGAATTGTAGATCCAAGTACAAGCATCTCAGAGCACTTACATAAGGTAAAATCATTTGTTGAAAAACCGGAATCAGGAACAGCACCATCGAATTTAGCGATTTTAGGTCGTTATTTATTGACACCGGAAATTTTTAAATATTTGGAAACACAAGAAGTCGGATCTGGCGGTGAGATTCAATTGACCGATGCGATTACACGACTCAATGAAATGCAACGCGTCTTTGCCTATGAATTTAAAGGTAAACGATATGATGTTGGGGAGAAATTAGGTTTTATTCAAACGACACTCGAATTTGCGTTAAAACGAGATGATCTTGGAGACGATGTGGCTAAAATGATGGAAGAATTATTAGAGGAGCGAACAAAATCGTCTTCATTTGTTTAATTTTTTTATCAATCGTAAACAGAAAGGAGACTGTTCGTTGAAATTCTACTATTATTATCGGACGTTGGCTTTAGCTTGTATTGATGCCGTAGCTTTAGGACTTTCGATGGGATTTACTTACTTTTTTTTGTATCCTAAAGAACTGTTTGAACTAATCGATAGTCAATTACTACTACAGTCAGCTGCTGTCTTTGCTTTATTGTTCGTCACATTGGCTTTCTTAATGAAGCTGTACCGTGTCAACTGGAAGTACGCAAGCATTCAGGAGGCACTGACTTTATCATTGTCACTTGGTGCAAGTTCGATTGGCTTAATGGTCTATCAGAATTTTGTGTTTGGACAAGTGCTCGAACGGATCACAATTCTTAGTTTTTGTATTTCGTTATTGCTACTTGGAGCGATTCGTGTGGCTCTACGCTTACTTGGAATCGGACAACATTGGCGCAAATATGCGTTACCTCGCCGGATGGTAAAGTCACGTAAACGGACACTTGTAATTGGAGCTGGTCGAGCAGGGCGCTCGTTAGTCCGTCAATTATATGCGTCACCGTTTCATGAGTTAAAGCCTGTTGCATTTTTGGATGATGACCCAAAAAATATGCATTTTATGATTCAAGGAATCGAAGTGGTTGGAACAACAAAAGATTTGAAAACTGTCATCGAAAAACACCAGATTGAAGCGATTGTCCTGGCAATCCCGTCATTGACACAGCAACGGCGGATTGAACTAATCACGGAAGCGAAAACGCTTTGTAAAAACGTTCAGACGTTACCAATGATTGAAGAATTGATTACGGGTAAGATTTCTGTCAGTGCGATTCGTGATGTTTCAATCGAGGATTTGCTGGGTCGTGAGCCAGTCGAACTTGATATTTCAGGAATTAAGTCCGAGATTGAGGGACGAACAGTCCTTGTGACTGGAGCTGGTGGATCGATCGGATCAGAAATTTGCCGACAAATCATTCAATTTAATCCAACAACGATTTTATTACTTGGTCATGGAGAAAACAGTATTTACCTGATTGAACGAGAACTACGTGGACTTCAGTTTCCGATTAACTTAGTCCCAATCATTGCCGATGTTCAAGATCGAACACGACTAGAAGAAGTGTTTGCGACACATAAACCACAAGTTGTATTCCACGCAGCTGCGCATAAGCATGTCCCGCTAATGGAAGCAAACCCATACGAATCAGTCAAAAATAATGTATACGGAACAAAAAATGTCGCCGAAGTAGCTGATTTATTTCAAGCAGAGCGTTTTGTCATGATTTCAACTGATAAAGCCGTGAATCCAACGAACGTCATGGGCTCAACAAAACGGATTGCGGAAATGGTTGTCCAAGAGCTGGGGCGTCGCAGTAAAACAAAATTCGCTGTCGTTCGTTTCGGAAATGTACTGGGTAGTCGTGGATCTGTTATTCCACTGTTCAAAGCACAAATTTTAGCAGGTGGACCGGTTACTGTTACGCATCCAGAGATGACACGTTTCTTCATGACAATTCCGGAAGCAAGCCGATTGGTCATTCAAGCCGGTATCTTAGCGGATGGTGGAGAAGTGTTTGTACTTGATATGGGTGAACCGGTTAAAATCGTGGATCTTGCAAAAAATATGATCGAACTGAGTGGATTTACAGAAGACGAAATGCCAATTGTGTTCTCAGGGATTCGCCCGGGTGAAAAAATGTATGAAGAATTACTAAAAGACGGCGAAGTGGACCCGGAAGCGATTTATCCAAAGATTTTTGTCGGGCGAACGCGTCAAAAGGAACCAGTTATGAATATTTTAAACTTAGTTGATCGACATAAGAACGCTCCAATTCAATTAAGAAATGTCTTGCTCGATATTGCGAACGATGTGATTATACGTGAAGAAAATTTAGTTTGATAAACCATAATATATAAAGGAGGAATGCAATGTGAACTATTTAAAGATTAAACGTTCCCTTGGATTTTCGATTGCCTTTGTTGCTTGTTTAGTATTAATTCCTGTTTTTATCCTGATCATGGCTGCAATCAAGGTAGAGTCAAGAGGTCCAGTATTTTTCAAGCAAAAACGAGTCGGCTTGAATAAAAATCATTTTAATATTTTAAAATTCCGAACGATGTATATCGAAACACCAAATGATACACCAACACATTTGTTAGCAGATCCAGATGTATACATTACGCGTGTCGGTAAGATTCTTCGAAAAACAAGTCTTGATGAATTACCACAGTTATTTAATATTTTAAAAGGTGAAATGGCATTTGTGGGACCACGTCCCGCTTTATGGAATCAATATGATTTGATTGATGAGCGAGATAAATATAAGGCTAACGATACTTTACCTGGTTTGACGGGATGGGCGCAAATCAATGGTCGTGATGAACTTCCGATTGAGATTAAAGCTAAACTAGATGGAGAGTATATTCAACGAATAGGAATTTTGATGGATACACGTTGTTTTATTGCAACAATCTTTAGTGTTCTAAAAAGTGATGGAGTAGTCGAAGGTGGTACAGGAAAAATTACTGTAAAAGAAGTAGCAAGTACAAAGGAGTAAAACAAAAAATGAAAAAGATATTTTTAAGTGTAGATATTGAAGAATGGTATCACCTTGATTACTTTAAAAATTATAAAGACGTAAATAAAAAGATAGAAACTATTCCTGATATATATAATTTTTTGAATGTTTTGGATGAATTAAACATAAAATGCACTTTTTTTACACTAGGTGAATCTGCACTCAAATTCCCAGAAATCATCAAAGAGCTTTCAGCTAAAGGACATGAAATTGCATGTCATGGATTAGATCATGAATTACTTTATAATAAATCAAATGAAAACTTTAAGTATGAAGTTAAAAAAGCAAAAGAAATTTTGGAAGATATCTCTCCAAATATTAAAATTCAAGGATATAGAGCCTCTTGTTTTTCAATGGATAGAGAAAAACTAGATATTTTAAAAGAAATTGGTTATTCCTATGATTCAAGTTATATCTCCTTTGCCGAACATCCCCTTTACGGAAAACTAGATATGACTGGTTTTACAAGAAGTCAAAGTTTAATTCATAAAAATGATCATTTTTATGAATTTGAAATTCCAACTTATAAAATAGGTAAGTATAATATTCCTATTTCAGGGGGCGGCTATTTAAGACTTTTTCCATTTTGGCTAAACAATTATTTTATTAAAGATTATTTGAAAAAAAATGAAAATTTCATTTTTTATTTACATCCTTTTGAATTAACTGATAAAAAAATAGAATTTCCTAAAGAAGCTAAAAAATCTGAAATATTTAGAGCATCTGTTGGTAGAAAAAATAATTTAAAAAAATTAAAAAAAATATTAATGTCCTTAAAAAAAGATTCTGTAGAATTTACTACTTTCTCAGAAGAAGTTACTAGAAATGGGTAATTTGATGAAAAATATACTAGTTACAGGTGCAAATGGCTATGTTGGTCAGGAATTAATTAATAGGTTAGTTCATCAAAATTATAATGTCTTTTGTATAACTCGTTCTATTCCAAATAAAGAACTAAAAAGATATAAAAACGTCAAATGGTATAATTTTGATCTTAAAAATGAAGACAATATACAAGAGTTATTTTTAAATCAAAAATTTGATTACGTTGTACATTTAGCTGGATTAGCTCATAAAAAAAATAATAAAAATCTAACCAAAGAAGATTTTTTTGAAGAAAATGAAATTGTAAGCAAATATTTATTCGAAACAACTAAAAAGTATAAAGTACCTATTTTTTTTGCAAGTACTGTTGAGGTTTATGGATTGAAAAACGATGAAATAGTTGATGAGTGTTTTTCAACAAATCCAATCTCTTATTATGCAAAATCCAAATTAGCTGCGGAAAATATACTGAGAGAAATCTACAAGGATGAGTTAAGTAAATTATATACAATAGCTAGATTTGGTATGGTTTATGGTAAAGACATAAGAAAAGATTTGGACAAACGAATTTATTTAAAGCATCCAAAATATATGTATAAATTATCAAAAAACATATATTATCATTTTGTTTCTATAAATAATATTTTAGATTTCATTTTACACTCTATTGAAAATGTTGAAGTAGTAAATGGTATTTATAATTTAGTAGATACAGACTATATAAGTGCAAATACTTTATTAAAATTTGAGTCATTAAAAAATCCTGAAAACAAAATTATAACTATTCCTAAAATAATTTTCACAGTATCTAGGAAACTATTAAGTAATTTGAAAATATTAGAATCAGTAAGCTATTCCTTAAAAAAAATTGAAGATCCACCTAAATATTCTAATATAAAAATGCTAGGTGTTATTACACCTAAATGGAATTTTGAGAACACATTATACAATAAGAATTCGGAGTGAGATGATTGAGTATTGTTTTAGTTACTGATTGCGAAACTAGAAAAGCCCTTTGTGTAGTACGAAATCTAGGTGCTTCTGGACATAGAGTACTATGTTTTGGAAAAAATAAATTCAATATGACTAAATATAGTAAGTATTGTCAAAGTTTCATTCTTCAAAAAAGTATAAATGATAATGATTTGATAAATGAATTGAATTTTATAATTAAAACCGAAAAAGTCGACGTTGTGATACCGATGGAAGATGATATGGTAAGGATTTTGTCTGATTCTAGTAGTAAATTGCTAACCAAGACTTTAGTTCCTGATATAAATTCTTTCAATATGGCTAGAGATAAAGAAAAAACGATGAAAAGTGCATTACTAAATAAAGTAAGTATACCTAATACTTACTTTTTAAATAATGTAAATGAAATTGAAAATACTAATATTGATTTTCCTGTAATAATCAAACCCAGAATAGGTGCTGGTTCTAAAGGGATAAAAAAGTGTCATAATAAAAAAAAATTAATAGAGGAATACAATCATTTAGTTAATAATAATCAACATCCGATTGTCCAACAATTTATAGAGGGTGACTATAAAAAAATACAGGTTTTACTCCTATTTGATAAGAATAGTAAAATCAACAGAAGTTGTGTTTATGAAGGGATAAGAGAATATCCCGTAAATGGTGGTCCGGTAACATTATGGAAGACAGTTTTTCTTCCTGAAATCGAAACAAAGTCAATAGAATGGTTAAAAAACGAAAATTGGGTTGGTTTTGCAGAAGTTGAATATTTATTTAACGAGAATACAAAAGAATACTATTTAATGGAAATAAACCCTAGGTTTTCTGCAAATATCGCACTAGCTCATTTCGTTAATATAAACTTTGCAAATCAATTTGTAAAATTATCTTTAGGAACTGAAAGTTCATTTAAGAAAAATGAAATAATTGATCAATACTGTCAGTGGCTATTTCCTGGTGATGTATTAAACTATGTTTTTAATAAAAAAAGAAAAGAAGAGAAAATTAATTATTTCTTTAATAAACCTTATAATTTAAAAGATGCTATTTTTTCAAAACATGACCCTCTACCAGGATTAGCACAGTTCGTAACAATATTTTCAAGTAAAGAAAATTTTAAATCTTTGAAAGAAAAAATGAAAATTAAGTAGGAGAGATTGATTTGGAAAACGAAAATTACTTATTTTATAAAATGGATAATAAAGAAGCTTCTAAAATCTTTAATAGTAATTTATTAAATAATGATTTGATTTATTATCTATGGAAACCTAAACACTGTTTAGATATTTATCCAAGTGGTTTTTCCAAAGTTCTCAAGAATATGAGATCGCATCCCATTATTAATCTTTTTTACTGGAGAATGTTAGGTTTTTCTATGAGTTTTAAAAAAAGTTATGCAATCTTGATAATAAAAGAAAAGAATACTGAGGAAATTATACATTTTAATGTAGTTCTTCCTAAAAATTATAGATCACCTTTTTTAAAGAAGAATGATTTGATTTTAGGTCCAGTATGGACACATGAAAAATATAGAAAAAAAGGTATCTTAAGATTCTCAATAAGTTATATTTATGCTCAATTAAAAGAAAGTAATAGAGCTTTTTGGTGGGTTTGTAATGAAGAAAATAAGAGTTCAAGATATTCTATAGAAAAAATTGGATTTAGTCTTATTGGAGAAGGTACTATCAAAAATAATAATAAAATTAAAATTTTTAGTTATTTCAATTTAAATGAAAGGAGAAAAATAAACTAATATGAAAAAGAAAATACTGTTTATTTCAGCTTCAGGTGGCCATCTTGAACAATTAATGATGCTGAAGCCTCTAATGGATAAATATCCAAGTATAGTTGTTACTGAAAAAACTAAAGTTAATAGTAAATCTGATTATTTTATGTTGCAGGCAGGTGCAAAGCATAAGCCAGTTATGATTAGATTTGTAATTAATTTTTTTATAGCTTTATTTATATTTCTAAAGGAACGACCGACTCATATCGTTAGTACAGGAGGTATTATTGGAGTTCCTTTTGTTTATATATCTAAATTAGCGAAAACAAAAATTATTTTTATTGAGACTTTTGCAAGAGTCCACGATAGTACTAGAACTGGAAGATTCATGTATAAGCATGCTGATTTATTTTTAGTACAGTGGGAAAGTCTTCTAAAAATTTATCCAAATGCTAAACATGGAGGTAGTATATATTGATTTTTATATGTTTAGGAACCAAAAGATTTTCATTTGATCGTTTATTGATAGAGATGGATAGATTAATCGAGGAAAATATTATAAAAGAAGAAGTTTTTGCTCAAATAGGATCTTCAGATTATACGCCCCGAAATTATCAATTTGAGCGCTTTATAGATAGTGAAGAATATCAAAGAAGAGTAGATGAGTCAGATATAGTTCTTACACACGGAGGTACAGGAGCTATAGTAAAAGGATTGAAATCATATAAACAAGTAATTGCTGTACCAAGAAAAAGCGAGAACAATGAGCACTCAGATGATCATCAAGTTCAAATAGTAGAATTATTTAAATCTCAAAATCTTATCTTCGCTGTTTACGATATTAAAGATATGCATAAAAAAATACTTGAAGCTAAAAATCATCCTATAACTAAGAGATTTAAAAGTGAAGGGAATATCATAAAAATTATTGAACAGTTTATTGAAGAAAACTAAAAAATATAGAGGTTAATATGGAAAAATTATTAAAAATACTAGTTGGATTGATGCTAATTTTATTTCAATTATATTATTTGCTTCCTAACTATATAGTCATAGTCCTCAAAATCGCTATTCCTTTAATAGTGTTATTGCTACATTATCATTTAAATAAAGAGAAAAAAATTAAAAATATGGATTTTTTAATATGGTTTTTCACGTTTTTTTTAGTAGGGATCATATCTATTTTTTATACTGTATCTGATTATGAGAGCTTAGACGTAGTAATATCTTTAATCTCATCATTTTTAACTCTATTTGTTATTTCACAATTCATAAAGAATGAAAAAGATATTGATTACATAGTTTCTTGTTTGATTATTGGTGGGCTAATATACGCTATGTATATATTAGTTAGACAAGGTAGTTCAATTCTTGATGGAATAAATGCTGAGTATGTTGGTGGAACGGGAATGTTGTTCTCCTATATTGTTACCCCCACAATAA
>Ga0308157_10008553_pt1 | contig 11604 bp, 7 predicted proteins | sample PhyBR1_FD_201035 | JGI IMG/M metagenome (GOLD analysis project Ga0308157, IMG submission 201035) | Phyllosphere microbial communities from UC Gill Tract Community Farm, Albany, California, United States - DLSLB.R1 | ecosystem: Host-associated > Plants > Phyllosphere > Unclassified | place: USA...
ACCGCGAGTTCGATACCTATCCCGACCTGCTCGCGCAGATGGGCGACGTGCCGGCGAACCTGGTTGTCTCGTACGCGCCGATGCGGGAGGCGCTCGCGACCGCGGAGGGACTCGTGACAGTCAGCTCTACGGCGGCGATCGAGGCGGCGGCGTGGGGCGTGCCGGTGATCGCGCTCGACGAGTTCGGCGTCGCGCCGGAGCTCATCAATCTCGTTTTCGAGGGGAGCGGCTTGCTCCGGCCCTCAGCGGACGTGGTCGCGCGCAGACTCGCTCATCCGGATGCCGGCTGGCTCTCCGACAACTACTTCCACGACCCATCGGACGATACGTGGATCCGCGCTGCGCAGGATCTTGTCGAACGGCGGGCACGGGGCGAGCTCCCGCCGCGCGACGTACCGCGGATCGTCGGCGGCCGAGCACACGAGGCGTGGGATCGTCGCCAGGCGCTCGGCCGGAACGATCGGAGCGCGGGCGGACGCCTCGCCGGCGTCGTCGGCACGCCGATCCGCGCAGTGCTCGGGACCGTTCGACGGCTGCGCCGGCGGCTCAGCGGATCTGCGTCGTGAGGCGGCGCCCGGTCAGATCCTGAGCTCGGCGCGCAGCTCGTGCACGTGGTACGCCGTGATGTCGTCTTCGGCGCTGCCGCCGGCGAAATCGGGGATCTCGCGGATGACGCGGAACGGCTCATCGCGCGCGGGGCCGTCGAGGCGCACGTCGAGGTGGGTGACGTCGAAGCCGCGTTCGTGCAGCTCGCTGGCCATGTCGTAGTCCTGGCCCGAATCTCCGGCCGTGAACCAGCGGCGCGGTGCCTCCATGCGCTCGCCCAGGAGATCGAGGGCGCGCCGGGCTCCGAGCGCCTTCCCGCTGTCGGCGTGCTCGACATCGATCGAGATGAACGTGGGGTAGATCGTCATCTCGTGCGCGCCGGTGTGTTCGATCTGCCGCTCGATCTCGGCGATGATCTCGGGCCTGACGCGGTGGAAGTCGGCGCTCGAGACGTGCACGTGCTGCTCGAGCGAGATCATCGTGCGCTTCGTGGCATCGAAGAACACGATCTCGGAGAAGCGAGCCGCGATGTCGCGTGCGGCCTCGACGAGCGTGGTCGGCGGGGCCATGTTCTGGTCCTCGGAGACGGTGCCCACGCGCGCCGCGCCTGTCGTGCCCGTCAGCGAAAACCAAGTGCCGCCCTTCTCGCCGACGCCCCATACGGGATCCGTCGGCGCAAGGCCCGAGGTGACGAGCCGCGGGATGATCTGCTCGCCGAGGAAATCCGCAGACCGCCCCGTGTTGAAGACCACCGGGCAGCCGCTCTTGGCGATCGCAGTGAGGTCGTCGGAGAGCGCGGCGAGTCGCAGGGTGCGCGTGCGGGTGCTGGAGATGGGGCCGTCGACGTCGAGGAGCAGTCCGAGGGATGGGGTCACTGATCCATCCTCTCATTCAGTCGAGCGATACTTCGCGCGAGCGATCCCACTCCTCGTCCCATCCGAGGGTCCTGAGCAGGCGGTCGAGGATTCCTGCGGTGAATCCCCAGACGAACTGCTCGTCGCCCGCACCGGTGAGGCGCCACCCGGGTCCTCGCATCGTCTTGCCCGACCACGTGTGTGCCCAGGTGACGCGGTTCTCCGGATTCACGAGGTCGGCGACCGGCGCGCGCCACACGGCCTGTGATTCTGCCTCGTCGACGACCCCGACCGGGCTCGGATCGCGCCACCAGCCGACCACGGGCGTCACGTGGTGGTCGGATCCGGGGAGGGCGAGCGGCGTGAGCGCGCCGAGCACCTCGATGCCGGACGTATTGACGCCCGTCTCTTCGCGCGCCTCGCGCAGCGCGGCGGCGATGTCGTCCTCGTCCTCCGGATCGATCCGGCCGCCCGGAAACGCCACCTGCCCGGGGTGCGAGCGCAGCGTCGCCGCACGCGTGAGGAGCAGCACGTCAAGATCACGGGAGACCGCGCGGTGCTGTGCGTCGTAGTCGGAAGGGACCTGGTCGAGCACGCCGAACAGGATCAGGACGGCCGCCGGGCGGGTCCGCTCGTCATCGACGAGCGAGCCGTCCGGCGCCTTCCACAGGGGCGTGTCGCCTGCGTGCTGCACAAGATCGCGCAACTGCGCGTAAGCGGTCCTCATGCCTTCAGATGCTACGGCCTCCGCGGCTGCGGTCGGCGATCACCGGAACTCAACGGTCGCGTTCTCGTTGTTGAGTACGATCACGGGTGTGATCGTCGGGTGCCCGGCCGCGCGGATCTTCTCGAGATCGATGCGAATGAGCGGCGTGCCCTCGTCGACGAGATCGCCCGTCTTCACGAGGGTCTCGAACCCATCGCCCTGCATGTCGACGGTGTCGAGGCCGATGTGGATGAGGATCTCCACGCCGTCGTCCGTGACGATGGCGATGGCGTGCCCGGTGTCGAACGCGTGCCCGACGCGTCCGGGCGCGGGGGAGACCACCGTGTCGCCGGTGGGCTCGATCGCGAGACCCGGGCCCATGACCTGCTCGGCGAACGTCGGGTCCGGAACTTCAGAGAGCGGCTTGACCTGGCCGGCGATCGGCTGCAGCAGGCGCACGACGCGCGTGTCGGTGCGCGTCACGGTGGCGACGGTGTCGGTCGCGGGAACCGACGCGGGCGCGTCGGCAGAGGGCGGCTCGATCGCGCCGGACATGATCCCCTCCATGGCTTCTTTCACGAACTGCACGTTGAGCCCGTAGATGACCTGCACCGACTTGCCCCCGGGCTTCATGGTGCCCGCGGCACCGGCTCGCTTGAGGGCGCTGTCGTCGACCTTCGACACGTCGTTGATCTCCATGCGCAGGCGGGTGGCGCAGTTGTCGAGGCTCGTGATGTTCGCGGATCCGCCGAGCGCGGCGAGGAAACGGTTCGCGGTCGCGGCGTATTTCGCATCGACCGACTGCCCGACGGGGGCATCGTCCGCGAGATCCTCGTCGTCTTCGCGACCGATGGTCTTCAGCTGCCACTTCTTGATGACGAACGTGAACACGAGGAAGTAGATGACGAACCACGCGATTCCGAGTAGCAGCAGCAGCCACGGATTCTGCGCGAGCGGGTTGTTCCATCCGAGGCCCATGTCGATCGCGCCGGCTGAGAACCCGAAGCCCATGCGGGCGGGGAGGAGCGCGGTGATCGCCATCGAGATGCCGGTGAACAACGCGTGCAGTCCGTAGAGGGCCGGCGCGAGGAACATGAACGAGAACTCGAGCGGCTCGGTGATGCCGACGAAGAACGACGCGAATGCGGCCGAGAACAGGATGCCGGCGGCCGCCTTCTTACGGGTGCTGCGCGCCGTGACGTACATCGCGAGAGCAGCGCCCGGCAGGCCGAACATCATGATCGGGAAGAAGCCCGAGGTGTACATACCGGTGACACCGAGTACGCCGTCGCCGTCCGCGCCGGCGAGGAAGTTGGGGATGTCGTTGATGCCGGCCACGTCGAACCAGAACACGGAGTTGAGGGCGTGGTGCAGGCCCGTCGGAATCAGGAGGCGGTTGAGGAACCCATAGATGCCGGCGCCGATGGGCCCGAATCCGACGATCCACTCACCGAAGGCGACGAGCGCGCCGAACACGAATGGCCACACGAAGAACAGCACGACCGACAGCACGATCGATGCGCCGGCCGAGACGATCGCGACCGCGCGCTTACCCGAGAAGAAGGCGAGCCAGTCGGGCAGCTTCGTGTCGTGGAAGCGGTTGTAGGAGAACGCACCGACGAGACCGCAGATGATGCCGACGAACGCGTTCTGAACACGGCCGAACGCGGGGTCGACGTCGGTGACCTCGATGCCGCCGTAATATCCGGCGACGGCCTCGGGTGCCAGCAATACCGTGACGACGAGCCACGAGACGAGTCCCGCGAGCGCCGCGACGCCGTCGGATTTCCTCGCCATACCGAAGGCGACGCCGATGGCGAACAGGACGGCGAGGTTGTCGATGACCGCACTGCCCGCGCCCTGAAGGAACACGGAGACGATGTTGTCGCCGGCGGTGTTACTGATCCAGTTGCCGATGCCGTACAGGATCGCTGCGACGGGCATAACGGCGATGGGCATCATCAGCGATTTGCCCAAGTTCTGCAAGAACTTCATTTCGGTTCTCCGAGGTCTCGATGAGAGTGATCCTCGGCAGGCTATCTGCGGATGGTCGCGGGCGACAGAGGCTCGGCGAAATTCTGTTCAGGCGGCGAGAATCGCGCGGCGAAGAGCATCCGCGCGCTCGGCAAACCCGCGCTGCTGCCGCACGTATTGGGCCTTGCCCGCGGGCGTCTCGATCTGCACCGGTACGACGCCGAAGTCCGACAGGTCGTACGGCGCGGCCTGCATGTCGAGCAGGCGGATGTCGCGGGCGAGCTCGAAGGCGTCGAGCAGCAAGTGGCCCGGAACCAACGGTCCGAGCTTCATCGCCCACTTGTACACGTCCATGCCCGCGTGCAGGCACCCGGGCTGTTCGTTCGCTGTTCGCTCGTCGACCGTGAGCGGCTGGCGGTTGCGCGGCACGGCGTCGGGCGTGAAGAACCGGAACGCATCGAAGTGGGTGCACTTGAGGTCGTGACTCTCCACGACCTCGTCGGTCTGCCTCTGACCGAGGCGAAGCGGCTGCGCATGCCGGTGCTCGTCCTGCCGGTAGACCATGGCCCACTCGTGCAGCCCGAAGCAGTCGAACTGGCCCGGCCGCTCGGACGTGCGGCGCAGCATGATGCGTGCGAGCCGCACGACGGCGCGCTTATCTGCATCGTACGACTCCGCGTCGACGCGAAGGGATCCCGCTGCGCTCCCGGGCACGTACCAGCGCCACGCGGCGCGATCGTCGCTCGCCGCGTCCTCGAGCTCGACACCCGCCCCGGGATGCCACCGAGAAAGCGCGGACGGTTTGTACGAGTAGTACGTGAACAGGAAATCCCACACGGGGTGCGTCTCGCCTCGGCTGCGCCGGGCAATGTGCTCGGCCGTCAGAGCCGTCGCTCGGTCGGCGTGCGCGCTCTCGCGCTGCCGCCAGTCGTCTGAGGCGAAGACCGTCACCGGTCGAGGATCGCCGACATGGCCCGCGTCAGGTACCACGGGTCGACGACAGCGGTCAGCTCGCGCGCCGAGTGCATCGAGAGGATCGGCACGCCCACGTCGACCGTGCGGATTCCGAGTCGGGTCGCCGAGATCGGGCCGATCGTCGATCCGCACGGCATGGCGTTGTTCGAGACGAACTCCTGCGTCGGAACGCCCGCGGTACGGCACGCCGCCTGCCACGCGGCGGCGCCGTGCGCGTCGGTCGCGTAGCGCTGATTCGCGTTGATCTTCAGGATCGGGCCGCCGCCCGCGACGGGGTGGTTCGCGGGGTCGTGGCGGTCAGCATAGTTCGGGTGCACGGCGTGGCCGACATCGCTCGAGACATGCAGCGAACCGGCGAAGCTACGCGCGCGATCCTCGGTGCCCGCACCGAACGCAGCGAGAATCCGCGACAGCACTTCCTCGTGGAACGGACCCGCCGCGCCCGAGCGCGACGCGGATCCGATCTCCTCGTGGTCGAACGCCGCGAACATCGCGATCGCCTCGACTGGGGAGGCCGCGGCGATCGCCACGACACCGGCGTGCGCGGAGAGCAGGTTGTCGAGCCTGCCGCTCGCGAACAGGGCGTCGTCGGCGCCGAAGGGACGAGGAGGCTGGGTGTCGGCGGCCACGATGTCCATGCCGCCGATCACCTCGGGAGCGACGCCGGCCTCGCGCGCGAGAACGGCGACGATGTCGGCCGATTCTGCGTCTCCGAGCCCCCACACCGGCGCGGTGTGCTGCTGCTTGTCGAGCTTCAGACCGTCGCCGACCTGCCGGTCGAGGTGGATCGCGAGCTGCGGGATGCGCGCGATCGGGGCCGTCTTCACGAAGTGCTCCTCGCCTGCGAGCGTGACGATGCGGCCGGCGAGGCAGAGCTCGCGATCGAGCCAAGAGTTGACGAGCGGGCCGCCGTAGACCTCCCAGCCGAGCTGCCACCAGCCGCCAGCACCCGTCGTGGAGGGCTTCGGCTTGAGTTTGAAGCTCGGCGAGTCGGTGTGGGCCCCGACGATCTGGAACGGCGTCGTCGCCGTGACCTCGCCCGGCAGTACGAACGCGATCACGGATCCCTCCCGCACGACGACGTACTTTCCGCCGGGCGTGAGCGCCCATTCGTCGTGCTCGACGAGGGGAACGAACCCCGACTCCTCGAGGCGCCTGCGCGCCTCGGCGGCCGCGTGGTACGAAGAGGGCGAGGCCGTAACGAAGGCGGCGAGGTCATCGATGTGGCTGCGGGCGTCGTCAGGAATGGTCGTCACCCGTTCATCTTCTCAGACCGGTTCGATGAGATCCGGGGAGTCGTTGCGCACGTTGCCGACGGCGCGGTCGACCTCGTGCCACGCGAACGACTCGGCCACGCGCGGCGCGTCGTCGAGGGCGGCCTCGAGGATGTCGTGCGGGGCGTCGATGTCGGTGTCGAGCCACGCGTCGGCGTGGTCGGAATCGAGGAAGACCGGCATGCGATGGTGGATCGACCCGAGGTCGCCGACGGCGTCGCGGGTGAGGATCGTGAAGCTCAGAACCCACGCGTCCTGCGGATCTTTCCACCACTCGTACAGCCCGGCGAACAGCATCGGCTCGCCGCCCGCGGGGTGGATGAACAACGGCAGCTTGCCGTCGTCGGTGACCTTCCACTCGTAGTAGCCAGTGGCGGGAACGACGGCTCGGCGCTTCGCGAACGCCGGGGCGAACGTGCGCTTCTCCGCGACCGTCTCGGAACGGGCGTTGAACGAGCGGGCTCCGACCGAGAGGTCCTTCGCCCAGCCGGGAACGAGACCCCACCGGGCGGGCTCCAGGCGCCGCGTCGGCGGATCGGACTTCGCAGAGTCGAGCACGATGGCAGCGAGCGCGGTCGGCGCGATGTTGAAGCTCGGCTGCGGAAGATCGTCGCTCACGAGATCGACGCTCAGCTCGCTGACGAGCTCGCTGCCGACACGGGCCACCACGAATCGTCCGCACATGCCTCGAACCTAACGGAAATCGCGCGATCGGTGACCGATGCCGACCGACAGGTCTTCGAAGCCGTCGGCGACGATGTTCACAACGCCCTCGGGGGATCGCTCGAGGATGCCTCGCGCGATGAGCGCCGGTCGGTCGCGCACGAGGTGGCGATACCTCGTCCAGACGCCCACGGAGCAGACGACGTTCACGAGCCCGTGCTCGTCCTCGAGGTTGAGGAAGGTGATGCCGGAGGCCGTCGCGGGTCGCTGCCGGTGCGTCACGAGCCCCGCCACCTCGACGCGCCGCCCGGTCTCGTGGGAACGCAGGTCGGAGGAGGTGAGCACCCCGCGCGCGTCGAGCGGGGAGCGGAAATGCGCGAGGGGATGATCGTCGGTCGAGACTCCCGTGGCCCAGAGGTCGCTCGCGAGACGCTCATAGCTCGTGGGATCTCCGAACAGCGGCGGTTGCACGCTCGCGCCCGTGCCCTCGAGGAACTCGGGCCGCTCGTCGGACGCGGCCCCCGCGAGCCACAGCGCGTCGCGCATACCGTGTCCGAAAGCGGCGAACGCCCCGGCCGAGGCGAGCGACTCGAGCTGTCGCTCGGTGATGCCTGTGCGGCGTACGAGATCGGTCATCGAGCGGAAATCTCCGCCCCTGTCGCGCTCGGCCACGATGGCGCGCGCCGTCCTCTCGCCCACCCCGGTGACGCCCGCGAGCCCGAGTCGCACGGCGAACCCGCCGTCGCGGCGGTGCGCGGCAGACTCGTCCGGGGCGCGCCGGTCGAACGCGGCCGGGGGCGACTCCTGATCGCGCAGACACGAGTCGTGACCCGTCGCGCCGCGACGATTCGGATCGAGCACCTCGAGGGTCTCCTCAGCTCTCGAGCGCAGGATGTCGGGTCGGCGCACCTCGACGCCGTGCCGGCGGGCATCGGAGGTGAGGGTCGCGGGCGAATAGAACCCCATGGGCTGTGCGCGCAGCAGACCCGCCAGGAAGGCGGCGGGGTAGTGCAGCTTGATCCACGAGCTCGCGTACACGAGCAGTGCGAACGAGAGCGAGTGCGACTCGGCGAAACCGAAGTTCGCGAACGCCTGGATCTGCGCGTAGAGCCCATCCGCCTCGTCGCCGGTGATGCCGTTGCCGGCCATGCCGTCGTAGAGCTTCTCCCGCAGCGACTCGATGCGCTCGACGCCGCGCTTGGATCCCATCGCACGTCGCAACAGGTCTGCGTCCTCTCCCGTGCAGTCGCCGATTGCCATCGCCATCTGCATGAGCTGCTCCTGGAAGACCGGGATGCCCAGCGTGCGTTCGAGCACCGGTTCGAGCTTGGGATGGGGATAGGCGATGGGATCGGTGCCCATCTTGCGCCGCACGAACGGGTGCACGGCGCCGCCCTGGATCGGGCCGGGACGGATCAGCGCGATCTGGATCGCGAGGTCGTAGAAGGCTCGGGGCTGCAAGCGGGGGAGAAGGCCGATCTGCGCGCGCGATTCGACCTGGAACACGCCGATCGAATCGGCGCGGCAGAGCATGTCATACACGGCGGGCTCCTCGCGGGGGAGCTCGCGCAGGTCGAACACCTCGCCCGTGGCCTCGCGGATGATGTCGAAGCAGTGCTGCAGCGCGGCGAGCATGCCGAGCCCGAGCAGGTCGAACTTCACGAGCCCCATCCACGCGGCATCGTCCTTGTCCCACTGGATGACGGTGCGACCGGGCATGCGCGCGTGCTCGATCGGCACGACCTCGCCGACGGGCCGATCGGTGAGCACCATGCCGCCCGAGTGGATGCCGAGGTGGCGGGGCGCGCCCATGACGCCCATGGCGTATTCGAGCACCTGATCGGGGATGTCGTGGTCGCCGCCCGACTCGATCGTGGCGCCCCAGCGCTCGATCTGCCGCGACCAGGCGTCCTGCTGGCCCGGCGAGAAGCCGAGGGCGCGGGCGACGTCGCGCACGGCGTTCTTCGGGCGGTACTGGATGACGTTGGCGACCTGGGCGGCGCGGTCGCGCCCGTGCTGTTCGTAGACCCACTGGATGATCTCTTCACGACGGTCGCTATCGAAGTCGACGTCGATGTCGGGCTCTTCATCGCGCATGGCCGAGAGGAACCGCTCGAAAGGCAGACGGTAGTAGATCGCGTCGACCGCCGTGATGCCGAGCAGATAGCAGACGGCGCTGTTCGCCGCGGATCCGCGCCCCTGGCAGAGTATGCCGCGCCGGCGCGCCTCGTTCACGATGTCGCGGACGATGAGGAAGTAGCCGGGGAAATCCTTCTGCTCGATGACATCGAGCTCGTGCGCGATGCGCTCTCTGTCGTCGTCGCGCAGGCTCGGGTACTGACGAGGAACGGCGCTCCAGACGAGATCGCGCAGGTACGACATCGGCGTCTGCCCCGGGGGAACGCTGATCTTCGGCAGCGCCGGGCGGGCTGCGCGCAGCGGAAAGGCGAGCTCGCCCGCGAGGCGCGCAGACGCCTCGACGGCGCCGGGGAACCGCTCGAAGAGGCGCGCCATCTCGTCGCCCGAGCGCAGGTGCGCGGCCCCCGTCGCGGGCAGCCATCCGTCGAGGTCGTCCATGCTGCGCGTCGCGCGGATCGCGGAGACGGCCTGCGCGATCGGCAGGCGCTCGGGGCGCGCGTAGTGCACGTTCCCCGTCGCGACGAGGGGAACCCCGGCACGCTCCGCGAGGAGAGCGAGTGCGTCGTTGCGGGGATCATCGGACGGATCGCCGTGATGGGTGAGCTCGACGTGAACGCTGTCGCGGCCGAACCGGTCGACGAGGTCTCTCAGCGCACGTTCCGCCGCGCTGAGGGACCCGCCGGACAGCGCCCGGCCGACGGCGCCCTTCCGGCAGCCGGTGAGGATCGCCCACTGCCCGCCCGACGTCTCGGCGAGATCGTCGAGGTCGTACAGCGGGCGCCCCTTCTCCTTACCGCGCAGCTGCGCCCGGGTGATCGCCTGGGAGAGGCGGTGATAGCCGTCCTCGCCACGGGCGAGGACGAGCAGATGCTGGCCTTCGGGATCGGCATGGCCCTTCTGCGGCGTCGTCAGATCGAGCGACAGCTCGGCGCCGAAGACGGTCTTCACCGAGGTGTGCTCGGCGGCCTCCGCGGCGCGCACGGCGCCGTAGAACCCATCGTGGTCGGTGATCGCGAGCGCCTCGAGGCCCAGCCTCTCGGCCTCCTCGACGAGGTCTTCCGGAGAGGAGGCGCCGTCGAGGAAAGAGAACGTCGAGTGAGCATGCAGCTCGGCATAGCGAGTGGACGACTTCTGTCGGCGGATCTCGGGCGGTTCGTAGGCGCCGCGCTTCCGGCCCCACGCCGGGCTGTCGCCGCCGTCGGCCGCTGCGGGTCTCGCCGTGGGACGGCGGCCGCTGAGCGTGCGCTCGATCTCGTTCCACGAGACGGGCGGATTCTTGAAGCCCATCAGGAGTACCGCCCTTCGAGCCACCAGACGTCGTTCTCGAACACGGCGAGCCAGGCGGTGCCCCGCGCGTCGACCAGCTGGAATCGGTGGGCGCGGCGCGCGCGGCGCGGATCCCACGTGCGCTCGATGACGGGCCACGGCCCCGCCCACGCGGTCACCGCGAGACCATCGATGGTGGCGGGCGGATCGGTGACGAAGCCGCGCTCGTCGACCGAAATCATCTCGCCGCCCCCGCCGAGGACGCGCGCCGGGTGCGGATCGCGGAACACCTCGGAGGGGAGCGGGACGGGGAGAGAGCCGGGCCACGGCCGATCGCGCGGATGCTCGGGCGGGGCGACGTCGCCCCACGGGGCGAGGCCCTCGCGCTCGGCCGACCACCGGCCGCCGCCGAGGCTCGGGGTGAGCACCGCCCTATGACCCAGGACCGCCTGAACGCGGGTCATCGCGTGGTGGGAGCGCTCGTCGGGGCCCTGGCCGATGAGCGCGGGCTGGTGGGCCGCGCCGTCGTCGACGGCCTCGGGCTCGATCTGGATCCGCGAGACGCCGCCCTCGACGGGCGCCTCCCGCGCGGAGGGCTGCAGCTGCCAGCGCACGCGGTCGACGACGCCGGCGGCATCGAAGCTCGTGGGGTGCTGCCAGACCCGCTCGCTGCGCTCGCCTCGATCGGTCTCTACCGTGATGCGCACCGCCGTGCAGACGAGTCGCTCTGCTCGGATGCCCTCGCAGAACGATTCGGCGGTCTGGCGCACCGCGAAGGCGACCTGCTCGGCGAGCTCGAGGGCAGGCTCGAGAACGAGCTCGCGCATCAGCTCGGGCGGTGGGATTCGCGGCGCGGCCACGCGCGAGTCGGCGCCCGCGGCGAGCGAGCGCAGCCGCAGCCCCCGGGGCCCGAATCTCTCGTGCACGCGCTGGGCATCGAGAGCCGCGAACTCTCGGAGCGTCTTCACGCCGAGCCGCGCGAGCAGCAGGGCCAGGTCGTCGTCGCCGAGGACGGTGACCGGCAACGGGGCGAGGAACTCCGCGGAGCGGCCGGGAGGCACGATCGCGAGGGGATGCGCCGCCCGCGCGGCCTGTTCGGCGGTGAAGAGGCCATCGGCGATGCCCGCGCGCGCCTCGTCGAGGCCGATGCCGACGAGCGCGGCGCGCAGCGCCTCGGCCGCCTCGGCCTCGCCCCCGTAGAACCGGG
>Ga0308157_10008554_pt1 | contig 11603 bp, 9 predicted proteins | sample PhyBR1_FD_201035 | JGI IMG/M metagenome (GOLD analysis project Ga0308157, IMG submission 201035) | Phyllosphere microbial communities from UC Gill Tract Community Farm, Albany, California, United States - DLSLB.R1 | ecosystem: Host-associated > Plants > Phyllosphere > Unclassified | place: USA...
GGTCTAGAACTTCTTCACGTTGTTTTAGGCGTTGTTCAGTTTCTTTTAACTCCTTACGATCTTGCTTAAATTCATCTTCGATTTCACGGCGTTGCTTTTGTTCTTCTTCACGAAGATTAAAGCGCGCTTCTTTCTTGAATGCTTCTGCTTCGTCCCTCAGGATCTCGGCTTCTTTTCTTACAAGAGCAGCATCACGCTGTGCATTTGCCGTTATCTCATTTGCCTTGTTTTCTGCCTGCATAAAAAGACTCTCAGCATCTTGCTTGTTTTTCTTAATATTTTGGGCATAAAAAATAAAGGCAATAACCAATACAATCAATAAGACAAGCAGAACGAGTGATATGACGTTCATTTGTCTCCTTTTATTCATACCTGCCCTATCGCGGTTCAATAGGGCAGATAGCTTGATTATAATTCATGTGTGTTTGCAGAGAAACACTCCCTATATTTTACCATTTTTTAGGATATGTTTCAATTAAGTATTTTACCGCTTTCAACTTTTTAACATTTTGATTTTAAAAGCATGATATTCTGCATCGTGAGAGATCAATGATGATTATGAGTAAAATCAGTAAAGCTACAGCGTAATGCCATCCTTTATCGAGTTTTGATGACATAAAAAAACTGTGCATAATACACAGTTTTGTTGCTTAAAGTAATTCTTTAAGTGTTTCAACCTTGTCTAAACGTTCCCATGGAAGATCCACATCTGTACGACCGAAATGACCATAAGCGGCTGTTTGTCCATAAATTGGGCGGAGCAAATCGAGCATTTCGATGATACCAGCCGGACGCAAATCAAAGTTTTCACGGATAGCTGCCAATAAGATGTCATCAGAAACTTTTCCAGTACCAAAGGTTTCGATATTGACAGAGGTTGGTGTAGCTACACCAATCGCATAAGACAATTGGACCTGAGCTTTATCAGCCAAACCGGCAGCCACAATATTTTTGGCCACATAGCGTGCGGCGTATGAAGCTGAACGGTCAACTTTTGTAGCATCTTTACCTGAGAAAGCACCACCGCCATGAGGGGCGTACCCGCCATAAGTGTCTACGATTATTTTACGACCGGTCAACCCAGAATCCCCTTGAGGGCCACCAATAACAAATCGGCCCGTTGGATTAATAAAGTATTTTGTTTCATCATCAAGAAGGTTTGCTGGAATAACTTCCTTAATTACTTTTTCAATAACATCTTGGCGAATTTCTTCGTTGGTAGCTTCAGCTGCGTGTTGTGTTGAAATAACCACTGTATCTACACGCTTGACTTGACCTGCTTCATCATATTCTACTGTAACTTGTGATTTTGCATCTGGACGAAGGTAGCTAATCGCACCTGACTTACGTAAATCGGCTAATTTTTTCACCAGCTTATGGCTAAGTGAAATCGCAAGTGGCATGTATTCTTCTGTTTCGTTGGTTGCATAACCAAACATCATCCCTTGGTCACCAGCACCGATAAGGTCAAGTGGGTCAATGATTTTTCCATCTTTACCACGAACTTCTTCTGCTTCGTTTACCCCTTGGGCAATATCTGGTGATTGCTCTACAAGTGAAACATGGACACCGACTGATTTGTAGTCAAATCCATTTTCACTGTCTGTATAGCCAATATTTTTGATTGTCTCACGAACCACTCCAGCGATATCAACATAAGCTGATGTTGATATTTCCCCAAATACGTTGACTGTACCTGTGTAAACTACTGTTTCACAGGCTACGTGTGCGTCTGGGTCTTGTGCCACAATGGCATCTAGGATTGCATCCGAGATTTGGTCAGCAACCTTATCTGGATGTCCCTCTGAAACTGATTCTGATGTGAATAGACGTTTTTCTGACATTCTTTATTTCCCCTACTTCTTAAGTATTTTTCGGTTACAGGCTTAATGGTAGTGATTGCTCACTTGGAGAGTGCTCTCCCGCCATCGGAAATTGTAACTCTTTTATTTTAGCACAAAAAGAGAATTTTTGATATACTTTGCCTAAATGAAAAATCCTTTAGATAAAAAAATTATTTTAGATGCTAATCCTTGGTTAAACGACGTTAAAATCCTTGATGAATCCATCTCAACACAGTTGGATGCTAAAACTGATGGTCAAGCCAATACTTTATATATGTCTGAAAAACAAACAGGTATTTATGGCCGTTTTGGGCGGGAATACTATGCAAGTCCTGAAGGAGGTATCTATATGACACTCCTCTTAAAGCCTGGTGGAGCCTTGGGGGCTCTGCCTAATTACACACTACTTGCAGCTGCAGCTGTCGTTTCAGCAATTGAAACACTCACCACAAAGAAAGTAGATATTAAATGGGTCAACGATATTTACCTCAATCATAAAAAAATTGTGGGGATTCTCGCAGAGGCCCAAGTCCAACCAGACACGAGTTTGCAGGTCGCCTTAGGCATCGGAATAAATTTTCATATTTCAACATTTCCTGAAGCAATCGCTCACAAAGCCGGATCATTATTTACAGAAACTCCTACAATAACACGCTCTGAGCTTGTTGCTAAAATCTGGTCAGAATTCCATCGTCTCTCTAAGCGGGACTTTTTTGAAATTTATAAATCTCATTCCTTCATTCTCGGGAAGACCGTGGAATTTGAGGAAAATAAAGTCTTATATAAAGGAACCGCAGTAGACTTAATGCCCTCTGGTCAGCTTGTTGTTCACCTTGAAGATGGTCAGACAAAAATCCTCTCGAGTGGTGAAATCTCACTAAAAAAATGGACGTGATGGACGTCCATTTTTATTTTTTTCATTTATATTATGAGGAGTTTAGGAAATTCGGAATTATTATATTTTAAAAATCTGACCAATCATCTTTTTTTTCATCTTCAACTGGCTCAGCCTCTTTCATCTTACGGCCAGATGAGTGAGATGAAGATTTGCTTTGCCAACGGTCCGCATAGCTTGACCAGTTTTCTTCATTTGTTCTGCGGTAGTTTTGTCTCCCAGCATTACTTCCAGCACTTGGAATAATCCAACTGGCAATAAAGTATACAGGAATGAGGCTTCCCCAACTTCCGAAAGCTAAGAGGACATACAAGATACGCACAAAAGTAATGATGTCAGGGCTCCAACCAAAGTATTCACAGATACCTGCAATCGTACCCGTCAACATTCGATTGTTTGATGATTTTGTTAATTGTTTTTGAGACATTTTCTTTCCTTTCTAGAAGCTGTCCTTCGAATGATTAATGAGGGCTAGGTATTAGCCAGCTCGCTACGATATATACAAGTGCAAGTGTTCCAAAACTTCCTAAAGCGAAGAACACATACAAAATACGCATGAGTGTAATTATATCACGACTTAAGCCAAAATACTCGCCTACGCCTGCTATGGTCCCCGTAAGCATACGGTTACTTGATGATTTTGTAAGTTGTCTTTGAGACATATGTTTTCCTTTCTAAAAAGTTTGGAAGGATTTCTGCTTAGTCAATATCTTTAAGCCAGATTGTTCCTGATTTTGTTTCGAGTTCAAAGGTTAAAGTATCTGGGCCAGTACGAACGACTGCCGCACCGTTACGACTCGCTTCAAAAGGATTATCCAAATTCAAGCGTGTTTTATAGCCACCAAAGACTGTCCGTACATGCCCAACGAGGCCGAGATATTCTGGTACAGAAAGTTTCACATCGCCATTGACATTTTTCACCATTAATTTTCTTGGTGTATCTTGGTTTTGTGTCAAGAGAATATTCCCATTGACCAAATTGACATCTCCATCTTCAAAGGCTGATGTAACTCGAATGTTCCCGTTGACTGAATTCAGCTTCAAAACATTTGTTGAACCATCTAAAACTTTAATTTCACCATTTTTAATAGTTACGTTAATATCTTTATTGGTTGTTTCCACAAGTTCAACTTCACCATTGACTTGATCAATTTCCAAGTTATCCACTGCGATTTTTTCTACTTTGATATCCCCATGTGCAAACTTGAAATCAAAAGTTTCGTACACTTTTTCAGGCAAGTAAAGTTCCAAATTCACAGCTGTACGCAAGCTATCAGATGTCGTAATCTCTAAAACACCGTCGCTAACTTCGAGTTTTGTTTTTTCAGCCAGATATTCATCAATTTTTTCTTGGTCTACTGCACCGTAAATTCTGTATTCAGCTTTTACATGGGCATTTTCCCCAGGATAAACGGAAATTTTACCAGCCTTAATGTCTAAATTAACGGAATGAAAGTCACCTTCAATATCTTTTTCCACAGTTTTTACTGTTGATTTTACTTTTGGAAAACCTTTAGAGAAGTCGATATTGTCATCGATTGCTTTCGAAGCATCTTTGAACACTACTTTTCCTTTTGTTACGATTTGGTCCATGATACCTTTGAAGGAGTCCATAAAGTCAACTTCGTGGTTAACAAATCCTTCTGTATCTGTGTAGTTAAATTTTTCTTTATTTTCGCTGTGGCCTTCTTCAGCCATAGGATTTGATTTGTCAAGCAACTCTAATGCTTCGTCTTCAGTGATGATCCCCCGACGCATCAAGTCCATAATTCTATCTTTTTTATTCATTGTTGTTCCTCCTGTTATAGAACTGAGATCTGTCAATCTCTATATTTACATTATCCCATACTTTATTGTGGATAATCTCAGTCTTTGGACTGATTTTTTCTTTAACTTTTTTCAAAAGGACAAAAAAAGGCTCTTATGAACCTTTTTTTATTTTTGAGGTTGAATATATGTGGATAAGCTTGCATCACTTGCTGATATCGTACGATAATTTACAACGTTAAGTCCTTTAACATTCATTTCGGAAACAAGAATTGAACCATCCTTATTTACTTTTTCCACAAAAGCAACGTGACCATACTCAGCAGAAGCTCCAGCTACGCCCGGTGGGAAACTTACCGCATAACCCACTTGTGGAATAGTTGTTGTATAGTAACCTTGTGCGGCGCCGATTGAACCCCAAACGCCACCATTACCCATGAATTGGCCAATTTTTCCGCCCAGTTGGAAGATACGGTTATACACATATTGTGTACAATTTCCCCAGGCATAGCTTGAGGCACCTGGGTATTGTTTCCCATCATATTCTGGGAATTTCAAATCACTCGGCATTGCTTCCAATAAGGGACTTGCAGGAGCATCAAGATTTTTAAACTCCTCTGACAAGTTTTCAATATCGTCATACTGGGTCAAGTTGTATTCTTTAATGATTTGAATAAGCTTAGCGGCATACTCTGGATCTGTAGCAAAGATACCTTGTAATGAACGTGCTGCGTCTTCAACACTGGCACTATTTACCTTCCAGCTTCCAGCATAAATCTTGCTGTTCCAAGTTGTTCCATGCAACATCAAGTTAATGTAATCTACAAGGGATTGGTCAAAATTTTCATAGGCACGGTAAGTTCCAGACGAAATTGTTACGGACTGTCCATTAAATGCACCGATAATATTAAATAAATTATGGTAGATTGCTGCGACATTACTATGTCCGTAGCCAGACTCCAGAATAGCTTGCGCAATAATTAAAGAAGCATAGAGATTGTTTTGGCCTGCAAGTTGTGAAATACGAGGGGCAATACTTTTGATAAAATCTTCAGCAGTTGTAGTGTTAATTTTTGTCAATGGTGGTACTGCAATATTTGTTTTATTAAATTTCAAGTCGCCATCTGTACTTGCCTGTTTATAAGTCGTTACCGCATCCTGTGCTGTGTAATTGGCTCCAGAATAGACGGGAGCGACGTAATTATAGTTAGGTGCAGACGGAGCTGGAGCTGGAGTTGGTGCTGGTGTGCTCGGTTTTGGCGTTGATGGCTTTGGCTGAGAAGGTTTTGGTTTCTCTGGCTTTGGCTTCTCTGGTTTTGGTTTTTCTGGCTTCGGTTTCTCTGGATTCACGGGTTTTTCAGGTTCCGTGGGATCTGTTGGCTCTGTTGGATCTGTCGGATCCGTTGGGTTTGTTGGATCTGTTGGATCTGTCGGATTTGACGGATCCGTTGAGTCTGTTGAATTTTCTGTTTCACTACTCTCCAACTGCCCATTATCCCCAGCTTCAACCATGTTTTCCTCTGAATTCAGAGCTAGAGTGTCCAAATTCGTCACCGTTTTGATATCTGATGCAGTACTTGTTGCACTATCCGCATGCGCATTGGCACCAAAAGCAGCGACACCTAATACTGCCGCTGCACTTAGAGCGACCTTTGGTAGAGCTTTGCGCTCCTTTACTTTCATATGTTTATATTTTTTTTCCGCCATTGTTAATTTCATCTCCTCAAATCAATCAAACTTTCTATTTTTTTTATAATCTTTTTTTAATAAATCGATATGTTACTTTATTCTAACAAAAATTATTATCTAACTCAACCAATATGTGCGATTATTTTACAGTTGTTTCATTTATTTTACAAAGCCCCATTTCTACGGCTAATCTGCTATACTAACATCAAGGACAAAATCATGGAAAAATATATTATTACAAGTGATAAGGTGAAAATTTACTATAAAGTTGAAGGTGAAGGTCCTGCGCTTTTTCTGCTGCACGGCAACTCACAAAATAGTAATATCTTTAAACGACTTATCAAAAGACTAAAAGGGGAGTATACTTGTATTTCAATCGATACGCGTGGTCATGGAAAAAGTCTTTTTCGCGGAAAAAAACTTAGTTTTAATCGTTTAATGCAAGATGTACTTGAAGTGATGCAAGCTGAAAATTTGCAAGCCATCAATCTCCTTGGTTTCAGCGATGGCGCAAATATTGCAATGCTTCTAGCCAGCAAGTATCCTGCACGTGTACATCGTTTAATCCTAAACGCTGGCAATTCCACTTATGCTGGACTTTATGGCTTGGTACGCTTCACAGTAAAATCACTCAACTTTTGTGCACAGTTACTGCGTCGACCTTCACCTGCTTTGCAACTTCTTTTGGAAGATGTGCTCCAAAATATGAATGAATTAGAAAATATAACAGCTCCCACACTTGTCATCAATGGCCAGTTTGACGTGGTGAAAACCGCCCATGCTCATGATATTGCAAGGCACATTCCTAATAGTCAGTTTTTTATCATTCCTGGGGGCAGCCATCTAAGTTTCTATTTTCGTCCCACAAATTTTAGTCGGATTGTCCGACATTTTCTAGAGGATACCTGGAAACCTCCTCTTAATAAATCCCTCAATAAAAAAACCACTTGAAGTGGTTTTTTTATTTTTAAAGACTTTGACCATTAGATGCAATGACCTCCTTGTACCAGTCAAAAGATTTTTTCTTAGAACGTTTTCCTGTCCCTTGGATTTTATCATCCAAATCCACATAAATAAAACCATAACGTTTACTCATTTCACCGGTTGAGGCAGAGACAAGGTCGATACACCCCCAAGGTGTATAACCCATCACATCAACACCATCTTCGACTGCTTCTTCCATAGCAATAATGTGTCGACGTAAATAGTCGATACGGTAATCATCTTGAATGCTACCGTCAGCTTCGACTTTATCGATAGCTCCTAAGCCATTTTCTACTATAAAGAGGGGAAGCTGATAACGTCCATAAAGATCATTTAAGGCATAACGTAAGCCATCAGGGTCAACGGCCCATCCCCATTCACTTTCTTTAAGAAACGGATTTTTTACACCCCCGAGTACCATATTTCCACTTGCTTCAACCCCTTCTTGGGTTTTCGATTCTACAGTTGACATATAGTAACTAAAACCGATGTAATCGACTGTTCCTTTTTTCAAGGTGTCCAAATCTTCTTTCGTAATCTCTAAGTCTTCTGTTTTAATCCCATATTTCTTATGCAAGCGATGTGTAAAGACAGGATACTCCCCTCGGACTTGCACATCATTACAGAAGTAATTGAATTCTTGAATACTTTGTTGAGCAGCTATCTGATTCACAGGGTTGGCATCAAAGGCATAAGTGGTCGAATAAATACTCATACAGCCGATTTGCAAATCTTTGTTCAAGGCATGACCAAATTCTACAGTTAAAGCACTTGCAACAAACTGATTGTGCCAAGCTTGGAAGACATTCTTTTTGTCATTTCCACCATTTGAAGGCACTAAACCTTGCCCCAGAGCCGCAAAGAAGGTTGCAGAGTTGATTTCATTGAAAGTCATCCAGTATTTGACTTTGTCCTGATAACGTTCCAATAAAACTTTTGCATAACGGACATAGAATTCAATCAATTCACGATTTTTCCATCCGCCATATTCTTTAGCAAGATGAAGTGGCATTTCATAGTGAGAAATTGTGACTACAGGTTCGATATTGTATTTCAAACATTCATCAATCAGTTGGTCGTAGAATTTCAGACCGGCTTCATTAGGCTCACTTTCGTTCCCCTTCGGAAAGATGCGGGACCAAGCCACAGAAAAGCGATAAGCTTTAAAGCCCATCTCCGCGAATAAAGCAATATCTTCTTTAAAATGATGGTAATGATCAATCCCTTTGTGGTTGGGATAAACATACTTGTCTTCATCAATGGTCCAATCAAAGTCTTGTGAATTGAGAATTGCTAAGCGTTCTTTTCCGCCCGGCATCGCATCTGCGACAGAAAGTCCTTTCCCATCCACATCAAAGGCACCTTCCAATTGATTAGCAGCTGTGGCGCCGCCCCATAAAAAATCTTTTTTAAATGTCATTTTATTTCTCCCTTAAAATATTTTCGCCATTTGAGGCAATTACTTCTTTGTACCAGTCGAATGATTTTTTCTTGGAACGTTTTAATGTTCCTTTACCCTCATTGTCCATATCCACATAGATAAAGCCATAACGTTTCCGCATTTCTCCAGTCCCTGCGGAAACCAAATCAATACAGCCCCAAGGTGTATAACCCAGGAGGTCAACCCCTTTATCAACTGCGCGGCTCATCGCCTGGATATGTTTTTGGAAATAATCGATACGATAATCATCATTGATTGTCCCATCTGCTTCGACCTTGTCTTCCATGCCTAATCCATTTTCGACGACAAAGAGCGGGATTTCATAACGGTCATACAAGTCGGTTAGAGTATACTCCAAACCTGTTGCATCAATCTGCCAACCATATTCACTGGCTTCCAAGTAAGGATTTGCTGCACCCCCCATCAAGTTCCCCATCGAAGGCTCTGCCCCTTCTTGAGTCGTTACGCAAAGTGTCATATAGTAACTGAAAGTGTACATATCAACCCTTCCTTCTCGGAGCAGCGCATCATCACCTTCTTCTTTATGAATGTCAATATTTTTATTTTGGAAGTATTTTTCGATGAGCGCAGGATATTTTCCTTTGACTTGAACATCACCGACAAACTTATTCACAAGCAGATCGTATTCTTTGGTTTGCAAGACATCTGCTGGGTTTGGTGTAAGAGGGTACATGGTCAAATGCGCAATCATACAGCCAATCTTAAACTCTGGATTAATCTTGTGGCCCTCAATTACTGCTTTTGCACTGGCAATAAAAGTATGGTGCAAGGCTTGAAATCTTTTATGCTCATCCTCTGGAATCGCATTAAGCGTAAAATCACCATGTGGATGAAGGCCTAAAACCGTAAGTTCCCCGTGGGGCATTGAGCCAAAATTAAGTTCGTTAAAAGTGATCCAATACTTGACTTTATCTTTGTAGCGCTCAAAACATACTTTGGCATAATTCACATAGAAATCAATGGTTTCACGGCTTAGAAAGCCGTCGTATTTTTCCATCAAGCCCAGTGGAATTTCAAAGTGACTGAGTGTAACCAATGGTTCAATGTCATGTTTCAAGCATTCATCAAACACACGATCATAAAAGAGTAAACCTTCTTCATTAGGTTGAGTTTCGTCTCCTTGAGGGAAAATTCGTGACCAGTTTATACTCAGTCTGAATATTTTAAAGCCCATTTCCGCAAACAAAGCAATGTCTTCTTTGTAATGATGATAAAAATCAATCGCCCGATGTGAGGGATAATATATCTCCTCATCAAGCACAGGTGTAAAATGACGTTCCTTGTTTTTTCCACCTACTGTTTTCATATCAGCCACAGACAGTCCTTTACCGCCAACATTATAAGCACCTTCTGCTTGATTGGCCGCGATAGCTCCGCCCCATAAAAAGTCTTTTTTAAAGCTCATCTCCATCTCCTTTTTTATACTGGCTGAACGACCAAGTCATCCGCTGTTTTTACAAGCCCTGTTAATAACTCTTCTGCTTTATGAATAACTGTCTTGTCAGTTATTACAATATCCTCAAAATCACTGCTATTGGTTATAATAATCGGTACTTGTGTACTGAAACCTTCAGCTTCAATAGCTTCCATATCAAACTTCAGCAATAAATCGCCTTTTTGAATCTTTTGACCTTGTGAAACAAAGGATTCAAAATATTTCCCTTCCAGCTGCACTGTATCAATACCGACATGGATAAGGAGCTCTGTACCTTGATCTGAAATTAAACCTATAGCATGTTTTGTAGGAAAAACGGTCATCACTTGTCCATCAAAAGGTGCGTAAACTTCACCAAGTGTCGGCTCAATTACTGCTCCTTTGCCCATAACACCAGCTGAAAAAGCTGCATCATTGGCTTCAGATAATGGAAGGACCTTGCCTTCTAAAGGAGTCGCAATATGTTCTTCACCTCCTGCTTGTGATACACGTTTTTGACTTTTTATTGCTTCTTTTGGTTGTTCTTCCTCTGAGCTTTCATCTTCAAAACCAAGAATCCATGTCAAAACAAAGCCCGCAATTACACCAATGATTGCTAAAATGATCATCTTAACTGCTCCCGAAATATCACCATCTAAACTGATATTTGTTGTGAAACTAAAGACACCTAAGCCGCCCATTGTGTAACCTTTTATACCCAATCCCATAGCAAAAGCACCAATAATACCACTTACCACACATGAAGCCCAGAAAGGACGTTTCTTTGGAAGTGTTATCCCGTAGATGGCTGGCTCTGTTACGCCAAACCATCCTGAAATGAATGCAGGAATTGCTAACTCACGCAATCGTTTGTCTTTTGTTTTCAACATCACTGCCCCCACTGCACCAGTCTGAGCAAATGAAGCACCTGATGCTGCAATAAGTAATGCAGTTGGCTCACCTTGCGCTAAAGAAATGATGGCAAAAGGAATGATTGCCCAGTGTAAGCCAAACATAACCAAAATTTGCCATGTAAAACCTAACACAAGTCCAAAGATAATGGGACTGAAACCTTGCAAGGCAATAAGTCCTTTTCCTAAAGCATCAGAAGCAATATTCATGACTGGTCCAATAATGAGGAAACCTAAAGGAATTGCAATCAAAGCTGTAAAGAAAGGTGCTAAGAAAAGTTTCACTACGTCAGGGATAATTTTCTTGAGCTGTTGTTCAAGAAAAGCCGCAAAAGCTGTAATAGCGATAATCGGCATGACGGATGAACCATAACCTGCTGCTGGCACTGAAAATGGTATTCCAAAGAAGTTTAGCCCTCCACTCTCAGCGAAGGTTTTGGTAACTGCTCCATCCACAAATCCAGGATAAACCAAGGCTGCGGCAATCATCATTCCCACAAAGGGTGAGCCGTTGAATTTTTTCATCGCGGTATAGCCGATAAAGATTGGTAAGAACAAGAAAAGTCCATCGCCCATAGAATTAAGGACAGCATAGGTTGAAGAAGCTTGGAAACTTGCACCCAGTGCAAAGGACAAA
>Ga0308157_10008556_pt1 | contig 11601 bp, 10 predicted proteins | sample PhyBR1_FD_201035 | JGI IMG/M metagenome (GOLD analysis project Ga0308157, IMG submission 201035) | Phyllosphere microbial communities from UC Gill Tract Community Farm, Albany, California, United States - DLSLB.R1 | ecosystem: Host-associated > Plants > Phyllosphere > Unclassified | place: USA...
AACTTCCGCTGCAAAAACTTTTCTTCCTGACCTTTCATCAATAGAAGTGATGATTCCCCTTCTTCTGTTGATATCTGCAGTGACAGCACCCGTATATTCTTCAATACTTTGAATCTCCACCTGCATGACTGGCTCCATAAGTTTGGGACTACATCCTTTGGCCGCAGCTTTGAATCCTTCTCTTGCCGCAATCTCAAAATCAAGCGCCGCAGAATCCTGAGCGTGGAAAGAACCGTCCAGAAGAGTAACCTTCATGTTTTCCAGAGGATATCCTTTTAAAGGTCCGTTTTCCATAGCTTCTCTGAATCCTTTTTCAACAGATGGAATAAATTCAGTGGGGATAACTCCTCCTTTGATCATATTGATAAATTCCAATCCATGTTCATTATCATTTCCTGGCCCGATCTCAAAACTGATATCAGCGAACTGCCCGCTTCCTCCGTTCTGTTTGGAAAGTTTCTCTCTATGAACTTTGGTTGCTGTTAAAATCTCACGATAAGAAACTTTAGGTTTTCCCTGATTAACTTCAATACCGTGATTCAGGCGTATTTTTTCCAAAGTAACCTCAAGATGAAGCTCTCCCAGTCCACTCAATAAAGTTTCTCCGGTCTGTTTATCCCTTTCAACCACCAAAGAAGGATCTTCTTCCTGGATTTTTGCCAGCACCAAACCAAATGATTTCTCATCACCATTGGTTTTCGGCTCAATAGCCACCCTGATAACAGGAGTTGGGATCGTAATCGATTCCAGCAATATAGGCTTGTCTATAGAAGATAAAGAGTCTCCGGTTTTGGCATCTTTTATTCCTGTCAAAGCAACAATATCTCCCGCTTTAGCTTCTTCCAGTGATAACGTTTTGTCAGACTGCATTTGTAAAATCCTGGAAATCCTGAAACTTTCGCCCGTTCTTACATTCAGTAAAGTATCTCCGGATTTAATTTTTCCGGAATATACACGGAGCATAGCCAGTCTTCCCATATGCTTGTCAATCACAACTTTGAAGACAAGCCCTGAAAAAGAAACAGTTTCATTCCTTTCCAGTGTTATCGTTTCTTCTGTGTGAGGATCTCTTCCATGCAGGTCAGCAAGCTGATCAGGTGCCGGAAGATACGCTACAACCGCATCAAGAAGAGGCTGAATTCCCTTATTCTTAAAGGCAGAACCACATAGAACGGGAACGGCAGATCCTGTTCTGCAGACTCTTTGTATAGCTTCTGTAACCATTTCAACATTGATTGTATGTTCAGTATCCATGAAGATTTCAAAAAACGTCTCATCATATTCTGCCAGGGTTTCCAGTAATTTGATTCTGTATTCATCGGCTTCAGGCTGAGAGGTGGCTGGAATTTCCTTCTCTGCAATAGTTTCTCCATTTTCATCGGTCCAGTATAATGCTTTCATTTTGACAAGATCAATGACACCTTCAAAATGGCTTTCAGCTCCAATCGGGATTTGAAGAGCCAGAGGAACAGTACTTAGCTTCGTTCTTATCTCATGAAGAACGGCAAAGAAATCTGCACCAATTCTGTCCATTTTGTTGATGAAACAAATCTTGGAGGTTCCATATTTTTCGGCCTGGAACCAAACATTTTCAGTCTGTGGCTGAACACCTGATGAAGCACAGAAAACTGCAACTACACTGTCCAGAACCCTTAGAGAACGCTCTACTTCTACTGCAAAATCAATGTGCCCCGGAGTATCAATAATGTTGATATTATAAACAGTATCATCTTTTTTCCATTGTGTTGAAACCGCAGCGGATGAAATGGTAATCCCTCTGTTTCTTTCCTGTATGTCTTTATCCATGGTGGTATTTCCGTCATCTACATTACCGATTTTATGAATAAGTCCTGTGTAATACAGAAGTCTTTCAGATAAAGTTGTTTTTCCCGCATCTACGTGTGCTATAATCCCTATATTTCGTGTGTTGTATTTCATTTTGTTTGATTTAAATTGTTGATTTTTAGATCTATATTTGGAAAAGGTTCTGAAAAAAATAAACACAAAATACACTCCGGTCTCATGGAGCCGGTAAAAACATTTTTGTATTGTGTATCAAAGTGAAATTTTCAGAAATCTTAACAAATAACAGAAGTTGTGTGAATTGTTAAAATCTGAAATTAGGGCAGCAAAAAAGACCTATCCGAATAGACAGGTCTTCAATATATTTTTGGGTATAAAAGATCTATAGAACTATTCAGATAAATATTCAGTGCTGCCAAAGAACACAGCTCTGACAGGATTACTTAAGTTTATAATATTTATCATTTTTGTTGACATTGTTGATTGTTAATCGGTTGCGAAATTATAATTTTTTTTTGATTTTCAAAGAATTTTTGAAAATATTTTTTGTGAACGGATATTAAACACTTTTTAAATCATCTTCTGAGAATCTTTCAAATTCATAGAATTTCATAAAAATATCTTAAAACAGATAACGAACGTAATGCTTTTATGATAAATATTTTATCTTTGGGAAGAATAGTATTGTAAACACTTTTTGATGATTAAAAAATTTTAAATCTTTTTCAAGAAGCTAAATAAAAACTTTTAACTTAAAACCTATTGAAAACAGATATCGACATCCATAACCACTGTCATTTTTCCTTTGACCTGTGGCTCACTTTAATCAAATCTCATCCTGAATTTAAAGCAAAAAGAGTTGAGCTGTTCTCCTCATTTTTTAACGTAGATAAACCGATAGAAGAAGTTGCGAAAACTGTAAAATATTACGATGATCTTTGCAATACCATTAATGAAGTGACTGGAGGGAATATAGACACTTTTGAAATTTATCTGATGATTCTTGGTTCTTTGGGCGTGGATATAAAGCAATTGAATAAAGAAAAACTTAATGAGTTTTACGGGAAAAGTGAAGATTTATTTCTGGAATACAGGCCGGTTGTGATTTTTGAGAATATCCATGATTTTTTTGAGGATATTAAAAATCAGGGAAAGACCATTAATATTTTGAGCAATACAGGATTTATCAAAGGAACAACCATGAGAAAATTTCTGATTCATGAAAACCTGGATCAGTATATAGATTTTCACATTTATTCTGATGAAATTAACTGTTCCAAACCGAACCCGCTTATTTTTCAGGAAGTGAAGAATAATATCAAAGATCAGGATTTGCCAATGCATCAGATTCTGCATATCGGAGACAATCAGTTTGCAGATTATGAAGGGGCAAAAAACTTCGGTTTCAGTGCACATTTACTTAAACACTAAAAATAAACATGAATAAAAGATACAGCTTACACCACATTCATTCAGCAGATGAGTTTACTTTCTCACCCGCGGAATACAGCTATTTCAAATATGGCGATAAGTCGTATGCTGAAAAATTTGCAAGAGAATTATTCGACGGATTTATTTCCGAAAACGAAACACTTTTAGATACTGATAAAGAGATTGTAGTACTTCCAAGCCCTTATATGGCGATTCCTACGGCTTCTAATTTCTTATGTTTTTTCTTTAAAAAGCATCTGGATTTTTATCTGTTTCAAAAAGGGAAAAAGTCAAGCATTTTGTCAAAAATCAACCGTAATCATACCTATATCACAGATTATGGAAACCTCAATTTTGAAGACCGCAAAAATCTGATTGCGAATGATACTTATTATATCGATAAAGATTTTTTGAGAGGAAAACTTTGTATTTTTATAGACGATATAAAAATCACGGGAAGTCATGAATACACAGTCAACAGAATCCTGGACGAATATAGCGTAGAAGCAGACTTTATGTTCCTGTATTATGCTGAACTGATGAATTTTGACCTTGATCCTAAAATTGAAAACTTTTTTAACTATTACGCAGTAAAAAATGTAAATCATGTTGCAGAAGGGATGAATAAAGAGAGTTTTGAGTTCAATACAAGGATTGTAAAATATATTTTAGGCCTGGAATCAAGTAATTTTGACTATCTTACGTCTAAAGTAAAAAAAGAACAGATGGATTTGCTTTTGGAGCTGGCCATCAGCAACAATTATCATTTAATAAAAGAATACGAAAATAACATCAATACTTTAACACAAACGGAATTATATTATGGCTATTAACTTACAAAAAGGACAAAGAGAAAATATTAACGCACCTAAATTTACTGTAGGTTTAGGATGGGATATCAATAATACTTCTACAGGAACAGGATTTGACCTTGATGCCTCTTTGTTTTTGCTGGGAGACGACAAAAAATTAGTTTCAGATAATCACTTTATTTTCTATAACAACCTTGAGTCTCCGGACAAATCGGTAATCCACACAGGAGATAACCTTACAGGTGAAGGAGCTGGAGATGATGAACAGATCAAAATTGATCTTACCAAAATTGATGATGCCATCAAAGAAATTACAGTAGTGGTAACTATTCACGAAGCAGATTCAAGAAAACAAAACTTTGGACAGGTAAGAAATTCTTTCATCAGAATTTTCAATACAGATACGAATGAAGAGATCTTAAAATATGAATTAGATGAAGATTTCTCAATCGAAACTGCAGTAGAATTCGGAAGAATCTACAACAGAAACGGAGAATGGAAATTTGAGGCTGTAGGGGCAGGACAGAGAGAAGGCCTTGAGAAATTTGTATCAATTTATCAGAAGTAATTATGGACAATCAGGAAAATCAACCCATAGATCCACTAGGATCAATAGAACCTCTTAAAACCTTTGAACCTACTCCAATGGTTCCTCCAACTCCGGCTCAGTCTGCTCAGAATGCAGCGCCGGCGGTTCTTGTGGACAGAGAGGGAAATGTAAATCTGACACAACTGCAGTCAGAAGAACGTCAGAAATATGAAGTTCTTGCGAACTCTATTGATGAAGCCAATCCGGGCTCCATCGTGAACTTTGGAGCGGAACTTCAAAAAACATTAACTAACCAGAGTGACAGCTTTTTAGGAAATGTAAGAAGATCAAACTCAGGAGAAGTAGGAGGGCTTATCAATGATCTTTTGGTAGAGCTGAACTATGTAGATGTAGAAGAGCTTAACGGAAACAAAGTGAAAAGTTTTCTGAGCAAATTGCCATTCATGAAGAAGGTGATGACCCAGGTAGAGAACTTATTTGCAAAATACGATAAGATCATCAACAATATTGAGCAGATCTCGTATAAAGTAAATGCAGGAATTATCACTTCTACAAAAGATAATGCTGTACTTCAGACTATTTTTGAAAGCAACGTAAATTCTATCAAGCAGATTGAAGAACTTGTGATTGCCGGAAATATCAGAATGGAAAGAGCGGCAGTAGAGCTTGCTCAAATGGAGGCAGCTCCTCAGAATTTTCAGGATTATCAGATTGCGGATAAAAGAGATTTCATTGCAAGATTAGACAGAAGAATGGCTGATCTTAAAGTGGTGCGTGTGATTATGATGCAGTCACTTCCGCAGATCAGACTGGTACAGAACAACAACGTTTCTATTGCTGAAAAAGCTCAAACGATTCTTACCACGACACTTCCTGTTTGGAAAAATCAGCTTTCATTGGCTGTAGCAATGTACAGACAGCAGCAGAATATTGAAATCCAGCAGAAAGTATCTTCTACTACAGAAGAAATCTTAAGAAAGAATGCAGAACGTCTTGGCCAGAATTCAATAAATGTTGCCAGAGCGAACGAGCAGACGATTGTATCTGTGGAAACATTGAAAGAAACAACATCAATGTTGATCAATACATTGAATGAGGTGAAACAAATCCAGAAACAGGGAGCAGATAACAGAAGAAAACTGGATCAGGATCTTCAGACATTGGAACATGAACTAAAAGCGAATGTCAGAGGCTAATTTATAGGATACCAAGGTGGGGGATGATGCAGCAACCATATTGTCGCAAAGCAAAAGAAGATTAACAAAGCTTAAGCTTCTCGCTAATTTTTTTGAACATATTGACATCATATCAATTTACATCAAAACTGATATTATCCACAATCTGTTCCAGGAAAATACGGCTTTGGATTACAATAAACTGGAACTTTTCCACCTGCAGTATACTGACAGTCTCATAGAACTTCTTACTAAGATTAAAAAACAGAAGGAAAATGACATGCTGGCTGTTATCAATGAAATTAACATCAACAGTAAATATATTTCAGGTTTTGAAGAAAGAAGGATAGACAGTTTTGAGACTGACAGGAAAATGTACAGCGGGGTGTTTTCCCAACACTTGAAAACGGTATATAAAGACCTTACGGAAGATCGTTTTACGGCCAATTGGGAAAATGTACTGTATTTTCATAAAAAATATGCCCAGGAATTTTACAGAACAGAAGCAGATGAAACACTGCTGAAATCTGATTCTTTTCCTGCCTATCAGTATAAAGATTATTCCATTGAAAGAAAACTGTTGGGTAGGCTTAATATACAGGGATTTAAAGTACGTTTCGTATGTGGATACCTTATAGGAACCCATGATTATGAACTTTTTAAAATCTTTCAGTCTGATGATTATTTTATATTCAGTGTAGACGAAAAGAAATTGTATCTTTTTGACAAAGAATTGGATAAGCTGGATATTTCTGAAAATCAGTCTAATCAGAGCTCCATTATTGATCAGCTGAGAAATAAAAATGAACAGTTGGAAAACAGTATGAACGAAAGAAAACGTGCATTACCAGCTGAAGTGGAAGGTGTTTTGAAAGATTATATTAAAAACCTTGAAAATATGGATATTATGAGCAAAATATTTGATTTTGACGAAGAAACAAATATTCTGCGGGCGATGCTTAATTTGAATCTGAATAATAACTAAAACGAAATTTGTAAAGCAAAGAATACGCTTTTTTGCAAAAAGTATTTAACAACTAAACATAAAAAGATGGCTATCAACTTACAAAAAGGTCAGAGAATAAACCTTAAAAAAGAAAATGGAGCTGAGCTTTCTCAAGCTTGTGTGGGAATTAACTGGGGAGCAATTGAGAAAAAAGGATTTTTTGGAACTAAAAAAGAAGCAGTAGACTTAGATGGAAGCTGTATTTTATATGATTCAAACAAAAACGTTACTGAAGTAATCTATTTCGGAAACCTTAAATCCAGAAACGGATCTGTAAGACACAGTGGAGATGATCTTACCGGGGACGTAGATGGTGACGACGGATTGGATAATGAAGTAATCACTGTAGATTTCAGCCAATTGGAGCCTAACGTAGAACACGTTGCAATGGTACTGAACAGCTACAGAGGTCAGGATTTCGGAACCATTCCTTTTGCTTCTATCCGTATTTATGAAGGAACACCTACTAATGTGAGAGAAGTGTTTGCAAAATATGATATTGCCAATGATGCTTCTTTCAGAGGGCATGTTGCTATGGTAATGGGAGTGTTCTACAAGAGAAATGGAGAGTGGAAATTCAATGCAATCGGAGATCCTACTGCAGACAAAAAGCTGGAGCAGACGGTTCAGACAGTTCAGATGAATTATCTATAATCAATTGTCAATCAAAAGATAAATAAATTAGCAATATTTGTACTCTGTGCATCTATTGCTTTTATCATATAATAACATAACTCAAGTGGAACATCAAAGTATTTTAGAACTGCACCCAGGTCTGGTGTGGGGATTTGCAGTAACAGTCGTTATCATGCTGCTCCTGGACTTAGGGGTATTTAATAAAAAAAGTCATGAAGTCTCTTCCAAAGAAGCTACCATCTGGTCTATCGTATGGATCTCACTTTCAATGGTTTTTTCAGGAGTGGTGTATTGGGTATTCAATACCGATGGAAGTCCCGAAAGCCACGCTTTGGCAGTAGAGAAATTCACACAATACCAGGCTGCCTATTGGATTGAAAAGGCCCTGTCTGTGGATAACTTATTTGTATTTATCCTCGTTTTCGGTTTCTTTAAAGTTCCGAAATACCTTCATCATAAAGTTCTTTTCTGGGGGATCATCGGAGCATTAATCTTCAGAGCCATCTTCATTTTTGCTGGCGTAGGATTAATTAACCTGACTTACCTTCCTGAAATGAATATTTTTGGTAAAGCTGTACAAATCAATATCGTTATGGCGCTGTTCGGTTTATTTCTGGTATATGCTGGAATCAAATCCTGGGGCGACGGTGGCGATGATGATGACGAAGATTACAGCAATACAGCTGGAGCAAGGCTGATTAAAAGTTTCTGGAAAGTTTCTGATAACTATGATGGAGATAAATTCTTTACCATTCAGAATGGGATCAAAATGGCAACTCCTCTTTTAGTGGTAGTTGGTGTTATTGAATTTACTGACGTTCTTTTCGCGGTAGATTCCATTCCGGCGATCTTCGCAATTTCAAATGATCCATTTATCCTTTATACGTCAAATATCTTCGCGATTTTAGGATTAAGATCATTATACTTTCTATTGGCGAACTTTATCCATATGTTCAGCAAACTTCCTTACGGATTGGCGATTATCCTGTCATTTATTGGAGTTAAAATGCTTATCGCACCATGGATTCATATTCCGTCTCCGGTTTCTTTGGGGATTGTAGGAGGAGTATTGGTGATCTCTGTTCTTTTATCCATCATCTTCCCTGAAAAAGAAGAAGAGAAGAAAGAAGAATTGGAAGAAAAATAATCTTATTTAAAAATATATTAAAAGCCTCCGGAATTCAATTCTGGAGGCTTTTTTGTTGGAAGAACGCAAAGGTGCAAAGAAGATGAAAATTATGCCGCTTTTTAAGGCGCAAGAAATCAAAGATTTTCAGCAAGGATAATTCTTATATTAATTATCCGCATTATTCAAAGCCATATTATTACCGGTATTCAATTTTATCGAAGATAAAATCTTTGCGCCTTAACACATTATTTTTCATAAAAACTTCGCGCCCTTTAGTTTTCCAACATTTTACCAAATAATTTTTTTTAAAAAAAAATACAGACAGACTTGTCTGTATATTATTTTTTTTCATACATTTGTTCCAGAAAAGAAAAGCATATGAAATCTCCAAGAGAAAGAATAGTAGAAACAACCTTTGAATTGTTTGCAAAACAAGGGTACAATTCTACAGGAATCAACCAGATCATTTCCGAGGCAGAAGTAGCTAAAGCAAGCTTTTATCAATATTTTAAATCCAAAGAAGATCTATGTGTAGAATTTCTGAAAGTAAGACATGAATATTGGTTCAGTGAACTCAGTAATTTTTTATCAAAGGAAAAAGACCCGAAATCTAAAACAACCAAAGCTTTCGATTTTCTGGTATATATGAATAAAAAAGAAAATTTCCGTGGGTGCAGCTTCCTGAATATTTTATCAGAAATTCCAATGGATAATATTAAAATACTCAGCGTAATTCAATCTCATAAAGCTGATCTCAGAAACTTTTTTTTAGAATTACTGAATGATGATACTCTTTCCGATCATATTTATATGCTTTTTGAAAGCAGCATTATAGAAAGCCAGCTTTTCAAATCCAATGAATTAATTGAAAAATCAAAGAAAATAGCAACCAATTTAATACAATAAGTCATGGAACAAAAACACCCGCTTCCGCCCTTCACTCTTGAAACGGCACTGGAAAAAATTCAAATGGCAGAAGATGCCTGGAACAGTCAGGATCCTGAAAAGGTTTCCAAAGCATATACCATCGACAGCGAATGGAGAAACAGAGATACATTCGTGAATGGAAGAGAAAATATTATAGTATTTCTACAGAAAAAGTGGGAAAAAGAGCTTCATTATCATCTTAAAAAAGAATATTGGGCACACACAGACAACCGAATCGCTGTTCGTTTTGAATATGAATATCAGACTAAAGACGGCGAATGGTTCAGAGCTTATGGAAATGAGAACTGGGAATTTGATGAAAACGGGCTGATGGCGAAAAGATATGCAAGCATCAATGATCTGGCGATCAAAGAAGAAGAAAGAAAATTCAGATAAAATAATAAGAAATTATCTCAAAACTCAAATTATTTGGTTTTTGTCATTCTGACGAAGGAAGAATCTTAATAATAAACAATGATGTGAGATTCTTCACTACATTTCATTTCGTTCAGAATGACACTTCCAAGAAATACTTTTTTTAGATAAAATCTTTGTTTTGCATTCAAAAATTCATAACTCATCATTTATAATTCATCATTTGTTAACTGTTCTTCCCATGCAGCAGCTTATTAATCTTTCTCCTCGTCTGTACAGATACTTTATAAGCTTCATCACGTAATTTCTGTATTTTTCCTACAGGCTGAAAAAAGATCTTACTTTCAAAAGGATTGAATGAAAGCAGCTCATTACTACAATCACGGGAATCCAGCAATGAACCTTTAGTTATTTTTACCTCACCGATTTTAATGAAGGGAGAATTTTTCCATTCTACATTCAGTTTATTGACCGGTTGATCCTGAAGATCGTAACATAGCTGGATCAATATATCAGCAGAAAAATCATGAGTCTGCAGGTAATTTTTTAGTGAGTCTTTGATCTGCTGTTTTTTACCCGTATGTTTATCCACATTTTTAGGAGATAACTTTATTTTAATGATTTGATCTCCCAGTCGGTAAGCACCTACAGAATAATAATCAAAGGAGAGGATAAAATCGTTTCTTTTACCCATCAGCTTGATTATATTACGAATCATATCACCCGTCAATGCTGAAGGAATTACTTTAATTATCTGAAGCAGCATTGGAAACAGACTGCTCCATTTTTTGATGTAAAACTTATTAATAGCGGTAAACAATTTCAGAAAAGTAGATACAGAATTAATCGGGAACAACGGAAAATTCACCAATGGATAATTGGCAAGTAATCCACCGTTCTCATCCTTGATCTGCACGGCAAATCCATAAGCAGGAATATCCTTTTTAGAGTTTTTAATTTTCAGCTGAGCGTTGGAAAACCGGATGGTCAGATCAAATTTTTCCTTATCAAAAAAAGGCTGCAGTGATTCCGGAATATCCGGTTCAGTCCAGAATGTTCCTTTTGCTGCCGCATACGTTTTTGCATGGGCATTTCGGGTAGCATAATTGACGTCACTGATGGAAGAGGATTGTTCAACAAAATCCGCTATTGTTTTTTTATTGAGTTCCAGAAGTTTCTTTTCCTCCTCATTCAGTTCATCAAACTTCTTATTATATTTTAATGGATTTGGCATTTAGTTTTTAAAATTCAATTATAACGCCAAGTTTCGAAATCTGTGTTAAGTAAGTATTACAATTATTTGAATTTTGTGGAAAAGATGTTTAAAAATAGGGAAATGTAAGGCAATATGATTAGTAGATGTTAAAAAATAAGCTGTTTAACTTGCTGATTATTAGTATCTAGTTTTTTTTAATAAGAATGAATTAAAAGCGTGTTGTTATGATAGGAAATGCTCCGGATTTTTAAACTTCCCTCATCGAGCTTCCATCTTCCAACTCTAAAAAGCCTTATCTTTGTAAAAAAATTATTATATGGGAGTAGCAGATATGTTATTTAAACGTAAAAAAGAATTGGCAGAAAAGAACCTGAAAGACGGTAAAGAATATATGGAAGAGTACGGTAAGAGAGAAAGCGTTGTGCAGTTACCAAGCGGCTTACAGTATGAAATCATTACAGAAGGAGATGGAGCAAAACCAGGTCCTAAGTCTACTGTAAAATGCCACTACCATGGAACTACCATTTCCGGAAAGGTATTT
>Ga0308157_10008557_pt1 | contig 11600 bp, 10 predicted proteins | sample PhyBR1_FD_201035 | JGI IMG/M metagenome (GOLD analysis project Ga0308157, IMG submission 201035) | Phyllosphere microbial communities from UC Gill Tract Community Farm, Albany, California, United States - DLSLB.R1 | ecosystem: Host-associated > Plants > Phyllosphere > Unclassified | place: USA...
CACGGTGTTGACGAAAGCCAGCGCCGCGATTTCGTTGGCCGCACTTGCGGAACCGGCGTTAAAACCAAACCAGCCGACATAGAGGATCGCGGTACCGATAAATACCATCGGCAGGTTGTGCGGTTTGAACGCTTCTTTACCAAAGCCGACACGTTTGCCCACCAGGTAAGCGCCCACCAGTCCGGCTACCGCGGCGTTAATGTGCACTACCGTGCCACCGGCGAAGTCCAGCGCACCGTGGGAAGCCAGCAGACCGCCGCCCCAGACCATGTGCGCAATCGGCACGTAGGAGAGCGTCATCCACACCACCACGAAGATCAGCACCGCAGAGAAACGAATACGTTCCGCCAGCGCGCCGACAATCAGCCCCACGGTGATACAGGCGAACGATCCCTGGAACGCGACGTGGATATACTGATAGAAGCTGCCCATGAGGGCTTTCAGTTCGATGTTTTTCAGCATCACCCAGTTAAAGTTGCCGAAGAAATTGTTGCCTTCGCCGAACGCCAGCGAGTAGCCATACACCACCCACAGAATACAGACCAGCGCGAAGGTGACAGTCACTTGTGTCAGCATCGACAGCACGTTCTTGCCGCGGATCAGACCGCCGTAGAACAGGGCAATACCCGGGATCGTCATAAACAGCACCAGCGCGGTGCATATCATCATAAAGGCGTTATCCGCTTTGTCAGCGACAGCCGGGGCGGCGAGCGCCAGTCCCGGAAGCAGAGCCAGCGCGGCGAGTACGGTTTTTAAGGTTGTTTTGCTCATTTTTCCCATCCCTATCACTGTGTGCAGGAGTTACAGCGCCGCTTCGTCGGCTTCGCCGGTACGAATGCGAATGACGCGTTGCAGCTCGGCAACGAAAATTTTGCCGTCGCCAATTTTTCCGGTGTAGGCCGCTTTGCTGATCACGTCGATCACCTCATCGAGCTGATCGTCAGCAATCGCCACGTCAATCTTCACTTTCGGCAGGAAGTTAACGCTGTACTCGGCGCCACGGTACAACTCAGCGTGACCTTTCTGACGCCCGAAGCCTTTCACTTCGGTAACGGTCAGCCCCTGAATACCAATTGAAGAGAGCGCTTCACGCACGTCTTCGAGTTTGAATGGCTTAATGACCACGGTAACCAGCTTCATAAAGTTCCTCCAGGCGGAATTCGGTAATGGCGGCAGCTAACATGTGTAAGGTATTGCAAACGCTGTGCCAGAAATAAAAATCAGGCATGGTTCAGGCCGTTACGCCGCATGGCGAGGGAAAAAGGCAAAAGGGAAAAGTGTGACGGGGATTCAGATTGTTCCTGGAAAAGAAAAACGCACCATGCCAGTGCAGGGTGCGTTGCATTTTTGCACCAACAGCGATGGCTGTCAGTAGGCTGCCTGATAATGGTGCATCAGGCGATAAGCGATTCTTCTTTCGTGGCGGCCGCCAGTTCTTCGCCTGCCAGTTGTAACTGATACATCTGCCAGTAGCGGCCCTGCGCGTTAAGCAACGCTTGATGTGTACCACGCTCTACGGCCTGCCCGCGATGCAGCACCAGAATGGTATCCGCATCGACAATGGTCGACAGCCGGTGGGCAATGACCACCAGCGTGGTCTGTTGACGGATCGCCGCCAGCGCCTGCTGGATAGCCTGCTCGGTGCCGGAGTCGATATTTGCTGTCGCTTCATCGAGGATCAGGATCTGCGGGCTGGCAACCAGTACGCGCGCCAGCGCCAGTAGCTGTTTTTGCCCGACAGAGAGATTGTTCCCCTGCTCACCTAACCGGGTATGGATCCCCTCGCTCATACTGCGTGCCAGATCCGCCAGCTGCACGGTTTCCAGTGCCTGCCAGACTTTCTCTTCGCTGATATCGCGCCCAAGGGTGATGTTTTCAAAAAACGATTCTGCCATCACCACCGGATCCTGCTGCACCATCGCCACGCTGTTGCGCAGCGCGTCATGGCTGAGGGTGGAGAGCGGTCGGCCGTCGAGACGGATCTCGCCCTGGGTCAGCGGGTAGTAGCCCATCATCAGGCTGGCGAGCGTACTTTTGCCGCTACCGGTATGCCCCACCAGCGCCACAAAACTGCGCGACGGGATCGACAGATTAATATCCTGCAGCACCAGGCGGTCATCACGATAGGCAAACGACAGGTTTTCGATATCAATGGCGCCGCTTGCCAGAGGCCGATCGTCATCACCATAAGTCTGGCGCGGACGATCCATCAGTTCGAACACGCGCTCCCCCGCCACCACCGCCTGTTGCAGCATCGACTGCTGGGTGGTGAGTTCAATCAGCGGTTCGTTAAGCCGCCCCAGATAGCTGATAAAGGCATACAGCACCCCGACCTGGATCGTGCCGACGGCGGTAAAGCCAAACAGCATTAACAGACCGCAGAGTACCAGCGCCGAAAACAGGCTCAGCAGCGGACGCAGCAAAAAGCCGTCGAGACGCAGGGTCTGCATGCGCGCGGTGTAGTGTGAGCGGCTGGCTTCGCCCATCCGTTCACCAAAGCGTGCCTGCTGGCGGAACTGCTGGATCACGCCCATGCCGTTGATCACTTCGTTAAAGCCGTCGTTGATGTCTGCCAGATAGCCGCGCAGACGGCGAACAATAGGCGTGCTGTAGCGCTGATAGAGCGCCATCACCACCATTACCGCCGGGAAAATGGTCACGGCCACCAGCGCCATGCGCCAGTCGAGGGTGAACATCGCCACCAGCATTGCGCCGATCAGCGCCGCGCTGCGCAGCACGGTTGCCACCACGGTGACATAAAGATCGCGGATCACTTCGGTATCATTGGTGACGCGTGAGATCAGCTGACCGACCGGCTGGGTATCGAAGGCGCTCAGCGGCTGACGCAGCGCCGCGTCCATCACGTCGGTGCGCAGCTGCTGCACCACGCCCACCGCCGCCTCGTTAAACAGCAGCGACTGCGCATAGTGCAGCCCCGCCGCCAGCAGTTGCAGGCCGATATAAGCGACCGCCATCCCCGCCAGCAGGCCCCACGGCAGGTAACTTTTCGCTACCATGTTATCAATAAAATAGCTGATCAGCGCCGGGCCGGAGACTTCGGCAATTGCCGCCACCCACAGCATAACAACGGCGCGGGTCAGGGGTTTACGCCAGGGTTTGCCATAGACTAACAGCCGTTTGAGCGTTGGCCACAGTTGCCCAAAACTACGCATTGGCACGATCCTCTTTTTCGTCCGGCGCATCATCCAGCGCCGCTTCCAGTTGCTGATAGCGATACATGTCGCGATACCAGCCGGGCTGTTGCGACAGCTGGTCATGATGACCGCGCTGGGCAACGTGTCCTTGCTGCATCACCAGAATCTCACTGGCTTCGGTCAGCGCCGACAGGCGGTGGGCGCTGATGATCACCGTGCGCCCTTCTCCCCACTGCCGCAGGTTATGCAAAATCTCGTGCTCGGTGCGCCCGTCCACGGCGGAGAGCGCATCGTCGAGGATAAGGATCTCGGCATTGAGCAGCAGCGCACGGGCTATAGATATACGCTGTTTCTGCCCGCCGGAGAGCATGACGCCACGCTCGCCTACTTCGGTCTCGTACCCCTGCGGCAGGCGCAGAATATCTTCATGGACGCTGGCCAGACGCGCCGCATGTTCGATCTCCTGCTGGGTGGCACCGGGCTTACCGAGGGCGATATTGTTCGCCACGGTATCGGAGAATAAAAACGGCGTCTGATTGACCACCGCGAGGCGGCTGCGCCAGACATCCAGCTTCAGGCGCGGCAGCGGGATGCCGTGATAGGAAATCTCGCCCTGATCGACATCGAAATGGCGCTGGATCAGCGACAGCAAGGTACTTTTCCCGGCACCGGTTGGCCCGCAGATGCCCAGCATCTGGCCGGGATTGAGCGTGAAATTGACGCCGCTCAGGGTGGCGCTGTCGGTCAGCGGATAGCGGAACTCACGAATGGCCACCGCCAGCTCGCCGCGTCCGTCCGGCAGGGATTCGCTGCCGTCGCTGACCACCGGCGCTTCCGCCAGCATGTCGCGGATACGGGTATAAGCAGCGCTACCGCGCTCGACGATGTTAAACATCCACGCCAGCGCCAGCATCGGCCAGATCATCAGACCCAGGTACATAATAAAGCTGGTGAGTTGCCCGAGGGTTAACGAGCCGTTGACCACCATCCAGCTTCCGCCGCCAATGGCCAGCAGATTCGCCATGCCGATGGCGATATAAATCGTCGGATCAAAGCGCGCATCTACACGCGCGACCTTCATGTTTTTGCGGCCCGTGTCGGCGGCATCAGCCGCGAACAGCGCCGACTGGCGATCTTCCAGGCCAAAGGCTTTGATCATACGGATGCTGGTCATGCTCTCCTGGGTACGGTCGTTGAGAGAGGAGAACGCCGCCTGCGCCAGTTTGAAGCGCTCGTGCAACTGATCGCCGTAGCGCTTGATCACAATCGCCATGATCGGCATCGGCAGCAGCGCCAGCAGGGTGAGCTGCCAGCTGATTTGCGTCGACATCACCACCAGTACCACGCAGCCCATCACCAGCGAATCCACCAGCGTCAGCACCCCTTCCCCGGCGGCAAACACCACGCGATCGACATCATTCGTGGCGCGCGCCATGAGATCGCCGGTGCGGTGGCGCAGGTAAAATTCCGGATGCTGACGGCTAAGCTGGCGGTAAAAATCTTCCCGCAGTTCAACGGCGAGCTGATAGGACGCGCCGAACAGCAGCACGCGCCAGACGTAACGCAGCAGATAGGTGACAATTGCCACCACCACCAGCGTGCCGATCCACATCAGCACCCGGCTGGTGGTGTAGTGTTGTTGCGTTACGCCATCGACAACGTAACCCACTACTTTCGGCGGGATAAGCTGGGCTACAGCACCGAGATAGCGTCGCCATTCCCGGCGAAAGTACCAGCTTAATTGAGCAAATAATCGCACGCGGTCACTTCCTGAACGTGATTTTCCGGCGGTAGTGCTTCGGGCCGGGAGAGTTATTCAATGGGTAATGCAGTGGTGAACTTTATCTGTTCCATCGCGAAACTGGAGGTCACATCGGATAACCCCGGTACGCTGTTCACCAGCCGCTTATAGAAGTCATCATAACGTTTCATATCGGCGACCTGAACCCGTAAAAGATAGTCGTATTCGCCGGCCATGCGCCAGAAACCTAACACTTCAGGCAGCGCATTGACCTCGGAGACAAAGCGGCTGTACCAGTCGCTGCTGTGATGCTGGGTTTTGATCAGCACAAAAGCCGTCAGGCCGAGGCCCAGTTTTTCGGCATCCAGCAGCGCGACACGCTCTTTGATGATGCCGTCGTCTTCCAGCCGTTTCAGCCGTTTCCAGCAAGGTGTGGTTGTCAGATTAACGGCATCCGCGAGAGCCTGCAAAGACAGGGTGCAGTCGTTTTGCAGCAAAGAAAGCAACTTTCTGTCAATTTTATCTAGCATCGCCCCCTCCGGGAGAAATTATTTCTCCTTACAGTCTATTTCAAAGGCTAAAAAGCAACAATTTTTTCCGTGCTTTCCGCTAAGCTGGGCACAAAATGACAAAGGGATCCGCGCCATGAAAAATACCTGGGTTAAACATGCCATCAGTGAAATTAATGCCGATTACCAACGCTCGGCGGATACGCACCTTATCCGTCTGGCGCTGCCGGGTTTTCCTGGCATTCAGCTCTATTTAAAAGATGAAAGCACCCACCCGACCGGCAGCCTGAAGCATCGCCTGGCGCGATCCCTGTTTTTATATGGCTTGTGTAACGGCTGGATCAAAGAAGGCACGCCGATTATTGAGTCGTCCTCCGGCTCCACGGCGGTGTCGGAAGCTTACTTCGCCCGTCTGCTGGGCCTGCGGTTTATCGCCGTGATGCCATCGTGCACGGCAAAACGCAAAATCGAACAGATTGAATTTTACGGCGGACGCTGTCACTTCGTAGAGAGCGCCTGTGAGATCTACGCCGCCTCCGAAATGCTGGCTCAAGAGCTGCGCGGCCATTATATGGATCAGTTTACCTATGCCGAGCGCGCTACCGACTGGCGTGGCAATAACAATATTGCCGACAGTATCTTCCGCCAGATGCAGAGTGAACCCCACCCGGAACCCGCATGGATCGTGATGAGCGCCGGCACGGGCGGCACCTCAGCGACCATTGGCCGCTATCTGCGCTGTCAGGGTTACGACACACAGCTGATGGTGGTGGATCCGCAAAACTCGGTATTTCTGGATTACTGGCAAACCCGCGACACCAGCCTGCGCAGCCCGGTAGGCAGTAAAATCGAAGGTATTGGTCGCCCGCGCGTTGAGCCGTCGTTCGTACCGGATGTGGTGGACGAGATGCTGCGGGTGCCGGATGCCGCCAGCGTTGCCACCGCCCAATGGCTTGAAACACAGTTAGGCCGCAAAGTGGGGGCTTCCACCGGCACGAATATGTGGGGTGCACTGACGCTTGCCGCCAGAATGCGCGACGCCGGTCAGACCGGGTCGATCGTTACTCTGCTGTGCGACAGCGGCGAGCGGTATCTCGACACCTATTGCAATGCGGATTGGGTGCAGGCAAATATCGGCGATGTGACGCCGTGGAAAGCAGAAATTGCCCGGCTGCTGGCATGAAAAAAGCCGGGTCTACATTGACCCGGCTTGCTGACAAAGCTCGTTATTCGGGGGAATAAGGAAGATGTGGAGTGGTCAGCCAATGCGTTAAATAGTGCGACACCGCCTGATTCTGACAGTGTCCAATTACCGGTAAATGAGGTAGCGCCGCACGCAATTGCGGCATAGCGTTACCCATGATCATGCCGCGCCCGACGGCGGCGAGCATTTCGTGATCGTTCATCGCGTCGCCAAAAGCCATGCACTCCTCCATGGCGATCCCCAGCCGCTCGCTTAAGATCGTCAGCGCCGCGCCTTTGTTGCACCCCACGGGCAAAACTTCAAGACAGTCAAACGCCGAGAAACAGATGTGCGCACGCTCGCCCAGCTTCTCAAGCAGTTGAACCCGCAAACGTTCAAGATCGTCATGGTCGCCGCAAAAACAGATTTTGGTGACCTCGTGCGGGCTGAGGGCTTTAAGATCCACTACCCGGTATTTAAAACCGCTGTAGATATGGAAATCGAGCAGCATCGGCATCTCTTCGCCGGTCAGCCAGCCGCTGTCGTTAAATACATGCAGACTCGCCTGGGTATCCCACCGGCTGTGGATCACCTGTTCGGCGACATCCGGGCTGAGATCCTGACGGTGCAGCAGTTCGCCTTCCAGCGAGTGAATGCGCGTGCCGTTGCCGGTGATCAGATACGCATCCAGCGTGATCATTCCCAGCAGATGACGCATCTCCAGCGCATGACGCCCGGTGGCGAAGGCCAGCGTAATATCACGGTCGCGCAGGCGACGCAGGGTATCCAGCGTTTGCTCGCCTAAACGGTGGTCAGGCATCAGTAAGGTGCCATCCATATCAAATGCAGCCAGTCGCGCCATGATTCTCTCAATTTTGTGATGCGGAAACTTGTGAACCAGTATTGCGTGAGATATACGGAAGTAATAGTGATTACTTCAGGATATTTGTTCCGGGTTTATGCGCCAGTTAAATCGACTCAATCAGTACCAGCGTCTGTGGCAGTTTTCCGACGGCGAACCGCAGCATGCCAGCGTGGCCGGACTGGCGGAGCGCTGTTTTTGTAGCGACCGCCATATGCGCACCCTGCTGCGGCAGATGGAAGCCGCTGGCTGGATCAGCTGGCAGGCGCAGTCCGGACGTGGAAAACGCGGTGTGCTGAATTTTCACGTCACGCCGGGATCGCTGCGCAATACGTTGCTGGAACAGGCCCTGAATGAAGGGCAGCAGCACAGCGCGCTGGCGCTGGCACAACTGCCGCCGGATGCGCTGCGCAATCTGCTGCATCCTTTTCTGGGCGGCCTGTGGCAAAACGATACGCCCACGCTGCGTATTCCTTACTATCGCCCTCTGGAGCCATTGCATCCGGGTTTTCTCCCGGGACGTGCCGAGCAGCATCTGGCCGGGCAGATCTTTTCCGGCTTAACACGCTTTATTACCGATAACCGCCGACCGCAGAGCGATCTGGCGCACCACTGGGAGGTCTGTGCCGATGGTCTGCGCTGGCGCTTTCATCTGCGCACTACCCTGCACTGGCATAACGGCGACGCGGTGAACGCCCGGCAATTGCAGACGCGTTTGCTGCATTTGCTGACCTTGCCCGATCTGCGCAAGCTGTTTAACAGCGTGGCGGAGATTTCCGTCCCCCATCCGCACTGCTTGCTGTTTACGCTGCATCAGGCAGATCACTGGCTGGCGCACCGGCTGGCCAGCTATGGCAGTCGTCTGGCGCATCCACAGCATCCGCTTGTGGGCACAGGCCCTTTCCGCCTCGTCTCCTTCAGCCCGGAACTGGTGCGCCTGGAAAGCCACGAGCACTACCATCTCAACCACCCGTTGTTAAAAGCGGTGGAATACTGGATCACCCCGCAGCTGTTCGAACAAGATCTGGGCAGCAGTTGCCGCCATCCGGTGCAGATCACCATCGGCAAGCCGGATGAGCTGATCCATTTGCGGCAGGTCAGCAACGGTATCAGTCTCGGCTTTTGTTACCTCGCCCAGCGCATTAGCAGCAGACTGAGTCAGGCACAGGCGCGGCGGCTGGTGCAGATCGTCCACCAGAGCGGTCTGTTGCAGACGCTGCCGCTGGATGAAAATCTGATCACCCCGAGCCGGGAACTCTTGCCCGGCTGGGCGATGCCGCAGTGGACAGATGAAAAGGTGGCGCTGCCGGACAAACTGACGCTGCTTTATCACCTGCCGGTGGAACTGCACACCATGGCAGAGGAGCTAAAACGCTATCTTGCTGGCCGGGGCTGTGAGCTGACGGTGATCTTCCATGATGCGAAAAACTGGGATAACTGTACGGGACTGGCCACCGCCGATTTAATGATGGGAGACCGGCTGATCGGCGAAGCGCCGGAATATACCCTTGAACAGTGGTTACGTTGCGATCCGCTGTGGCCCAATCTGTTACCCGCTTCACGCTTTGCACATCTTCAGGCGACGCTGGATGCGGTACAACGTCAGCCGGATGAACAGGCGCGCTGTGCGGATCTGCAGGATGTATTCAGTGGCTTGATGAACGAGGCGGTACTGACGCCGCTGTTTAACTATCAGTATCAGATCAGCGCGCCGCCTGGCGTGCAGGGTATACGCCTGAACACCCGTGGCTGGTTTGATTTCAGCGAAGCCTGGCTACCCGCGCCGGACAGGTGAGGGCTGGTCGCGCACGCCGCCAGACGCTACCATAGCGTTTTACTTACAAGCAGGAAGAAATATGAAACGTGCCGTCGTCGTCTTTAGCGGAGGTCAGGACTCCACCACCTGTCTGGTACAGGCGTTACAGCAGTATGACGAAGTTCACTGCGTAACCTTTGATTATGGACAGCGCCATCGTGCTGAGATTGACGTGGCCCGTGAGCTGGCGCTGAAGCTGGGCGCGCGCGCCCACAAAGTGCTGGACGTGACGCTGCTTAATGAACTGGCGGTCAGCAGTCTGACCCGCGACAGCATTCCGGTGCCGGACTATGAGCCGGATGCCAGCGGCATTCCAAATACCTTTGTGCCGGGGCGCAATATTCTGTTTTTAACCCTGACGGCCATTTATGCCTATCAGGTTCAGGCAGAAGCGATCATTACCGGCGTCTGTGAAACGGATTTCTCCGGCTACCCGGACTGCCGCGATGAATTCGTGAAAGCGCTGCACCATGCCGTCAGCCTTGGTATGGCAAAAGATATTCGCTTCGAGACACCGCTGATGTGGCTCGACAAAGCGGAAACCTGGGCGCTGGCGGATCACTGGGGCAAACTGGAACTGATCCGCAACGAGACCCTGACCTGCTACAATGGGATCAAGGGCGACGGCTGCGGCCAGTGCGCCGCCTGTAACCTGCGCGCCAACGGCCTGCATCATTACCTGGCAGATAAAGCGGGTGTGATGGCGGCGATGAAGAAAAAGACGGGGCTGGCGTAACGCCTGCGTCGGGACCTGCTGCCCGGCGGCGCAAGCTTGCCGGGCCTACAACGGCACAGCACAGCATTGTTACCGTAGGCCGGGTAAGCGAAGCGCCACCCGGCGCAGTGTCAGGATGGCACAACGTTGTAACCGTAGGCCGGGTAAGCGAAGCGCCACCCGGCACCAGCGCCAGCTGTTACCCCATCAATGCCTGTAATTTGTCACGCAACTCCCCTTCCAGCGCCAGCGCCTTCTGGGTTTTCAGGTCGATACAGACAAAGGTGATTTGCGCATCGGCGACCACCTCACCCTCTGGCTCCAGCGTTACCGCCTGACTTAATACGCCGCTCTTACCGTTCAGTTGCTGGATGTGACTGGTGATGGTCAGCAGATCGCCCAGCACGGCCGGGCGGCGATAGTTGATATTGATGTTCACCACCACAAAGGCGATGTTACGGGCGGACATCCACTGAAAGCTGTCGGTGTTTTCCAGGCCATCCCAGCGGGCTTCTTCCAGAAACTCCAGATAGCGAGCATTGTTCACATGCTGGTAAACGTCGATATGAAATCCACGAACTTTGATTTGAGTCTGCATAGCGCCTTAACCTTTTATTTTGTTATAGGAACAGAGGTCATCACTGGTATGACCTCTTTATCCTGGCAAAATTTAGCGACTCCGCAACCCCAAAATCTACAGGGTTAAGCGCTCAAGATTACGTTCCACCAGCGCATTGCCCATTCCCGGCACCTGTTTGAGATCCTCCACCGTCTTAAACGGCCCATATTCTTCCCGATAGCTGACGATCGCCTGCGCTTTTTTCAGCCCTACGCCGTTCATGACGCGCGCCAGTTCCTCAGCAGAGGCAGCGTTAATGCTGACCCTGGTGCTTTCCTCATCACCGGTTTTTGCCGCCTCCTTTGCCTGGGTGACGTTTTGCGCATCCGGCCTGGCTTCTGTTTTCGTTTGCGTTACTACGGGCTTCGCAGTTGCGGTGGCCGCAAATGCGCTGTGTGACATGCCTGCACAGGCGAGGCTAAGCGTAATAATGAGAGCGTTGATTCCACGTTTCATGCTGTTATCTCCTTGTTTGTTGACAGCCATCTCACGATAAACAGGCAGCTAACAGGGTGCAAACAGCAACGTGCAGAAATGGAAAAGGCCGCGAAAGCGGCCTTTAAATATTGCACTGGGTTACATAAAGATGCGAGGCGCCTCGTTATTGCTGAGGATCCACGATGCTACCCGTTTTGATTTTTGCTTCTTTACGCAGATTGCTCATCAGCGCTTCGAAGGCGATTTGTGCGTTGTTCTGAGTGATACCCTGCACCATCGCTTTTTTCTGTGCTTCCGGCATAGTGCCCGCTTTCACTTCATCGAGCGCCAGCAGTACCACATTGCCCTGCATGTCGTTAGCAACGCCGTAAGACGGTTTATCTTTGGCTGGCAGTGGCAGCGTAAAGGCGGCCTGGCTCAGCGGATCCTGACCGGTACGGGACAGGGTTTTCGCTTCGCCGAAGCTCAGACCAGCGGCTTTCAGCGCCTCGTCACCTTTACCGGTTTTGAGGGCGGCCAGCAGTTTGTCAGCATCCAGTTTGGCCTGCTGCTGTGCTTTACT
>Ga0308157_10008560_pt1 | contig 11598 bp, 10 predicted proteins | sample PhyBR1_FD_201035 | JGI IMG/M metagenome (GOLD analysis project Ga0308157, IMG submission 201035) | Phyllosphere microbial communities from UC Gill Tract Community Farm, Albany, California, United States - DLSLB.R1 | ecosystem: Host-associated > Plants > Phyllosphere > Unclassified | place: USA...
CGTCGCCGGATACCTGATTGGGGCAAACCGTGACGAAAAAAACGAACGCGATTCGTTTGATTTGTTTAACCGGACACTCAACCAGATCAATCCCGACCACTACGGCGTCATCATCATCAGTGAGGTCAACGAGGATTCGGAAGCGATCAATGCGATTGCCGCGGAACTCGGAGCGACCGTACGGCGGACCGGTGAAACGTTTACGGATGAGACGGTTTAATTAAAAAAATAAATGTGTTACTTCGTCCCTGCTTTTTCGGGGACTTTTTTAATGTCGATAGTTTTAGTAGAGACTTATTCATTTTAGTGAAATAAAATGAACAATGAGATACATTTAGAGATCTAACTAAAAAATATATGTAATAAAACATCAATATCTCCTTTAATAAATGACATATTGATGTTTTATTAGAAAATAATGTTTTTATCTTGAGAAACATTTCATGTCGTCGCTCATCAAGTGTGTTCATCAATTTTATTAGTATAAATTTAACATCGAGGGAACTTTGTTAGAATCAACTAGTCGTAAAAATTGCATTCCTATCCCTGATTTTCCTAAAAACAATCCAGGTGTATCTGTACCGTTAGCAATTCCTGATACATATTGACCGTGCTTAATATGGTCTTGATAGACCTTTGCAGCCAATGCATGAGCAAGAGCAGTCCACTCTTTCTTTCCTGTCTTAAGAGCAGCTGTGATCAGAAAATCTACGATGCCCATATCTCCATGACAAAGACAATGATCTTCGGATAGATAACTTTCTTTAATTGACTCGACGATAAGGTCGATATCTTTCAATAAACTATCTCTATTATGGATATCTAATAGAGATAGTTTACTAAAACCAATTCCGGTAGAACCGCTACACCAATAGAAACCATAGAACTCTTCAGACTTTCTTAAATCTCTCCAATTTCGCTTCCCAGAATCGTATAAGGAATCTTCATAAGCGAGCGCGGATAATGCCATAGCAACATTCTCCTTTTTTGGAATGTACTTGTCCATACGTAAGAGAGCAGTTAGGATACCAGATACGCCGTGGCCAAGACCGCCTAAATAAATGATGTCCCCTTCATGATCGGTTGGCCATGCATGTCCGTTCCCCGTATTGACTGCCTCTTGCTGAATTTTCTTTGCATAGGAAGCAGCGACTTCAAGATATCTTTTCTCTCCATAATGTTCGTAGGCATTCAGCAAGGCATGGACGATACCGGCACAACCGCCAAGAAGATCATAGTTGCTCGATTGATGCTCTTTCCCATTAAGGTAATCAATAAAGACTTCAACGTTCTTCTTATGTTGATAAGACTCATTAGCCTGATCGATGAGTGTGAGTGCATTGATCAAGGAAATTGGTCCATGATATGCAGATAAAAATGCATTGTATGGTTTTGCGGAGCGAAGTGCAGAAGCCACTGCCGCTTCAGCAGCTTGCTTAAATCGATCCATCTGGGTTACGCGGTAAAGATGAGTCATAAATACTGCCACTCCACTCGTCCCGTTATAGAAATCTTCACCTATGACTGATACGCCTGCTTGTCCATCATAGTTTGTCTCAATACCCAACCATGTCAGTTCGGTCATATCCCTGTTCCAAACACTTGATTCGAGTAGTTCATCACCTATGGCGACGGCAGCAGCGAGATAGTCTGTTGATGCGAGCGGTTCAATCGGAATATTGTCAATGGAAAGAAGAGAGACGTCAAGCGAACTTTCAGATGCCAGGATAGAGCTTCTGATCAATTGTTGCTGTTCGAGCAGCGTTTTATCATCCAGAAACTGAAGTTTCCGATGGACCTTTTCAAGCCCCGTTTCTTCAAAGACGTTCGGATATTCGTGCCCAGTGCTATCGAATAATGATAGCGAGGACGGCGTCGTATAGAAGTAAGGAACATCACCATTAATCAGTTCTCGTTTTTCGGCGGCGACGATCATTGACGGATAATGGGAGAAATACATACGGTCTAAGATCATCTCTCGACTAAATGCCTCTCTGAGGAAATTAGGATGATTGGTATCCGTCAAAAAGTTGGCGTAGAAATTTGTGCTTCTCAAAATATGTCTGATTTTTAAATTTGAAAAGTTCTCGATGTTTTTGTTCAGCTCATCCTTATGTTGCATCGCGATGGAATAGACGTCTGTAAAGCCCTCGACTATCTGCTCGACATAATCTGACGTCTGAATGTTAGAGCCCTTCAGCGAAGGACGATTTGCTTTCTCCTCTGTCCAGTATGGTTTCCTCACGAATCGCATCTCATCTGTGTTTTCTCTCTCGGATTGAAGTACCGGGAAAGGAAGTTCCTGAGCACTTCCCCCCATCCCGCTCATCTCGATTCCTTTGCCATCGTGGGATTTAAAACCAAGTGTGGGTAACAGACCAGTGCCCAGTACGGAGTCGACCATCTTGAACTTGGCTTGTACTTCCGCGCTGTCCTCGAAGACGTCAGCAAGGTGGTTTTGGAACAGAGTCTCATAATCGATGATGAGGGGGTGCTCACCAGAAGCAATGATGTTTTCGAAGTGTAGGTCGGTCCCTTTAAGAATATACATAACGCCGAGCAATCCACCTAGGCGATGATGATGTCTCTTGAGTCCGTCTATATCCTCGCAGGGAAGTGCTAAAACCTTTTCCTCCCAACAATATTCGTTCCGATCAACGATTCGATATGTAGAGAAAGGATGCTGGAATCCTTTCTGATTGAACCAACCAAGCAGTTCGTGTACTTGTAGCGAAACTTGGAGAGACTTTGGTTTATAGATCAGTCTCGTAGTGGTCTCGAGAAAGCTTACTTCGATCACGGATTGACCGCATTCATGGGAATCCCCGAGGCCGAGTTTCACGTCTGAAAGTGTTAGCTTCTCCGATCCGAAGTTTTTTTGGAGGGACTTCACGTCCGAAACATAACGCTCCATAAAACGCACCATGTTATCAATGAAGAAAAGGGTTCGTGTCGTCAACAACCGGGCTAGAACGATGTATTCCTCGTAAAACGTATTTAATCCCTCCAGATCGCGCAGTTTGATTGCTACGAACGATTCGAAACGCTCTTCTGGGCTATTTCCAATGAGTTCTTCACGAAGCCGCGACACATTCAACTCCAATGTAAGGGTTCGAGCTGCCAGCTGGAGAAATTGATTGGACAGGTTCTCGAGTAGTGATGGCATGCATTGATCTGTACAATGATTATAAAAAGGATGCCCTTTAGGTAGTGCTACTTCGATTTCAGACTTTGCATATGACAGAAAAGGTGTGAATGATTCATGGAGTCCATTGACTCTTAGATCACCGATTTCGAGGGGTTTGGCCATAATCGTTTGAAAAGAGTGCAACCACTCGGGAACATCAGTATCCTCCTCTATCTCTCCATTCAACAATTGTTCAAATTGCTCACGGGTCAGATTCTCTGCTTGTAATCGGTTTTCAAAAAGTTTTTGATCCATCAAGAACGAATAATGTCTCCATTTAGCTACCCGATCATATTCATGTTGAACGACTTTATACCGTCCTTGAACAAAGGGACGCTTAAGTTCTTCTAAATACATCGCCTTTTTCCATGAAGTAGATCCTTTAATGTCAGTACTCATTTCCGAATACTCCCCTTCTCGATAAGAATTTTAAGGTTATTCAAGGCGCTATTCGCGTTCACGATTCCTTTCCCACCCTTCCGTACGTTATCTGAATAAAGGAATGGCGTCGTACTCTTCTTCAATAGGCGTTCAATCATGTCTGGTGAGAGATCGACACCTGCAGACTTCGCGACATCGATGAGTAGTGCGGCGACTGCAGCCACCTGTGGTGATGCTAGGCTCGTACCAATCATAAATTCATATCCTTGATCAAGCTCGAGCGCTTGACTGACTGGAGATTGAGGGAGATAGGTCGGATATGTGGTAAGGACGAAGCTTTCAATATCAGCGATACCGCTGGATGACCAATCAGCTCCATAATCACCTGCAGGTGCAGAGAGATCCACTTCCTTACCGTAATTCGAGTAATCAGTCGGCTGGAGCAATCGATTGGTCGCGCCAACCGTGATGGTATCCTTGAGCCCTCCTGGAAGATGAACGGCACGTTTCATGTTCCCGATCTTTTTCGCCAACTCTTTTTGATCGTCCATGTTGTATCCATCTGTACCGGAAGACGCGACGACGACGATACCTTTTTTATGAGCATACTTAATAGCCTTTTCGTAGGCTTTGATCACCTTGGCATCGTCTTTATTTGTCGGGTCCTTATACGTGCCTAAACTTAGATTAATAACGTCCACATTATCCTTAGTAGCTTGTTTGATGGCCTGTATCACCCATTCTGACTCTGATGCTCCTTTTCCGAAGACTTTATAAGGAACAATACCGATAGAAGGAGCGATACTAGACATTTTTCCCTTGGCTGCAATCATTCCAGCCACCATCGTACCGTGACCGGTCTGGTCCTTCGTCCCCTCTTCGCCGGGTACGAAGCTTCTACCGCCCGAAACGATGTTTTCGCTCAATGCCGGATGATTCTCATCGATTCCGCTATCGATGATAGCAATAGTAGTCAGGTTTGACCCTCTCGTCTGACGATGCGATTCCAGATTGGAGGTTACATCCTTTACATTCCATCCCCAGTCCATATAATATTCTGGGAGCTGCTCGGTGAGGTTCCGATCTGGATTCTTCTTTACCGGGTCAATAAAATCCCTTACGAAGCGCGAATCCAGTTGCAAGCCTTGTGCGCCTGACATCGAAACGCTGTATTTTTGACCGGGATATTTCTTGTCTAGATGACTTGAGTGTATGTCCGTGCTTGAAGGCATTACGTCCCCTGTTGCAGATGACACAGATGGAAACAATGTAGCAAAAAGACAGACAGCGACGGCTGACAGGAACGACTTTTTATAAAAGCATGTCTGATTATGTGGCATGAATGATCTCCTTGTCTTGAGCGTGATAAAGTTCATAATAGTATCCTCTCTTCGCCATCAATGCTTGATGTGAGCCCTCTTCGATGATTTTTCCTTGGTCTAATACGATGATTCGATCTGCGTTCCGGACAGTATTAAGACGATGGGCAATGACGATTCTCGTACAGTCGAGTTTCGAGATGTTGTCATCGATCAAGTTCTCGTTTAGGTTATCGAGGGCGCTCGTCGCTTCATCCAGGATAAGGATCGACGGATCGTGATATAAAGCGCGTGCGAGTAATAAGCGTTGACGCTGCCCTCCTGAAAGATTTGTTCCTCCTTCGGATAGCATGGAGTGATATTGCATAGGTAAGCGTATGATTTCATCATGGAGGTTAGCTTGTCGCGTAGCCCTCTCAACTTTTTCAAAATCGGGGTCTTCACCTGGACAAATATTGTCGATGATGCTCTTATGGAAGAGCTTTGTCTCCTGTAGAATGACTCCTGTTTGATGACGTAACTGCCTGATGTCTATCGTGTTGAGACTCATTTCATCATAAAGAACGTCACCTTCAGTAGGACGATAAAATCCAATCAGTAGCTTGGCTAAGGTACTTTTTCCGGCTCCTGAGGCGCCGACTACACCAATCTTTTCACCGGGGCGGATGACGAGGTCCACATTTTTCAATGTCGGTGTCGCAAAGGAATCATAAGCATAGGATACATTCTTTAATTCGATGTGCCCTTTTAGGCGAGGAAGCTCCGTTTCGTCAAGGTGGAGTTCCTCTTCTTTTGCATCCAATACATCTGTCAAACGCTGGACGTAGGAACCAAGATACAGAAGTTCCGTATATCCCATACCAATGGATACGATTGGCATCATAAACATGGAGGCAAGAGCACTGAACCCTAGTAGTTCACCAATCGTCAATCTGCCTTCTAGGATGAGCATGCTGCCATACCAGAGAAGGACCGTAGGAACGATGAACTGAACGCTACCCGCAATCGTATTAAGGATCGTGTTCCAGTAATTCTTTTTTTCTGTAATCGTCAACTGGTACTCAAATTTACTAGCCCATTCGCCAACTACTTGATGTTCGATTCCCAGCATCTTTACATCACTCGCACCGTGGATTGCCTCGGATAAATGACTTTGTACCTTTGATTGAGCGACTACATCTTTATTGTTTAGGCGTTGTGTGACTCGAGTGAAAGACACGAGTATGATGAATAAAAAAATACTTAATGTAATCACTCCGAGACCCAATTGGAGTGATTGCCGAAGCATCATGATTGCATAACCGACAAGCAGGATGCCATCTATCAAAAATCCGACTACACGACTTGAAAGGATTTGTCGAATCACCAAGTGAGAATTGGAGCGGAACAATAAATCTCCACCCGTCCGCTTTTCAAAGAACGCATAGGGAAGGTTGAACAGATGACTGACGAAAGTCGTCATCATGGATTTATCCATAAGCTTTTGAAGACGTGTGATGGCAAATCCTCTTGCAAGCGAAAAGACGATGTTGAGCAATAATAGAAACATGATATAGAGACCAATGAACTTAATCAATGATTGGTCCCTGGATATGATGACGTCATCCGTTACCCATTTTGTAAGCATAGGGATGAACAAGCCAAGTGTTTGAAGTAATAAAGAAAAAATCAGAGTGACATAAATCCATCTTTGATGCGTCCTAGCGAATCCCCAAAAGAACTTTATGATAGACTTTTTCTTCTTTTGGATGAACTGATCGTTAGGAGAAAACGCCATCAAAAATCCACTAAAATGCCTGAAAAATTCGTCTATGCTAATACGCTGTCTTCCTAATGCCGGATCGACGATATGTACGTGGTTCCCGATTTTTTCGATCACGACGAAATGATTTTGATTCCAGTGAGCAATAAAGGGTATCGATTCGCGCAAAAACTCTAAATCCTTTGTAGAACAAGAGAAACCCTTACAATTCATTCCCATATCATTGCCGATGTGCGACAGATTCAAAAAGGATGCCCCACTACTCGGAATATCGTACTCTTCTCGTAAATCAGATATGGAACAATGATGACCGTAATAGCTTAGTATCATAGACATGCATGCTAATCCACATTCGCTATGTTCCATTTGCTCTATAAAAGCTACTCGTTTCATCATCATTCTCCTTTTCGTTTAAGACTTCATCCTGGCGAGGGGACTTTGGATGAGCTTGTATTCGAAGGCGATGATACCTAGCTCGACACGTGATTGGATTCCCCATTTTTGTTTGATATTGAAGACAATCTCACCCACCCGTCGCTGGCTGATGAACAAGGTTTTCGCAATTTCAACATCCTTGTATCCTTTTGCTATTAAGCCTGCTACTTCTGTTTCTTTTCCACTAAGCTTCGTTTGGATATCCATCGTTTTACCTCCTAAAATTCGCTTAGAAAAATAAGTGATTAATAGTAATTTTATTGTAATTTTGGATAAATAAATGAATTCTTTCGTAAGAGGCTTAGTTATGTAAGTGAGAGGGGGATATATTTACTTTTCAGGGGATATTTAATTTTTTTGCGGGATACAAAAAGGCACCGAATCAAAGATGATCGGTGCCTTTTTATAAGTAATAAAGAAATTATTTACATCTAGATAGTGAAATAGTGACCCCTACAATGACACCTACACAGAATGGAGTTGTTTCAGGTTGAACGTCTCCACCACCATTGATACGTGACATTTCTTCGAAGTTCAATTCGTTTACCGCTTCACCAGCAGGGTTAGCGATAACAGATGTTTCATCAAGACTCTTCCACGATTGAATGATTTGCTCGTTTGTCATTTGTATGACCTCCTAATAGTAGTTTGTCCATCAACAAGTGTTTTTAATAGTTGCTGTTGAACATGCTCTTACTATAAGCTGTGAGCAAATAGATGATAACTTCATAAAGTTGCATATCTGTAGCTTTTAAAAATTAGTTGCTTCTTCTAAGCAATTTATAGATTGATTTGGCATGCTGTCACTAGAATATTCCGTAATTCTTTATACTTGTGCTTGCTTAGTTTTATGTGCGTTTTACTTTCTATGAGGTGGATATTATAGGAGTCCATGAAATGATCGGATGATATTTCTCGGATATCTCCTAATGGAACGATAAAAGATTTATGTGGGCGATAAAATTCATATTTGCTTAACTTCAACTCGATAGCTTTTAGGTTTTCTGAAGTATCAATATGGTCGTCATTTTTTAAGTAAATTCGTACATGTCTTTCGATTTTTTCTATATACAGAATTTCAGAAACGTTTAGCAATAGGAAGCTATGCTTTGTATTTATTCCGATACGGGCATCCTCGTAAAACATGGAGTTAGAATTTAGCCCATGTGATAAAACACTAATCGTCATGTGAATTCCTCCTATCGACAGTTTTATAGTCAGTTCTGAATGACGTACATGATGAGTAAACCAAAAAGTGTACCTACAATCGCTAATAATACTTTTTTCATCATTATTCCTCCCATCGATACATGAAATCTGTAATTTAGAGCATCTTAATCCGTTAATGTTCTCTTTTTGTAAATCATGAAGACTAAAGCACTGGCTAGAACACCAGCCATCAGAATAATGGTCAGATTAATTGATAATGAAGAGAAAGAGGCGCCATCTTCAACCTTTTTCGCCAGCTCTAACAGTTGTAAGTTCGGTAAATAATCGACAACAGAAAGTACTGGATATTTATCAGAAACCTGCTGAAGAAGTGTTCCGAATCCAAATAAAAACATGACCGGCAATACAGCGACAGAAGCTTCCATGACGGAGGAAGTCATCAACCCCAGAAGCGTTCCTAACGCGAGATAGAACAAGCAAGAGATGAGAAGTGCAATCACAATAATAAACAGATGAGATGGTGTGTAGCCAGTAATGACGGCACTAATGATTATGGTAAGCAGCGTAATCAGAGCAGTTAAAACACTCTTCCCCCCCAAGATTTCAAGCGTCGTAGCAGGTGATAACATCAAGCTTCGTAAGGTGTTCTTCTCTTTCTCCTCTGCGATCAATGTGCATTGAACGAAAGCAGCTACCGAAGAGAATGTCAGATTGATGACGGTGTAGTGAATTTCTAACGTCACCTCACCGATGTTTTTATAGACGATCGCCATCAAGATAGGAACTAAAAGTGTCGTCCCGACGAAAACATTTTTTGTAACGTCTTTGACATCCTTTTGGAAAATAGCCATCGCACGATTGATTGAAAATATCATCTTAGTTCACTCCCTGTTACTTTTACGAACACGTCCTCTAAAGTTGGCTCGTTAGAATGGATAGATACAACCTGATTAGTACGAAACATTTCATAGATATGACGGGCATCTTTCTCATTAGATTCGAAAACGTGTTCTAAGCCGTCCGATGATTCGAGTGTCAATGTCTCATCAGCAAAACGTTTTTTAATTGATTTCGGTGAACCTAGTAATTGGATATGACCTCGATTTAGAAAGGCGACACGATCGCAGAGAGTATCTGCTTCTACCATATCGTGAGTCGTTAAAAAAATCGTGGCACCGTCTCGATTCATATCTTTAAGGGCCGAGTAGATGGCCTGAGTATTTACTGGGTCTAGTGCAGAAGTAGGTTCATCTAAAAATAAGATTTCGGGTTGATGCAAAAAAGTTCGAGCGAGCAGGACCCGTTGTTTCATGCCTTTCGATAGCAGGGCAACTTTCTTATTCTGCTCGTCACCTAAATTGACTAACTCCAGTGCACGACGTATACGATTCTCAGAGACGGAAAAGATTTTGCAAAATAACTTTAAATTATCCTTCACTGTTAAGCGATCATAGAGACCGCTATTATCCGTCATGATACCTACCTTCTGAAAAGTATTCTTTTGCTTGAGTTTTTCGGAGGGAATTCCGAGTAGGCTCGTCGAACCTGCGGATGGTTTCATTTGACCGGTTAAAATTTTAATCATGGTTGTTTTACCAGAACCACTCGGTCCGAGTAGTCCGAAAATTTCTTTTTGATTGATGTAGAAGTTTAAGTCATCAAGGGCTGTTTTGTCTGAAAAGTGTTTCGTCAATGATTCAATTTCAATTACTTTTTCCATGAAGTAGGACTCCTCTCGTTTTCTAACCTCAGAATAATGGGAATCGCCATACACCGCATTATTTTAAGGACGAAAGGAGTTATCCTGCTTACGAAAAGAGTAATTAGCTTGCTAAAAAATCGTCATTTAATTCCTAGCATCTCTTTAAGGACGTGTATCTTGTTTTTAGATAATGGCACTTCAGTACGGTCGTCGAGAACAAGACTAAAACTATTCCGTGTCCAGGTTACAATCTCACGTACCTTGTTCAAATTGACGAGATATGAGCGGTGACATCGGAAAAAATGTCGGTCCTGTAGAGTCGCTTCATATTCATTCATCGTATACAGACCAGGTAACATTCTGTCAGCTACATGAATTTGGACATTTCCTGATGCACTCTCGAAAAATTTGACTTCGTCTATGTCGATCAGAATCAGGTTACGTTCAAGTTTAGCGACAACCTTGTTCAACTCAAGAGGCGAAAAGACAGGACGTTCTTCAGGTATATTGACCTCATTCTCTTCTTCAATGATTGCTTTCTCGTCTTCATCCTCTACTTCCGTATTGATGAGCGTCAGCCCAAGGCTACTAAGTACGTAGCATTCCTCAGATAAAGTAATCGCACTCTCCATACTGCCTGTCAGTATCAATAGACATTTCTCTTCTTTCAATAATAGTTCAATGACTTTGAAAAGTATGTTCTTGGTATATTGATCAATGTTTTGATCCGGCTCATCGAAAACAATGACCTGTGTGTTCTGTAAAATAAGAATTGCAAGCTGTAGGCGCTTCTTTTGAGAATGATCTAATTTATTGGTTCTTTTTTTTGCTATCTCGTTCAGTTGTGTAATTTCGAGTATGTCCGGAATCGATTTTGAGCTGTTGTAAAGTTTCTTATAAAAAGTTAGATGATCCAAAATGTTTAACCTATCATATGTATATGGATGTTCGTAATAGAAACTGATGGATGAACGATATTGTATAGTATTTCCTGGGTGATAATTATTCACAAGAATATGTTTGTTAGCATTGCGTACACGACCTTCAAGTATTTTAATAAGTAGTTGGCGATGGGTAACATTAGAACTGATTGCCAATGATTTTCCTGGAGAAATGGAAAAAGAGAGTTTTTCAAGTACAGTAGTCTTATCTTTATCATCTATGTAATTAAGTTCATTAACAAATAAACTCATGCTAGATCCCCCTTTGTAATGAAATGACCCCTAAAAATATATATCCACCTTATCATATTTTTTACAAAATGCAGGAATTGAAAAGGTAATAACAGAACAATATTTTACATTTTGAAGATGACTAGGATTTTTATTTATGACGAATTGTAATATTAAGTGCAACACCTAGCTGAAAACACAAAAAAACCCATAACGGCCTCGTGTAGAATAGAGTTACCACACAAAATTCAACTGAGGATTCGTTATGAGCTATATTCATCTTACCATATCAGAAAGAGTCAAAATAGAGACGTATCTCGAGCTAGGTTTCTCTGTCCGAAAGATTGCGGGACGCCTGGGGCGTCAACCTTCCACGATTTCACGAGAATTGAAACGAAATCCTCATTACGATTCTTCTCATGCTGACCAGCGTTATGTGGAGCGAAAAAAGAAGTGCGGTGCACGTACGA
>Ga0308157_10008562_pt1 | contig 11596 bp, 9 predicted proteins | sample PhyBR1_FD_201035 | JGI IMG/M metagenome (GOLD analysis project Ga0308157, IMG submission 201035) | Phyllosphere microbial communities from UC Gill Tract Community Farm, Albany, California, United States - DLSLB.R1 | ecosystem: Host-associated > Plants > Phyllosphere > Unclassified | place: USA...
CAAAGCTTGGCAATGATTTTCATATTTTCCACAATAAGCGCTTCATCAAGCAAGTAATAAGGCGTAGCAATTGTAGAAATATCGATAGGCAAGAGGTTTTGTTGGCTCATAACAGGCTCTCAATGATTGCAAAAAGTAACAGTTTTGGCGACCGATTGGGCAATGACGGCAGCAAGAAGTTGCGCTATAGTAGTCGAAATCTTTGACAATGAGAATAGTAATGGCAAATACTGATGACGATTTTGACGGTTTAACTCTGCCTATTTTTGATCACCTTGAAGCTGATGCTCGCGCCGTTCTTGAATTTTGGTTTGATAAGGACAGTCAGCCGCTCTGGTTTGTAAAAGATGATAACTTTGATAGCCAAATTCAAGAAAAATTCAGCGACATTTGGCAAAAAGCTTGTCTTGGCGAATGCGCTCATTGGCGGCGGCATGAGGATGTTAAGGCAAGTCCAGAAGAATTAGCATTACTTAATCTTACCGGTCGCTTAGCAGAAATTTTAGTCCTTGATCAGTTTTCACGAAATCTAAAGCGCAATCAAGCCGCCGCCTTTACTCAAGACCCAATGGCGCTGGTCCTTGCTCAAGAAGCTGTTTGTCAAAAGGGCTTTAATATCCTCCCCGTGCAGTGGCGCAAATTTATGATTATGCCAATGATGCATTCAGAATCGTTAGTCATTCATAAAAATTATTTGCATTTATTTGAAGAGCTAAATGACCCTGAAACGCTAGATTTTGAGCATCGTCATGCCGCCATTTTAAAGCAGTTTGGTCGTTATCCGCACCGAAATGCGGCGCTAGGTCACAAATCAAGCAAAGCTGAACTTGAGTTTTTACAACAGCCGAATTCGTCTTTTTAATGGCATTTTACAAATTAGGGCTAAAAAATCGCGCTTTGGCTCAATGCTTTGGTGTCTTTTTAACGCTTGCATTTGTTGGCTGCTCGGAAAATACCGCGCTAAACGTTACCAACGATAATTATTCAGCAAGTGGACTAAACACCAAAAACATACGCTATGCCCCAGCCGCGCCAAAATATACGGTCAACGCCAATTATAACGAAATTAACCACAGTATAAATGGCAATTTAACCGTTAGCTTTACCAATAATCTTGGCAAACCAATGCACCAAGTGCGGTTTAACGTTTGGGCAAATTCGCCTATTTTGGGTAGCAGTACGACGATTAAAAACGTTCGGCTGAATGGTAAGCCTGCCAAAGCTTCGCTTCAAAATACCGTTCTCACAATTCACGATACTGCTGTCAACGATGGCGAAACGGCGACGGTTAACTTTACTTTCAATATTAACATCCCAAAGCAAAAAGACCGCTTTGGCTGGGATGCTCGGCAGGCTTCGCTTGGCAATTGGCTGCCCATCCTTGCCGTTTATGACAATCACGGTTGGAACACGCCGCCTTATTTTGCGCTTGGTGAGTCGTTTTATTCGGTGACGGGCGATTTTGATGTAACAATTACCGCGCCTGCTGATTTGGAAGTTTTGGCGACAGGGCAGCAAATTTCTAAAAGCAAATTGGAAAATCGGCAAACGATTCATTTTTTAGCGCCGAATGTTCGCGACTTTTTTATGATTTTAAACACGCCTTTTAAAAAAATGACGGCAAAAATTGGTGACATGACTGTTACGGTTGCGTACCGAAAAGGCGAAGAAGATGCCGCGGCTAAGATGCTGACCACCGCAAAGCAAGTGCTGCCAAAGTTTGAGGCTTGGTTTGGCGATTATCCTTGGCAAACGCTGACCATAGCAAGCGCCGATTATTCAAGTAACTTTGATGGCGGCATGGAATATCCAACTTTGGTCACGATTAATACGCCGGAATTACCTGATGATGAAGAGCTTAGTGTTACGGTTGCTCATGAGATTGCCCACCAATGGTTTTATAGTTTGGTCGGTAGCAATGCTTACCGCGAGCCGTGGCTTGATGAAGCGCTGACCACGTTTGCGTCCTATGCAGCCGTTTATGATACGACTGATTTTGATTGGATTGAAAGTAGCAAAACTGGGATTTCTATTACGTCATCTGCCGCCGATTTTTCAAACCATAAGGACGATTACGGTCAAGTCATTTATGATGATGGCGCAAAAATGCTTAGCCAACTGCATGACCATGTAGGCGATAAGATATTTTGGCAAGCTCTGCGGCGCTATACCGATGAAAACCGCTTTGGTATTGCAACCACGGCTGACTTTATCCGCATTTTTCAAGAGGAATCAAAGCAAAATTTAAAGCCATTTTTTGAACGTCAGGGCGTGATTTTGGATGAAACACGAGAATAACTTTGAATTATTTAAGTTAAATGAATGCTTAAGCTATTTTTAACTTAACCCTCTAATTCAAAGCTTGCTCAATTGCTAACCGAACGGGTCGATAACTGCGTCGATGCTCTGGCAACACGCCGAATTGTTCAATTGCTTGTAGGTGCGCTTTGGTCGGATAGCCTTTGTGTTTTTCGATAAGATAATCTGGGTGCTTTTGGGCAAGTTCTATCATCGTTTGATCACGATAAACCTTTGCCAAAACGCTTGCCGCAGCGATACTCGTATGGCGAGCGTCGCCTTTTACCCAAGCTTGAGAGTCAAGGGTAACTCGCGGATTCGTTAGCATATGGCTACTTAAATCAGGGCAGCGGTTGCCATCAAAGAGCGCTTGAATGTTAATTAGCTTGCTAGTTTGATTAAGCAGCTCGCTGATTAGAACCTCAACGGTAAGTGCCATTCCACTCATTGTGGCTTGCAAAATATTGATTTGGTCAATGACCGCTGCCGGAATATCAGCGATGACAAAGCCCACTGCCTCGGCTCGAATAATTGGATAAAGCAAATCGCGCTTTTTCTCGCTCAGCTTTTTGGAATCGGTAAGTCCTACCATCGGCGTATTCTTCAATGGAGCACCTTCAATCAGTCCCGACCAAGCCGTTGGCAAAATAGCGGCGGCAACCGTCACGCTCCCAAGTAAGGGTCCGCGCCCCGCTTCATCAACGCCGATTTGGCAATTGTCTTGCAACTGCGCAAATTTTGCTACGTTTATTTTTCCAGAAATCTTGATAGGCTCAGCTAAAATTACGCCCTCACCTTTAATATTAATGCGGTTATATTGCTGCTGAATAGTAATGATAGCTGTCATAAAATATTCTTACGATTAACGATAAAACCAAGCGTCAATCACGCTGGTGGCAGGGCTTTGGCTGCTTTGCTCGGCAAGCTTACGTTTGGTATCTTGCAGGGCTTGCTTTTGTTTTTCATAATTTTCAGACAAAAGTAGCTGGCTCACTTCGCGGCAAATGGCGTCAGCGGTTGCTTGTTCTTGGATCAGTTCAGTAACGATAAACTGCCCTGCTAAAATATTGGGCAACGCAACAAACGGCACTTTGACCAAACGCTTAGCAATTTGATAAGTGAGCGCGTTCAACTGATAAACAACCACCATCGGGCGCTCAAGCAGCATGGCTTCAAGCGTTGCCGTTCCGGACGCTAACAGCACAATATCACTTGCCGCCATCACTTGTTGGCTTAAATTTGGCGTTTTATCATCAAAAATAACGGCAATAAATCCTTGCAGCTCCCGCGCTTGCGCTTTAATCATCGATTCAATCAGCGCTTGGTGGCTGTCGTCAACCGTTGGAATGACAAATCGCAACTTGGGATGAGTTGCAATCAATTTTACCATTCCTGCCAGCATCAACGGCAAAATCGCGGAAATCTCGCCGCGCCTTGACCCTGGCATGATGCAAATGAGCTGAGTTAATTGGTCAAATTGCGCAATTAAGGATTGTTTTTTACCAAAATTTTGCCAAGTGAGCTTTGATTGCTGATCAGATTTTGAGACTTGAACCAACTTTGGATCAATCGTTTGCAAAAGTGGATGACCCACGCAAACTGCCGGATGGTGATGGCGCTCATAGACCGCAAGCTCAAAGGGAAACAAACACAGCACCAAATCGGTTGCCGCTTTAATCCCATGAATTCGCGACTCACGCCAAGCCCAAATGGAGGGGCTAACGTACTGAACACAAAACACGCCTTTGGGTTTTAATTTTTTGGCAACGCGCAAATTAAAATCGGGCGCATCAATGCCTACAAACCAATCAATTTTTGCCGTCTCAAACGCGGTTAACAGCTCGCGGCGCGCTTTAAATAAGTCGTTTAACTGACCGGCAATCTCAACCAGTCCCATTACGGCAAGCCTTGATAGCGGAAATAAGCTGTTTAACCCTTGAGCTTGCATTTTTGTACCGCCAACGCCCACCCAGATGATATCGCCACAAAGGTTATTCATTTGCGCCATGAAGTCCGCGCCCAAGCTATCGCCTGACACCTCCCCTGCCACAATGCCAATCACCAACGGCGGAAAATACGGCGAGTCTTTTACAGCTTTTACTACACTTGGGTTACTAAGCGCCTGCATCATTGCACCATCTTAATTTGATTTGTCAATTAAATCACCAGTTATCAAAGCGTTAGTTTTTATTATTTTCCGTTTGCGCTTTTTATTGGCAGCTTTTTTTGCCAAAGCCTGCCATTTGGTCGACAAGTATAACAAAATATTACTTTTCGTATTCCAGTTATCAGTCAATTATCCTAAACAGCGCCCTTGTCAAGCGCCCCAATTCGCCGCATAATGATTGTTCCTATAACTTAGCTAGACGATTAATAATCATGACGATACCAGCGACGCACAATGCAGAAATTGATGACGTGAATATTGAACAATTCATCCCCCTAATTACCCCTGCCGCGCTCAAAGCGGAGCTGCCCTTATCCAAAGCGGCTTATGATACGGTACTCAACGGTCGCCAAACCATTCAAAACATCTTGGACGGTAAAGACAAGCGCTTATTTGTGGTGATTGGACCTTGCTCGATCCATGATATCAAAGCCGCTCACGAGTACGCCGACCGCTTAGCCGTTTTGGCAAAAGAAATTGAAGACACCATTTTTGTGGTGATGCGCGTTTATTTTGAAAAACCACGAACGACGGTCGGTTGGAAAGGCTTAATTAACGACCCTGACATGAACGACAGCTTTGATATTGAAAAAGGGCTGCGCCTTGCCAGAAAATTGCTGATCGATTTGAATGAAAAAGGGCTACCTTGCGCCACCGAAGCGCTTGATCCCAACACCCCGCAATACATTCAAGATTTGATCAGCTGGTCAGCCATTGGCGCTCGCACCACCGAAAGCCAAACTCACCGCGAAATGAGCTCGGGGCTATCTTGCCCAGTCGGCTTCAAAAATGGTACGGACGGCGGCATGACCGTTGCAGTTAATGCCATGCAAGCGGTCAAAGCCGGTCATAGCTTTTTGGGACTCTCTGCTGATGGTCAAGTTTCCATCATCAAGTCCAAAGGCAACCCTTATGCCCACGTTGTCCTTCGCGGCGGCAATGGCAAGCCTAACTACGATGAAACAGCGGTTGCTGCTGCCGAAAACGAGCTTGAAAAAGGCAAAACTAGCACCAAAATCATGATCGACTCAAGCCATGCCAACTCAGGAAAAGACCCGTATTTGCAGCCGATGGTCATCCAAAACGTTGCTGAACAAATCCAAAACGGCAACAAATCGATCATCGGAATGATGATTGAAAGCCATTTAAAAGGCGGTCGCCAAGATTTAACCGCCGATTTATCCGCGCTTGAATACGGTAAATCAATTACCGATGGCTGCTTGGATTGGGAAAGCACGGTTACCGCACTTGAGAACCTTCGCGATCTGGTTAAAGACGTATTGCCGAACCGTTAACTTACTATTTTTGAGCAACGGTTTATCAAAAAATAAAAAGCCCCTCTTAATAAAGATGGGCTTTTTTTATCAACAATAACGGTTAATCATTAGCCGACAACACACTTTCCAAGCTTTCAATCACGTTTTTGGATTTTACTTTTGATTTCAGGGTTTCAAGTTGAGATTTTGCAAGCTGTTGATAGTCTGCTGTTAACGTGTTCCATCGCGCCAGCACCTGAAGCAGTCTGGCTGCTAATACCGGATTGCTCTCATCAAGCCGCGCAATTACTTTCGTGTAAATTGCCAAGCCTTCTTTTGACCATAAAATCGTTGGCTGACCCGTCATCGCACCAATCACCGCGCGGATTCGGTTTGGCGTTCCCCAGTCAAAATCCGCGTGCGAAAGCAAGCGCTCAATATCGGCAGTCGTTGCAAAGTCACTGGCGGCTTGAACGCTAAACCATAAATCAATCACCAATGCCTCATCACGAAAGCGCTGATAAAAATCGCTTAAATAATCGCTTGCGCTATCAACTTGGTGATTAACCATGGCTTTTAGCGCACCAAAGCGTTCGGTCATACAGCTTGCGACATCATACTGATGTTTTGCCCAATCACTAGCGCCTTTAATATCAGCTTGCAGCGCCAAATCAAGAATGACATTTCGCAGCGCGCGCTTGCCAAACGCTTCAGGGCTGTCAGAATATTCAACAATCGGTAAGTTTTGATAAAGGTCAGTTAAATAAGGCTTGAACGTATCGGCAACTTGTTGATAAAGGCGATCACGAAGCTGTTTAACGGCTGTTGGATCATAATCTTGAGTGATGGCAGCGGCAAGCTCTTGCGTGGAAGGAATGTCCAATAGCCTTGCCGTTAGCATCGCATCTGCCGCTGCAAGCTTTGGAATCGTATTTTCAAGCGCGGTTAAATAAATGCTTGGGTCGTGATTTTGCAATAAAATCCGATTGACCAACATTTGGGTAACTTGCCAGCGGTTAAAGCCGTTGGTTTCATGAGTCAATAAAAACGCCAATTCTTCATCTTGATACTCAAAATCTAAAATGACCGGCGCGCTAAAATCACGAAGTAGCGACACAATCGGCGCGCTATCGATGTTTTCAAAGGTAAAGGTTTGGCTTGCATCTTCTAACAATAACATCCGCTCAGCAATGATGTTACCCGTAGTTTTATCAAATAGCGCGGTAGCAACGGGAATCGGCAACGGCTTTGGCGCATCAAATCCTGAAACATGGCGCGTCTTTTGACTTAGGGAAATGGTCAGTGTTTTGCTATTGTCATCAAAGCTTTGCTGTCCTGACACCACCGGCGTTCCGGGCTGACGATACCAATCGATAAACTGCTCAATTTTAGGATTGTTAATACTTAACGCCGATAAAAAATCCTCAACCGTCACTGCTTGACCGTCATAACGGCGGAAATATTCATCCGTTCCGGCACGGAAATCGGCTTTACCAAGGGTATTGGCAATCATCCGGACAATTTCAGCGCCTTTTTCATAGATGGTGGTGGTATAAAAGTTGTTGATTTCAACAAAGCTTTCAGGTCGCACCGGATGCGCAAGCGGTCCTGCATCCTCGCTAAATTGATGCGCTCGCAGCATTGCCACATCGTCAATGCGCTGAACGGCGCTTGATTGTTGGTCGGCAGAAAAAGACTGGTCGCGAAAGACGGTAAAGCCTTCTTTTAAACACAGCTGAAACCAGTCGCGGCAGGTGATTCGGTTGCCCGTCCAATTGTGAAAATATTCATGGGCAATCACTGCTTTAACATTAAAGCTTCGGCTGTCGGTCGTCGTCTCGGGGCTTGAGAGCACGCAAGCGGTGTTAAAAATATTTAAGCCCTTATTTTCCATCGCCCCCATGTTAAATTGGCTCACCGCTACGATCATATAGCGGTCTAAATCGTAAGCGCGACCGTAATTGACCTCATCCCAAAGCATCGCATCTTTTAGCGCCTGCATGCCAACATGGCATTTATCAATATCGGAGGCTTTAGCAAACAGCTCAAGCTTAACCCTGCGACCTTCACTCGTGGTAAAGCTGTCGGTCAAGACGTCCAAATCGGCAATGACGCAAGCAAATAAATAGCTGGGCTTTTTGGTGGGGTCATGCCAAATGGCAAAATGGCGATTGCTATCGCCTTCAACCACGCCTGCCTCAATCAAGTTGCCATTACCAAGCAAGGTCTTAAAGCGCTTATCAGCCTCAAGGCGCGTGGTAAATACCGCCAGTACGTCCGGACGGTCAGGATAATAGGTAATCTTGCGAAACCCTTCCGGCTCACACTGGGTAACAAACATCGTCTCATCACCGCTTCCTGCAATATAAAGCCCTTCAAGCTCAGTATTGGTTTGTGGGACGATTTTGACCGAAATATCAAGCTGAACGGTATCAGGCGCATTGCTGATAACCAGCTTTCCGGCGGACAATTGATAATCATCGCTAGATAATTCTTTACCGTTGATGGCAATGCTTTGAAGTTCAATCGCCTCGCCAAGCAGCACCAAATCGCCCGCCGTCGCGCGCGTCATCTTAAGCTGACTTGCAACCGTTGCAAATTCCTCAAACAGTTTAATGTCTAAATCTACCCTATCAACGCTGAAGCTTGGCGGTTGATAATCTTTTAAATAAATCTTTTGGTTGATTGGCGCTGGCGCGTGCGTTGGAACGTCTGGCATTTCAACATCAACGATGGGCGCGTCATTTTCAGCAATGGACATAATTATTCCTTAAATAATCGTTTTAAAATAAAATCGCGAGAATACTTTTTTGTATTAGTTTTAAATTTGTCATTATTATCCCTGAAATCAAGGAAAAAAGGCAAAGAAACTACCAAATCGTAACGAAGGTTGCGATTTGCATATTGTAATTATCGGCAAACTTTGACATCATTCACAGTAATGGTACTTACACAACGTAACATTGATTTTGCTGTGGGCAATCATTGCCTTATTGTTTATTTTAATCGGTTTTACAACAACAAAATGAAGTTAAATTTAGGAGTGTTTCATGTCACTAACTGCTGCATTGTCAAACCATGCCATCACCAAAGTTGCTGCCCTTGCTGTCTTATCAAGCGCTGTAGTTTTAGCGACCGGTTGCCAAACCAAACGCGCGACCTCTGAAGTTGTCGTCGCCCCACTTGGTATTCCAGGTGGTCAAGTTGGCTATACTGGCGCGGTCGTCGTTGACAACGCTGGAAACGTTATTAGTGCCGCTAACAATTTGCAAGCGGTCGTTTATTTTGCTTTTGACAGCAGCGAAATCAGCGCTGAATCTGCAAGTGTCTTAAGCCAGCATGCCAGTCTTTTAAATTCAAACCCAGCCGCTAGCGTGTTGATTGCAGGTCACACTGATGAGCGTGGCAGCCGTGAGTACAACATGGCATTAGGTGAGCGCCGCGCCCAATCCGTCAGCAGCTATCTTGCAGCGCAAGGCGTCAATCCTAGCAACATCCGCGTGATCAGCTACGGCGAAGAGCGCCCTGCGGTGAATGGCACGACCGAAGAAGCTTACGCGCAAAACCGCCGCGCTGAATTGTCCTATTAATCAAATCGCTTAAACTTAACTTTATGGCTCAGCAGTTGTTAAATTGCTGGGCTTTTTATTATGTTCTAAAAAATTAGTATGATTTAAAATCTCAATTATGAATGATGACTCCCAAAATAAAGCAGCCATCACTTTATCCCAACCAGCGTTTTACCAACTAAACGCTGGCTCATGGTGCGCGGTGGCAGCTCTACTAGATATCGCTGAAATTTTAGAAGCGGTTTCTCTTATTGGGAAAAAAAAGCGTCATCGCGATCAGCAACGGCTTGGTACTCGGCAACTGTTAAAAGCACTGCTTAATTCTCTTCATATCAAAGATGAATTAGTAGAAACGAGCTTCCCTTATCGCTTAAAAAAGTCTGGCGCATTTGTTTGTTTTAGCCATTCAGGGAACCAAGTCGCCGTCGCTATTAGCCATCATCAACCGATTGGACTGGATATTGAAGCACAAAATATCTCTTGGCAAGTGGCAAAGCGCTATTATCATCCCAACGAGATTACTGAACTTTCAAAGCTTAATGGTGATTATAGACAAGCAATTAGTCGACTGCTTTGGCAAATCAAAGAAAGCCTCATTAAAATTGAGCAATTTACCCTTGCTCAAGGTTTAGGACAAGATTATTCAGCGCTAATTCTGCCCATCCAAAATGAATTGCTAAAAAAGCAGATGATGTTTAAATTGCCGATAATTTTACCAAAAAACCAATCTTATGAAGTTCGTATCTTTCTCAAACATCATTTGGCAGTTATATTCTGACTCTGTTTTTTAACCCCAAAAAAAAACGACCCCGAAGGATCGTTTTTTATTGCTAGGCGATGCGTAGCAATTAGAAGCGGTAAGTTGCGCCAAGTTTAACGATTGGCAACCACTCTAAGAAGTTTTTGTCTTCAAGGTCACGCTCAGCTTGACGAGCAGCTTCTTGAGCTTTCAAATCATTACCGCCGTCACCAGTATAACGAACAGTAGCGTCTACTTTACCTAGGTAAGCGGCACCAACTTCGCCGAATACACCAAAGTTATTGGTGATGTTTGGACGGAAACCAATAGTCGCGTAAGGGGCTAATTTATTGCGATGTTCAAGTGTCCCTTCTAAGCCCCCTACATCTTGTCCGCCGTAACGACCTGCCTCAATATCTTCTTTTACAATGTCAGCACTGACTTTATTGGCATAATATCTTTTGCCATCGACACTATAGTACCCATTGCTACCGCCTTCAGCATTGCCATAAACATCAATATCGTTGTCAGGAACAATGATACCAGCACCCATAGTGAACCAGTTTGCTGCCGGACGCAATTGAACGCCTAGGTATGGGTTGCTAAAGTCAGTATCAACATCATAGTTAATACCTTTAGCGTCAAAATCACCGCCGAAAAGGTCGGCAACATCGCCACCTGCCCAACCAGCTTGAAGTTCAGTTTTGTCGTTTACGCCCCAAGCAATGTTTGCACCATAGCCTAGTGAGCCAACTTCAGCACTGATGGCTGCTGGATGAGTTACTGTTTGGAAGAAAGTTTTAGTGCCACCAACAACAGCCGCTGGCGTGCTACGGATTACGCCAGCATCAGTAGTTGCATAAGCAACAGGCTGAACTTCATAAGCCACAGGCTCAGCTTCGTAAACAACAGCGTCGTTGTCATCAACAACAACGATAGGATCAGCTGCTAATGCTGCTGATGAGGCTAGAACCGCTGCTGCAATAGCAGATAATTGAATAGCTTTCATATTACGCTCCTAAAATTTGAAATGTCATTCCCACAAAAAAACGATTATCTAGCGTTATTATAAACAACCATTTTGTTGAGCAAATTAAAACAAGTTTGGCTTTAAAAGTCACCCCTTAACCCATGCATTTTATTTGCCGTTATGTAAAGATTGCATATAAATTGTAATTATTACTTCCAAATTAAGCAAATTTGCTCATTTCCTGTTACATATGCGTATTAAACAAATTTATTATTCACTTTTCAGAATAATTATCTAAGCTAAAAACATACTTATGATTATGATAGCTTAAGAGAGTTTAAAATAGTGTATCATTGAAACAAGACATTACTGATTTAAATTTTGCTTAATATAGTCTTAAGTGACAAAATTTGTGGTTAACTTCTTTTATACGAAATATTGGCTTATATTTTCCTAAGTAAGTTTTGCTTTTAATAAAAAATTTAACTAGACCTCTTGCAAAAGTTAAAGCGCATTCTCAAAGTTGACAATGCCCGCGAACAACTTCATCCGAAGATCATAGCGTCGTCTTCGGTTGCGATATCGCTCAGCGACCAT
>Ga0308157_10008563_pt1 | contig 11595 bp, 10 predicted proteins | sample PhyBR1_FD_201035 | JGI IMG/M metagenome (GOLD analysis project Ga0308157, IMG submission 201035) | Phyllosphere microbial communities from UC Gill Tract Community Farm, Albany, California, United States - DLSLB.R1 | ecosystem: Host-associated > Plants > Phyllosphere > Unclassified | place: USA...
GACATGGTGGCAAGACGCGCACGAGCTTGATCCGAGCATATCGCCTTAGTCAGTTCGTAGGCCAGGTCATCGGACACGGCACTGTTGGTCAACAGAACCACTCCGCCGGCAACGGTACGCGTTTCATTATCAATACCTTTATAGGTACCGCCTGCAATCACCGCCGGTACGTAGCCAAACTTATCGACCAGGGTCGAAATAGTCTGGTCACTTAAAGACATCAGCTTCATTTCGCGTGCTGCATTGATTTCGATAATGGACGCATTGGGCAGCCCGGAGAGCATCGTTACACCATCAAGATGGCCATCGCGGATAAGCGAATTGGCATCTCCAATGTCTACGAACTCAACTCGTCCGCCCCAACTTTTGACATCATCGTAGGTAATCCCGTTAGCCTCAAGGATGCGGCGGCTCAGCAGTTCAAGCTCCTGACCCTTCGCCCCTACTGCAAGGCGTATCGGATACTGTTTTTCCTTCAATTCGGCCAAAGAGTTGATGGGCACATTGTTCAATAAAAGCAACTGGAAAGAAGATTCCATTATTTTTGCAAGCCCACGAACGTTATCGAGTTTTTTCTTGAATGGCTCCATCCCCTGGCTTGCCGCGAAGGCCAGACCAGAACTGCTGTGACCAAACTGAGCCTTATCTCTGTCGATCAGAATCACGTTGCCAAGCGCGCCGCCAGACTTGACATTGACGTTCAGATTACGCGCCTTGCGCAATTCTTCGGCCACCTGTACGCCGATCGCGTACATGCTGGCTGAACTGGAGCCCATGGTAAAATTCAGCGACTGTGCTGTGGCGACTGCAGGCATGGCAACCACCAAATAACCGATAGCCAATAAGGCTGCAACGGCCCGTTTCATGCAAGTTTTCATTGTTTCTCCTCCAAATTAAATAAGAATCAGAGCGATTCAAGCAAGCGAATGGCCTGATCAGATGGGACTACGCCAAGCCCAGATCCCGACGGCAGACAGTAGTGTCCGGCAATGCAATCCATATCGCCTTGCAGCAATCGACGATTGGGTTCGAAAATAGAATGCTGAAACTCATGGCCTTTGGTCATAGCAAGCGCAGCGCTGGCGTGCAGGCTGGCGGCCAGGAATATCCCGGCACCAATGGTGGCATGCGGGATCACATCGATCCCGAGCTCTGCCGCAAGCTGACCAATACGCATGAAACTGGTAATGCCCTTGTGTCCCATTTCCGGCTGTACGATAGCAATCTTGCAGCGTTCAACGCGATGACGCATGTCCCAAACAGTGCGCCATTCCTCTCCCACCGCGATCCGCTGCCGTGTAGACTGCGAAACAACCTCAAGCGCGGTCATGTCTTCGGTGGGCACAGGCGCCTCGGCGAACCACAAATCGTGCACTGCCATCGCTTCAATCAATGCCAGTGCTTCCTCTGCGGTATGACTCCAATGCATATCTGCCGCTATCAATGCGTTCGGTCCTAACGCCGCGCGCAAACTTTCAATTTCCGCAACGGGGCCATCATCGGCCACAGGGCTGGCAAATTTGAATGCATTGAAGCCTCGCTTCTGCCATTTGACGGCCAGCTCTGCACGAGCCCTACGGTTTTGCTCCGGCAAGCCGGATATGTAGGCGGGTATTTTTTTGCTTTGCTCTCCACCAAGTAGCTCGACTACCGGCTTGCCAGCCAGGTGTCCGGCAATGTCCCAAAGCGCAATATCGATCGCGGCCAGCGCATCAACATAAAATCCGCCGTTATATCCTCGTACTCGCATCAAGTCATACAGATCATCGAAGATAGCGGATGGATCAGACGGGTCCCGGCCAATAGTAAAATCAGCCAGCAAATCTCGTATGATTTCTCCGACCGCCCCCGGGGCTACAAGCCCGTACGTTTCCCCCCACCCGACAACCCCATTCCTGGTTTCTATCCTGACCAGAACAGATCGGTCAAAAACCGGGTAAACGGTGCGATTCCCTTTGCGCACAAGGTAGCCACGTCGATTCGGTTCCTCGCCCACCCTTGCTGCCCCCAAATAGGGCGTTTCACGCGGCTGGGTTAGCGTAAATACGCTTATCTTGGCTACGGCATCCGTCATGGTACGCTCTCGCAATTGGAGATCAACACGCCCAGTTCGGCCATATTTTCTTCAATGTCAGCCATCGCTGCCGCATCCAAGAGAGACCCTGAGGCACGGGTTTCAGCATTTTGCATTACACCGCGCCGCATGAGTACGAACTTTGTGAGTCTCATCCGATAGACCGCTTGCAGCACCAACAGTGGCAAAGAACGAACGTAAAGCTCGCGCGCCAAGGCATGATTGCCCTCTCTCCAGGCTTTATCCATTTGCACATGAATATCTGCAATCTCCAGTGCTGGCATAGCCGCACAAGCACCACGCTTATACTCGTCAAGAATATACCGTGAACCACCGCCACCGATCACACCTTTAAGGTGCACAGGCGCGGCGGCGATAATCGCCTGAATAGATGGACCTGCTGGCAACGTTTCTTCCTTGACGTAAACCACTTGAGGTACCTGGTTGACGATATCCACAATAGCCTGTGCAGATAAATCTGACCCCCGGGGTGCGGGCGCATTCTGCAGAATGATCTTCGCATTGGGCAAGGCTGCACCAATTTCAGCAAAAAAGTCCAACGCCTCCTCTGCGCCCAGTGCTTGTGGCGGCTGGATCATCAGATGATCCACCCCGCGGGCTAAGGCAACGCGACCGTGTTCGATTACCTGGTCTGACACGGGTGCGCTTGCGCCCGCAATGATAGGCACCCGACCATCGACAGCCTGAACCACCACATCAAGCAGGCTGGTTCTTTCATCAGTACTTAGCGTCTCAACTTCGCTGGCAAACCCGGGAAAAACGACACCCGCGACATTCATATCAAGGGCGAATTCGACGATGCGTCGCATAGATTCGCGGTCAATCTTTCCTTCCGCAGAAAAAGGCGTTGGCAACACCGGCAATATACCGCTCAACTTATGCTTCATTTCATTTGCTCCATATTGTGATACCTAGTATCATAACATGAGACCTTATTTAGTGTGCCTAGTACAATTACTAGGGTTAATACTTACTAAAAAGCCATTTGACATTCGACAATGTCGGATAAAGGAGTTATTAATGTCCAAATCTTCATCAACCAGCAACCCAAAGAACATCGTGATCGATTGGGGAACGACAAGTTTTCGTGCCAGCCTTTGCAGTCAGGCAGGTCAGCAGCTTGATTTCATTGAGAATGACCGCGGAATCAGTGTGGTGCCGCCCGGAACGCACGAAAGCGAGCTCATGAACCTGATTGGGGAATGGCTTGGCGACCACGGTCCTATGACTATTTATGCCCTGGGCATGATCACAAGTCGCAACGGCTGGATCGAAGTCCCGTATGTTTCCTGCCCTGCCTCACTCGCTGAACTTGCAAATGGTTCGGTTCGCAAGCAGTTATCCGATGGCTCGGAGGTCGTCTTTCTAGCAGGCATCAACGATCCCGCTCGACAACCCTATCCGGATGTCATGCGCGGAGAGGAAACCCAGATTGTGGGTTTTGGTCTGGCACAGAACTTGACCGTGGTTTTACCGGGCACCCACAGTAAGTGGGCACGAATCAGTGAACAACGAATCAACAGCTTCCAGACTTTTGTCACTGGAGAACTGTATGCACTTCTGTCGCAACACTCTTTCATCGCAAAATCCGGCCCTGCAAAACCTGAGCCAGATTATGCCTCTTTCGATCTGGGACTCAGAACCGCTCTGCAAGGAAGTCCGGAGCACAGCGCTCTGCCAACATTATTGTTTTCTGCCCGAACGGGCATGCTGGCAGGCGAACTTGAACCCGGGCAAATTCGTGACTATGTTTCCGGCTTGCTCATTGGCCATGAATTCGCGTGTGCCATTGCCTGCGGCTGGATAAAGAAGGGAGATCAAATCGGTATTGTGGGCAATGATGGACTCAATGATCGATATGCAAGAGCGGCTTCCATCGCCGACCTCAGCGTAAAGCAAGGCAACGAGCAGGCTGGCTTAAATGGTGCGCTGCTCATTGCGGCTGAACTGGAGGAGTACTCAAATGCAGCTTGACCAAGCGATGTCGGAACTGCCGCTGATTGCTATTCTGCGCGGAGTAACCCCGGAAGAGGTAATCGATGTAGCTGGGGTTTTATACGACGAAGGATTTCGAATGATCGAAGTGCCTCTGAATTCGCCCAATGCTTTTCTCAGCATTGAAAAACTGATGTCGCAATTTGGTGAAAAGGTAGTTATTGGTGCCGGCACGGTAACAGATATACCCAACCTCCTACGCCTGGCCGAAACAGGAGCCCTACTAGTAGTCGCTCCAAATTGTGACACGCAGATCATCCGAGAAGCCAAGAACAAAAGCATGTGGGTTCTTCCCGGTGTTGCCACACCCAGTGAAGCCTTTGCGGCCCTGCAGGCTGGCGCCGATGGATTAAAGCTGTTTCCCGCCGAGATGATCGGCCCGGCCGGATTGCGCGCCTGGAAGACCATATTGCCTCAGGGAACGTTACTGATTCCCGTGGGTGGTATCACTCCGGAAACAATCGGAAACTGGCGCCATGGCGGCGCATCAGCCTTTGGCGTAGGGTCAGCCCTGTACCAGCCAGGTATCGGGCTTGAGCAGTTGCGTCAGCGTGCGAGGGCTTATGTTGCAGCGACAGAAAATTCCCAACCTTCATGACGAGTCGACGTATCACAGGGGCTCTGGCGTGTATACCATCAGGGTGGTCGGTCAAAAATGCCACAAAATAAGGACAGTGCCAGGTATGCCATTGAGGGGCAACAATTTGCTAAACTCCATCTTTGAACACAGGCACTCAATCCCCCAGACGGAGGGCCAACACGGAGGATAGAAAAGTGACCGAAAAAAACCTTACAGATACGGAATCAGAGGATCGGGAAAATGGCACAGGTCCGTCCAAAATCCCAACAGGCGCCACCGCACTGGCCAAAGGACTGAGTCTTCTAAATTTAGTTGCCGATGCCGAAACGCCACTTCGTTTCTCTGAACTGTACAGGCAATCCGGGCTGCCAAAGCCAACTTTCGCCCGCATTCTGCGCACCCTGGCCGCCTTCGATCTGGTGCGCCAGGATGAAACAAGGGGTGCCTACGTGCTGGGTCCCCGTTTCATGCACTTGTCCAATAAGGTGTGGGAGTCTTTCGATGTCAAATCGTTTGCGGCACCCGAACTGCGTACCCTGTCGGCAGAGCTGGGAGAAACCGTAGCCTTGTGTCAGCTCGACGTAGACAAAGTTCATTATATTGAGGAACAATCCGGCAGCGGGCTTAGCGTCAGGATCGAGCCCGGGCGTCGGGCCCCTCTGCACGCGACAGCTGCCGGTAAAGTTCTGTTGGCCTTCCAGGATCCTGCGATTGCCCGAGCGCTGCTGCAAAGCCTGAAACTGGAAAAATTCACCGACAACACGATTACAACCATAGACAAACTTCAAGCTGAGCTGACCCTGACACGCGCCCGCGGTTATGCTATTTCTTTCGAAGAGCACCTGCCAGGGGTCAATTCCGTGGCAGTCATGATTGCAGGTAGAGATGGTTTGCCGATTGGTGCGTTGTCGGTGCTCGGCCCTTCGTCACGCATGACGGAAACATCGATACATCCAATAGGCAGAGAACTTATCGCTGCAGCGCGTCGCATCACAGGGTCAGCAGGCGCCGTGGCCATCAGTTCCCAGCCACGTCCGCGGTCCAAGAAAATCAACACAGCGATGGATCTGAAGTGTGTCTTGCCCTGGGGCGCGCAACTTGGCGAATCTCCCGTCTGGCATCCGGTTGAAAAAGTGCTTTACTGGATCGACATCCTTAAGCCCGGTCTTTATCGCTTCAACCCGCGCACTGGTCGGAACGAAGTCAGGGAAATAGGGAAACTTGTCAGCGCAGTCCTGCCGGCCCAGGATGGACGGCTGCTTTTGGCCACACAAGATGGAATCGAATGGTTCGATTTCGACAACGCAACGCTCGAACCCTTCGCCAATCCAGAAGCCGGCCTCGCAGACAATCGCCTTAATGACGCCAAAGTCGGGCCGGATGGCGCTATCTGGGTCGGCTCAATGCGCATTGATGCCAGCCGCCCATCCGGCGCCCTTTATCGTGTACTGCGTGATGGCAGCTTCGAACAAAAAGAAGCCGGCCTGGCGGTCTCCAATGGTCTGGACTGGAGCCCTGACAAGAAAAAGCTCTACTTCATAGATACCGTGCCGCGTACCGTGTACGCCTACGACACATCGCCAGACAGCGGCGCTCTTTCGAACAAACTGGTCTTTGCAACGGTACCGGAAGGTGAAGGACGCCCTGGCGGTATTACGGTAGACGCCGAGGGTGGCGTGTGGGTGGCCATCTGGGATGGTTGGAGGGTTAATCGTTACCTGCCGGATGGACGTCTGGACAGATCGATCGATCTTCCGGTTCCCCGCCCCACCAGCCTGGCTTTCGGGGGTGACAAACTCGATACACTCTATATCACCAGTGCCCGCACGCGACTGCCGGCCAACACATTAAACGAAGCTTCGCTGTCGGGAGGACTGTTTGCTTGCGCTCCGGGAGTGCGAGGCCTGCCCTGTAATCTGTTCCCGGACAGCTTAAAAACAAAATAAGATAATAATTTGGCTACGCCACTAAAGTTGGCCAATTTTATTGGGGTTGAACGCCTGCTTTCTTGAACAATGCAGCCCAGGCCGGGATCTCTGCATGTACTTTCGCTTCCAGAGCCACCGGTGTTGCCTCATCGGTCAAAACGGTGGCACCAAGCGCGTTCATGCGCTCCTTGAATTTTGGACTGTCCATACCAGCCTTCAGCGACGCTTGCAGCTTTTTCACTATGGCTTCCGGCGTACCTGCCGGCACCCACAGGCCATGCCAAATACCGACTTTGAAATTCTCGAAACCCTGTTCTTTCATGGTTGGCAAGTCGGGCAATTGTGGCGATCGTTCGTCACTGGTAATGGCGTAAGCCTTGACCGTTTTTGCCTTGATATGCTGTGTCGTATTGGTGGTCTGATCGCAAAAAAGATCAACCTGTTTACCCAGCAGATCATTTAGGGCCGGTGCTGAACTGTTATAGGGTACGGTCAGCAATTTCACGCCCAAAGTATCCAAGAGCATGATGCCACACAGCCCTACACCCGCATTGGCAAGGGTGACTTTGTCCTGATTGGCCTTCAGGTACTTCACCAGTTCTTTCATGTTGTCGGCGGGAAAATCAGACCGAGCAATGACCGTCATGGGAACCTCAACGATCAAGCCAACAGGCTTGAAGCTTTTTTCCGGATCATAACCCAGCTTTTTGTACAAAGATGGCGCCGTGGCAAAACCATTATGCATAAACAACACCTTATAGCCATCAGGTTTTGCATTGGCAACATAGGTTGTGCCGATGGTTCCGCCAGCACCCGCTTTATTTTCAACAACGATAGTTTGACCCAGTGACGATTGCATGGCCTCCGCCAGAAAACGAGCCACATTATCCACCGGGCCACCTGCGGCAAAGGGCACGATCATGGAAACGGGTCGTTCCGGATATTCCGCAGCGACAGTGGCACTTGCGGCAGATAGCGCGAAAGCCACGGCAATATTAGTAAGCAAATGGGGATTTTCTAAAAAAGACATGTGTTCCTCCGTTATTTTGATTTGTACCACAATGCTCCTCGAGCACGATCGGCCCTACCTACGCAGTTTTTCTTTCATCAGGTGTACTCAATTGCACCAGGAACTCCCTGAATGGATGGTTGAAATACAGGGCTGCGTACCGCCCGGCCAGGATAAATCCCGTAATTTCTGCCCATAGAGAAAACACCACAATCCCGGCTACTCGCCTTTTATCACAATACATCAAATTGACCATATTATGATACCTTATCTCATAATACGATACCATATTTAAAATTTATTAAGTTGGATACTATTTCTTGTTTAGCTGCCTTGATGCCTAAGGCAGCACCGAATGAGAATTGTTTTTTCAAGCGAAAGAGCAAGACTTTAATATCGTGTTTTTGAATTAGGCGCCCGCTAAAGTCTCATGCCACTTTTTCCCGTCACATAGAACCGGGTTCAAATAGTGTTGGACAAAATGGATTTACAGAGTCTCCAACTAAGCTACGCTTCAACTTGAATGTCAGCCTGTGGCAATGAAGTATTTCCGATCGTCTATGACAAGAAAATGAGCGCGTATCGGGCTTATGTTCCAAAATTAGTGCAAATATTTTTGAGGCAGAGCCTCTAAATTTGTATATGAACCATGGCAGTTGGTTCAAGAAAATAACACGTTTGAAATAAACCGGCAGCATCTTCATCAGCAGCAAGCATCCATTTTGCCTTATACTTTTAACCATTCTTTGAGGCTATCGGCGTACCGCATTCGAGCGCAGGAGGTTGCTGGGAAGTGGTAGTGTCATCGTTTCGATAGAAACTCCGGATTTATAACAACCGCCATACCTTACCTACCATACCTGTGATGCGAACTGTCACTGTTATGTTTACGTACGTTGAAATGAATTTCTCATAATGGTGACAAATCTGATCGCGAATCGTTACTCCACTCGACTACAGGCCCTTATACTCAAACCTCTGCTGATTTCGCTATTGGCTATTCTGGGCGCATGCGCCAGTATTGGCCCTGATGCGATTCGTAACGATCAGGTCGATTATGCCGACTCCATCGGACAAGCAGCAACGCGTCAGTTACTGCTCAACTTGGTGCGGGTGCGCCATCGTGAGGTGCCGTCTTTCATCGCAGTCAGCCAATTGGTAGCCAGTTACGCGGTGGAGTATCGCGGTGAGGCCAGCCTGTCTGTCCTGGATCGCGTAACGTCAGCCGCTCAACGTCAGACACTTAAGGAAACCGGTGGTCATTTGCTCGCGGCGGGCAGCTATAGTGATCGACCGACCATCACATACTCACCGATTCGTGGAGCAGATGCGGCCCGCATGCTCTTAAATCCCATTCCTCCGGGCGTACTCTTTGCACTGCTGGCGTCGGACCAGCCGGCCCATCTTGTGCTTGGCATTCCTGTCGCAGCCATTAACGGAATTCGCAACGTCACCGGTACCCGGCAGGAGCTGATCAATGAAGGCAAACAGTTTCGTGAAATTGTGGGGCTGTTTGATGAACTGTCCAGTGAAGAACGGCTGGCCTTGCGCTTTGTAGAAGAAAACGGCGTTCGAGTTGCCCATCTGGTCCTGGCAGACAGAAATGCGCCTGGTCCTCGGGAAAACCGGCTTCGCCAATTGCTGGATATGGACGCTTCCAAACACGACCTGCCAATTGTATTTGGCCTTGGCAGAGGCCAGCCAGAAGAGCTCACCATCCATACCCGGTCAATCATAGAGGTCATGCGCGCCTTGTCTCAGGTCGTGCCGCTCAGGCCGGGTTTTAAAGGAGAAATGACTAGCGGGATCAATCCGGTAGATCCCTTGCTCACCAATGTGCATATCCATGCGGGTAATTCGGCTCCTTCGGATGCTTTTGCTGCGGTATCACACAGGGGACACTGGTACTGGATAGACCAGGATGATGTCGACACCATAGAGTTGATTTCGTTTGTCATGCTGTTGCTGAATGTTGCAGATACAACCAATAGCACGCAACTGCCCATTATTACAATTCCGTCCAGCTAAACAACCGGTAAGGCGGTCAGATAAAGTATGTTTGGATTAAATTTACCGTATGGAGTGTTGAAACAATGACAAGCCGCTTTATAAAAATTATTTTCTTATGCTCTGTGGTCCTGTTAGGATCGCAAGGCGTCGCTCAAACCGTTGCTTCCCAGCCAACACAGACTGGAAATAGTGCAGTCACGACCGCTAATGCTCAAACAGAGGCAACGTTTCCCCCCGGTACATTCGGTGGTGACGACATTAATCTGAAACTGGATAGTCAAGGCAAGTATTTAATTACGGGCGGTGCTGTAGAGAAGCCCGAACACGGTACCTGGGCTATTGAGAAAAAAGGCAAGCACACCCTTATACGCCTTATTTCCAACAACAAGAAAGACGATTGGCTCTTCGGTGTGAGATCAAAAGACACACTGCAATCTGTTGATGCGGGCAAATTAAACGTTTTGGATAAGCCGCTGAACATCAACGAGGATGTTGGAATTCTGACGCGAGAAAAATAGACGGTGCGGCGCAGGGTGAACGAAGAGTCGGGGCTCTAACGTAGTGTCCCCAACGCTTCTGAACTGTACCAAGCTTAGGGAAGTTTTGAAGCGATAAACGCGGCTTCATACGCATGGCCTGGGTAGGTGCTATTAATTTTATGCGTCAGCTCTTGCTTGCTCGTCTTTTTACGGTAAGCCTCATGCAGCCATACCAGAAATTCATTTTGCTGCACTTTCGTATCAATCGGTATCCGTTTATATTTTGGATCGGCTTGTATCTGGTTCACCAAATTATCAAACCACGCATTAAATGGTTTATCTTCAACAGCAGCAATTGCACGAGGATCATTTGATGTTGACGCACATCCCTGGATCAGGGGGACACTCAAAGCCAGGCCAATTGCTATTGCAGAACTGATTTTTTTAAAACGAATATTCATTTCAAACCCTTTTTATGACTGTGTTTTGACAGATTCGGCCAACAGCATGGCATTGAAAAGCAGACAAAAAAATTGAACCTTGCTCAAGTGTGCCATATCGCTGTTTGCAGAAACGACATGATTCTCAGAGTGAGGCAAGAAAAAATGTAAGCAAAGATAAATATCACACTCGACATAGTTATTAAATTATATGGTTATATATGATCGATCTCATAGCGTTGCATAGACACAAATAGATGATTTAATATCAGTTACCACTTTATCAAAGGAATAAAAATGATTCATCGGCTTCTCCCCGCAAAAACGGCATTATTTGCAGGTTTGATTGTTATGGGCGCCTTAAGCGGATGCCAGGCATTAGACGAAATGGAAGCAGATGGATATCGCGAACAATGTGCAAATCTGGGAATACGGCCCGGGTCAGCAAGTTTTGATCAATGCATGTTGCAACAACAAGCGCTCAGCGAAAATGAAACTGAGCATTCTTTGGACCGCATGGAACGAGAAGAAGAAGCCAAGCGCAAAAAATAATCAATTGAATTTCCGGCCCTTGCCCGTACAGCGAAGCGTCCACCCTAAACAAGAGAGCGAAATCATCCATCAGCAGTTGGTTTATCACCGACGCTAGTGGCGGCCTGGGGGCTGGAAATTGCACGCCATCTTATTGCTACGGGCAATAAAGTCGTTGCGACAGCACGCGATCCTGATCGTATTGCCGCGCAGTTCAGGCTCTAAGCGCAATGACAACGTTAGCAGACTAGCAGCGCTAGTATGCAATTTCTCCCTTTATCACAAGCACACAAGAACCGGAAATGGTCACGTCGGTGACGATACCCTGGTCCTTTACCACGTCGATGCTGATTAAACTGCGTCGACCCATTTCCACGCCCTGCTCAATGGTGAGCGAGCAGGCGATGTCTGGTTCTGGTACCAGTGATACGAGGTAGGCGCCAAGTGCCGCCGACGCACTGCCCGTCGCCGGATCTTCAGAGACGTTGTCCAGCGGTGCGAACATGCGGGCTCGGATATCCCAAGGTG
>Ga0308157_10008564_pt1 | contig 11589 bp, 7 predicted proteins | sample PhyBR1_FD_201035 | JGI IMG/M metagenome (GOLD analysis project Ga0308157, IMG submission 201035) | Phyllosphere microbial communities from UC Gill Tract Community Farm, Albany, California, United States - DLSLB.R1 | ecosystem: Host-associated > Plants > Phyllosphere > Unclassified | place: USA...
CTATGACATCGGCGAGCGCTACGGCAAGGACAGTTTCCTGCTGATCGACACGCTCGGTACCGCGCGCGTTCCGGCCGCATTCGCACTGAAGAGCCGGGTTGATGGCTGGTTCGAACGGCTGGGCCTGCGCGGTGTCACCGACCGCGTGATGCAGGCGCTGACCGGCCTGTTGCCCTCGCACCTGCCCAAGCGCATGGGCGAGTTCCGCCAGCGTTACGAGCATCATCTGCTGCTGAAGGTTTCCGCACAGGATGCGGCTGCCACCGAGGCCTGGCTGCGCGGCTTCTTCAACGACCATGAAGGCGGCTACTTCCATTGCACGGCGGACGAAGGACGCAAGGCCTTCCTGCATCGTTTCGCGGTGGCCGGTGCGGCGGTGCGCTACCGCGAAGTGCATCGCGACCAGGTGCAGGACATCGTGGCGTTGGACATTGCCCTGCGCCGGGACGACGCCGACTGGTTCGAGCAGCTGCCGGCCGATATCGATGGGCGCCTGCTGCACAAGCTGTACTACGGCCATTTCCTGTGCCATGTGTTCCACCAGGACTACATCGCGCGCAAGGGTGAGGACCCGATGGCCATCGAGCATGCGATGTGGGCGTTGCTGGACCAGCGAGGTGCGGAGTACCCGGCCGAGCACAACGTCGGCCACCTGTATCCGGCCAAGCCGGCGCTGGCCGGCTTCTACCGCACGCTGGACCCGAGCAATATCTTCAACCCCGGCATCGGCCAGACGTCGAAGGCGAGAGGGTGGGGTCGCTGCGATTGCGACGGGCATTGAGCCGCAACGGGGCGCCTGCGCTACCATCGGCGTCTCGCAAGGACGTGCCGGAGCGCACAGGATGATCATGGTTTGCACGCGAATTGCTTACGCGGTGCTGTCTGTACTGCTGCTGGCATCGTCGCTGCCTGCAGCGGCGGACGCTGCACCCGTTCAACGGGACGCGGCAGGCAACCGGCTGGAGACGCTGCTGCTGCAGGGGGGGCAGGGGCCGGACCGCCCGGAGCGCTACTGCACTGCTGATGGCCAGTGGTGCGTGCAGGCGCTGCCTTCAGCGGGCGAAGACCAGCCGGCCTCGCTGGAAGTTGCCGAGCGCGCGGATGCTGAAGGCGAGCCGCAGATGCGCTACGTGCCCATCGACGTGGTTGACGATGGCGACCTGCGGGTCTGGCCCTTCATCGTCCGCCTGGCTCCCGGCGCCGGGGCAGACCAGGCCGTGGCCGATCCACAACAGGCCGCATTGCAGAACGTGCTCGTCGGCGGTCTGGTGGAGGCCCGTGCGATGTATTCCGGCGGCGGTGCCAGCGCATCGACCCTGCACCTGGCGCGCATCCGTCATCTCGACGATGGCATCCAGGTGGACGCCGACGTGCTGTCCGTTGCGTGGTCGGCCAACAAGATGATCCGGGCCTGTTTCAGCGAGCGCGATTTTGATCAGCGTGCCGGCGCCTGCCATGACGAGTACAGCTTCGATGCGGAACTTGCGCTGGCAGCCGAAGCGCAGGACATGCCCGTACTGCGCTACCAGGCCGGGGCCACCAACTATCCAGCCGGGGTATCACCGCAGCGGGATTCGCTGGCCAAAGGGCGGTTGACGAAGAAGGACCTGCGCACCGAACAGGATGCGCAATGCAGCTACACGCGCACCTTCCGCTTCACGTCAGGGGCGTACCAGCCGGACCAGCCGCTGCCGGAGTGCTCGGCCTACACCGAGCCCTGAACCATGGAGCCGGGCGCATGCCCGGCTCTGCGCAACGGCCGTGACGCGCTTACTCGCAGCGGGTGGCGGTGATGATGTTGTCCTTGTCCACGAACACGCGCAGGCGGTCCTGGCGGATGTCCTTGGTGGTGATGGTGGCCGGGCCGATGGGGTTGACCATGCCGGCGCCGCTTTCGCTGGACAGGCGGCGGATGTTCGGCTCGTTGGCCGGCTGGCCGATGGCCCAGCCCAGCTGGCTGGCATCGCAGCGGCCGGTACCCTTTACCTGCGGGCCTGGCGTGCTGACACAGGCGGCCAGCAGCAGAGGAGACGCGAGGGCGGCGAGGGCAAGGCGGGCAGGGGCGAGTCGGATCATCGGGAAGGCTCCAGGGGGCGTGATGGCGCCACCATAGCACCGCCTCTGAACTGGCGGCATGCGTTGGATCAAGACACGGTGTTCACGGCGCGCCGGCGTGGCCGCGCTTGATCGCCTCCCAGACCTTGTCCACGTGCGCGCGCAGCGCTGGCGCAGCCGATGCCAATGCGGGATCGTCCTGGCGCTCGCCACCGAAGGGTTCGTCGCCCTCCACTTGCACCACCGACTCGCCACGCACTTCGTAGTACTGCTCGCCCTGGCGAAGGCCGATGCGCAGTTGCTGCGGGTCCACCCCGCCGCCACAGAAACTGTGGCTGGCCAACGTCAACTCGGCGCGGCCATCGTTGTCCAGGTCGGTTGCGGCTACCTGATCCAGGAAATAGCCGGCGTCCAGGTCCAGGCCTTCGCATTGGACCGGATCGTCCACGCTCCAGCGCGAAGCCCATGGGGTCGCCTCATCGGCGCGCCGGAACAGTTCCGCACGCAGCGTAATCTGATCCAGCGGCTCTTCGTCGCCCTGCGCCTGCACTGTCTGCTCGCTGCGCGAAAGCAGCAGCAGGCCCGGCCCGTCGATGTCATTGAACACCACCTGCTTCAGCAGCGTGCCCGAGTAGAGGCCTTTCACGTCCGCTTTGGTCAGCGAGGGGGCGACCATGAACGCTGATGGTGCGTGCTGTGAACCGCAGCCGATTGCATTCAGCAAGAGCACGAACAGCACCGTGATGCGTAGAGCGGCCGTCGGCTTGACTGTGGACTTAGCATGCGCGATCACGCCCTGGACCAGAGTCGATCTCATAAGGGAGGCTCTCATAGCGACGATCATCGACTCGGAAGTAGTTGCTGACAGATATGAATCGGCCATCCACGCGGATATCCATGCAGAGATTCATGTCACGGCTGCAGTCGATGCGTAGCCGATCGCTGCTCGTGCGCGCGATGTCCCGCCCCTGGTGCAGATGTTCATTATCACACCATTGATTGGGATTAGCTCCCTGTAGACTCGCCGCGGGATCATCATCTCCACTGGGTGCAATGCGGGCCTGCGGGTATTCGGGAAGGCGTCGCGATCCGACCGGTGCTCCCGTCAATCCGTGCCAGCGTAGCTGCCGTCGATGTCCTCGAACTCATCGGGGACGGGTTCGACGAAATGCCACTCGCAATCCTGAAAATCGAAGGCAGAGACCGCGATCTGTGATGGTGCCAGCTTCGCCAGATCGGGCTGGACATCGGACCAGCCATAAGGATCCAGATGCCGGTTTGCATCAAGGAAGCGATACAGCGCTTCGGTATCTCCCCACAGTCCGTCGCGTCCAACCTCCTTCAGAGCCGCTCTTCCAACGTCATTGAGGGTCATGGCTGGGCATAGCTCTCCGTGTCCACCGGTCCATGCAAACTGAAGTGACGCCATAGGGTCGTCTTTTGCGACGTAGATTCCAGTGCGCGGCGGAACTTGATTGGTTCGCACGACAATGTCGGTGCGGATGCGGAATATTGGAACTCGATGCGTGTCTATGACGCCCTCGTTCCAGAGAAACCAGTGAATATAATCGTCCATGGTCGACGGACGAGCAACGATTCGCGAGAGTTGACGAGCATAATTGAACACTCTTTCTGTAGCTTCGCGGAAGACGGATTCCTGCTCCGGCGTCGCCCAGACCATCTGGTAGGCGTACTCCTCCAGCATACGAGCGCATTGGTGCTCGCCGGCAACGCTATACTGCTCGATTGAGCGCAGCGCTATGTCCTTGACGATGCCTTGACGAAATTCCATCAGTGCAGGGTAGGCGTACGTCGAGAAGTGCGATGCCGTATTTTGGGAGCTCCAGCCGGCCAATGCTCTGCCTGCCGCATCCAGATGCGAGCGCTCATCGAGCATCTGGTCGGTCAGGGCCAGAAGGCTGTCAATCTGCGGCAGCAGGGCCTTCAGGTAATCCATCGAGGTGAAATGATGGATGAGGGCGGCCTGGCGCTTGTGCCACGGATTCAGTTCCATAGGGGGCGGCATGCTTCTGATCGGGCAGCTCCAGAAAGAGCAGGGTGGGGGATGATGTGTGCTTCAGCCCATCGTCGGCGGCGTCTGGTCTGCGGCCCAGATCCAGAACGTGTCACCCCAGTCGCTGTTGATTGTGGGGAAGACATCACCTTGTTTGAAGTAGCGCCGGCTGCCCTGGGCAGGGGTGTACCACCAGCCCGCCACAGGTACCGGTTTGCCAGCCGCGACTCGATCCGGTCGACGATCCTGTCGACCCGTGCCAATGTAGCTGCCGTCGATGTCCTCGAACTCATCGGGGACGGGTTCGACGAAATGCCACTCGCAATCGTGCAGATCGAAGGAGGAACCGGCGATCACTGACGGTGCCACCTCGGCAACATCGGCTTGGGTGTCGGACCAACCATAGGGGTCCATGTGCCGGTTTGCATCGAGGAAGCGATACAGCGCTTCGGTATCTCCCCACAGTCCCTCGCGACCGATTTGCTTCAGAACTGCTCGTCCAACATCATTGAGGGCCATGGCCGGGCACAGTTCTCCGTATCCCCCTGTCCATGCAAACTGAAGAGAGGCCATGGGGTCGTCTTTCGCGACGTAGATGCCGGTGCGCGGCGGAACTTGATTGGTTCGCACAACAATGTCGGTGCGGATGCGGAATTTTGGAATTCGATGCGAGCTGATCACGCCCTTGTTCCAGAGCAGCCAGAACGAAAAATCATTCTTGACGGGCGGGCGTGCGACTAGCCCGGAGAGTTCGCGGGCATACCTGAATACTCTTTCTGCAGTTTCGCGGAACAATGCTTCCTGCTCCGGCGTCGCCCAGACCATCTGGTAGGCGTATTCCTCCAGCATACGAGCGCATTGGTGCTCGCCGGCCCGGCGGTAGCGCTCAATTGAACGCAGGGCGATGCTCTCGACAACAGCCTCCCGAAATTCCATCAGTGCAGGGTAGGCATAGGTGGAAAAGTGCGATGCCGTATTTTGGGAGCTCCAGCCCGCCAAGGCTCTTCCTGCCGTATCCAGATGCGAGCGCTCATCGAGCATCTGGTCGGTCAGGGCCAGAAGGCTGTCGATCTGCGGCAGCAGGGCCTTCAGGTACTCCATCGAGGTGAAATGATGGATGAGGGCGGCTTGCCGCTTGTGCCAGGGATTCAGTTCCATAGGGGGCGGCATGCTTCTGATCGGGCAGCTCCAGAAAGAGCAGGGTGGGGGATGAGGTGTGCTTCAGCCCATCGTCGGCGGCGTCTGGTCTACGGCCCAGATCCAGAAGGTATCGCCCCAGTCGCCGTTGATTGTGGGGAAGACATCACCTTGTTTGAAGTAGCGCCGGCTGCCCTGGGCAGGGGTGTACCACCAGCCATCCTGGGGGCACAGTTCGCCAGCGGCAACACGGCTGATGCGCGTTTCGTCGGCTGTCGCTGATGTAGCTTGTCGGGCGTAGTCAGCGAGATCCTTGGGATAGAACGCCATGTCGCGATAGCTTGAATCGTCGATGCCGAGAACGATGGTGGTCGCTGCGGCCTCCCAGGACCAATACCCGTAGAAGGAGATATCGCCTTCTCCGTGCTGGTCGATGTAGGGTTCACGTCGGCTGGCGTGGTACCACTCGTCCAGGTAGGTCGCCATCAGCGCCGGGCGCTTGTCGGGCGTGGCATCGAAGACTTTGAACAGCTTGCGGTAGGGCAGATGGCGGGTTGCCGTATCGGGGATGGGTCTACCTGGAGCCCACGGAGCGACCAATCGTTCCAGCAGGCCGTCGTGGATGCCAAGCTCGGCGTTGACGTAGTCGAGGATTGACATGACACGTGGGAGATCATTGGCGTTGCGGGTGAGAATCCCGAAGCACACCATCCGCAGAGCAACCATCCAGTACTCTTCGTCTCTCAGCGTGACATGCGGGATCCGGTCGCCTGAGGAATTTTCGGCAGAATCGTCGTAGGCCTTATCGAAGCGCGCGTACTCTTCGGCCCATTCAATCACGTAGGGCCAGAGGTCTGCGATTTCTGCTGCGGGCGCGCCCGCAGAGTACTGCATGCAAAGCCAGTCAAGCGAATCCCATAGGCGCCGACGCGTGGAGGTCATCAACCCTCCTTTCGTGGCCCTTGCAAGGTGCTTGGGCAGATCCACAGTCACCATTGCGATCCTGTTAACTGTGCCCCTGAATTGAGCTAGATAGGTCTCGTAGCGCTGGTAGGGTTCTCTGCGTTGCTCGAAGCCTTCTTCACTGACCTTTCGGATCATCCATGCCTTCCAGTCGGGGCTCACAAGTTGCATGCGATATCTCATATTGGGAGCGAAGCATTCGCGGCTTTGGTCACGCGATCATCTTTCCCACGCGCGCCCAGCTACGACGAAACCGGTGTCGCCACAGAGTGGTCCTGCGGCCCGTCGCCGGAGCGCTCAACGTCATGCAGTTCTGTCAGTGATTCTCCAACTACTCCACGGTATTTTTTGCCTTGGCGGTAGAAAGTCAACTCAGTGCCGGCGGCGTCTGATCCTGGGCCCAGATCCAGAAGGTATCGCCCCAGTCGCTGTTGATCGTGGGGAAGACATCGCCTTGTTTGAAGTAACGTCGGCTGCCTTGGGCAGGCGTGTACCACCAGCCTGCCACAGGTACCGGTTTGCCAGCCGCGACTCGATCCGGTCGACGATCCTGTCGACCCGTGCCAATGTAGCTGCCGTCGATGTCCTCGAACTCATCGGGGACGGGTTCGATGAAATGCCAGTCGCAATCGTGCAGATCGAAGGAGGAACCGGCGATCACTGACGGTGCCACCTCGGCAACATCGGCTTGGGTGTCGGACCAACCATAGGGGTCCATGTGCCGGTTTGCATCGAGGAAGCGATACAGCGCTTCGGTATCTCCCCACAGTCCCTCGCGACCGATTTGCTTCAGAACTGCTCGTCCAACATCATTGAGGGCCATGGCCGGGCACAGTTCTCCGTATCCCCCTGTCCATGCAAACTGAAGAGAGGCCATGGGGTCGTCTTTCGCGACGTAGATGCCGGTGCGCGGCGGAACTTGATTGGTTCGCACAACAATGTCGGTGCGGATGCGGAATTTTGGAATTCGATGCGAGCTGATCACGCCCTCGTTCCAGAGCAGCCAGAATGAGAAGTCATTTGCGACGGGCGGGCGTGCGACTAGCCCGGAGAGTTCGCGGGCATAACTGAATACTTTTTCTGCAGTTTCGCGGAACAATGCTTCCTGCTCCGGCGTCGCCCATGCCATCTGGTAGGCGTATTCCTCCAGCATACGAGCGCATTGGTGCTCGCCGGCAACGCTATACTGCTCGATTGAGCGCAGTGCTATGTCCTTGACGATGCCTTCACGAAATTCCATCAGTGCAGGGTAGGCGTACGTCGAGAAGTGCGAGGCTGTATCCTGCGAATTCCAGCCGGCCAATGCTCTGCCTGCCGTATCCAGATGCGAGCGCTCATCGAGCATCTGATCGGTCAGGGCCAACAGGCTGTCGATCTGTGGCAACAGTCCTTTCAGGTACTCCATCGAGGTGAAATGATGGATGAGGGCAGCCTGTCGCTTGTGCCATGGATTCAGTTCAGGGTATTGGATTTTCATATTCAGCGGTTCAGTTTCTGGCCAGGGATGTTTGGCAGGCCCAGCTTCACATCGTTCAATTGAGTGCCAAAATCGGTGGTGCCCCAACCCGTGTCCAAGGGGCCGAGAATGTGGGGGTTGTTGATCTTGGTGCGTAGGCCCACATACTTCACCTGCTCATGCGGGGGCAGCAGCTTCCATTTGTCATAGGTCATGCTGCTCTTGGTCATGGCACCGGTGCTTTCATTGACCGCGTAGTACTCCGAACTGTCGCCCAGAGTTCTCTTTCCTGGGATGCCTGCGGCATCGTATTCAAAGGCAGCATCGAACTTGATCTGTTCGTAGCCTCCTTCAAGATGGTGATCCTTCAGTTCCTTTTTGATTTGCGCAGAGGCCGGGCCACGCCATACCTTCAACTCTTCGCCTGCCTTGAGTTCATAGATCACGAATTGTCCGTTGGGGTTCCAGTCAGGCCAGACGGCCAGGTACTTTCGCCATGTGGCCCTCGGGTTGGCTGACTTCATGATCGTATTGAAGACCTCTTCGCTAACCCAGTCCGCGCCTGCGCTGAAGTTCGCCGGTGAGACCACTCGATACAGCTTTGCTGGACCCTTGATCGTATCGGCGCGCATGCCTTTGGCGAAGCTCTCGATCTGACTATTGGACAATTTCGGGAAGCCCTTTGCTGCCATTGCATCGACACGCGAACGATAGTCGGAAACCTTCAGCGGCATATTCTTTGTCGGCTTTCCCTTGCCAAGCCACGACGGCGACGGATCGATCCGCTTCATCAACGTCACCGCATGTGCCTCGGGTAGCGTACCGGTGAAGTGGAAGTTGCCCGCGTTGACGATGCCACGGCGCTGCACCATGTCTTCGAATTCGAGGCGCTTGATGATCGTGTCAAGGATTCGCTGTACGGGCGCGAGAACCTCACCGATGTAGTTGTCGGCGATCTTGCGGATGCCAACGACGAGGTCGATCGTTGCCTGCGCACGACTGCCCACCAGCGGAATGTCAGCAACCTTGCCCAAGAGGTTGCGCATCAGCAGCACTGCACGATCAAAGGCCTTCAACAGCTCTGCCTTGGTCACCAAGCCACGCACGATGCGGGTCTGCTTCGCCAGCTCATGGAACACGCGATCCCAGCGCATGGCTTTCCAGTACTTGGCAACTTCACGCCGGCGCAGAAGGGTGATGACCCAACTCATGGCCTCATCGACAGCACGCACAAGGTGGTTCAGGCCGAAGCGGCGGACGAAGAGGAAGAAGATCTTCAGTACACCCTTCAGCAGGGAGCCGAGGGTAGGGATCAGGCCGATGAGGGTCAGGACCAGTCCGATCCATGCCCAGGAGTTGCTCTTGTCCTCGTTGATCTCTTTGCAGTTGGCAATGATGTCGCGGACATCGCAGACCTGGTCTACACCGGGAATCATGGAAATGGCAGTGTCGAACACGATCTGCCCGGTGGTGCGCTCCTGGTTGAAGTCACCTTGGATCGACTCCCACAGCCATACGAAGACATTCTTGCCGCCATCGACAGCGCTCTTGTACTGCTCGCTGATGAATGCAAGGGCTTCGCGAAGCTGCTGGAGTGAAACGGGGGCTGCCTGGTTGGGGAGATCGGCGCGCGGATCACCCATGGCGAGGATCCTGTTGGGGATTGGCGATCAGCTCCAGGTCGGGCCACTTGTCTTCCGGATCAGGTTGGCGAGGTTCGTAGACGACCTTTTCCACTTCCTGCTTCGGGATGGGCTCGTGATGGGCCTTGCCGGCATCGTCCAGCTTTCCCTTGATGACTGAGCCGTTCTTGAAGTGAATTTCATAAGTGGTGCCTGCCATGGCTTGCAGCGTCTCCACGTCGCGATAGTCCAATGCGATCCAGTCGGGAATGCTCTGGAGTCCTCCAGGAAGCGGAGGAATGAACGGGGCGGAGCTCTCTCCCCCCATGAACGGATGCTCCCCCGCCTTCACCTTGAACTCGCCCGGGCAGCTGAAGGTGATGTTGCCGCCCTCCAGCGTGATCGCACTGCTGCCGGCCTGCAGCACTACCTTGGTCTGCGCCAGCACGTCGATGCGGTCGTCGGTGGCGGTGATGGTCAGCGCCTGATCGCTCAGCAGCTCCAGTTCGCCGTCGTTGGCCTGCAGGCTGACCGGGCCGTTGGCGGCGATCACCCGCAGCGGACCGCTCTGCGCGAACAGCGACACATGCTCGCCGGACACGGTCGCAATGGTCTCACCGGCGCTGACGTGCAGGTCCTGCTGCACCGTCATCTGCAGGTTCTGCCCTGCGTAGGCCACCGCGCTGGCCGGCGTGGTCCAGGCCACATGATGCGGGGCTTCGGCCAGCAGCAGCGGTTTGCCCAGCCGTTCCACCGGCTGATCACCGGGGCTGCGGCCATCGCTGCCGGGCTTCATCGCACTCTGCCCGTTCACCTCGCCCTGGAAGCGGCCTTGCGCCTGGGGGTCGATCTGCTCGCGCAGCTGCTTGGTGCGCTGGTACTCGGCCAGCCCCGGCACCTGCTGCTGGGCCAGGGTCTGCTGCATCTGTTCCAGGCTGCGCTCGGCACCTTTCAACTGCGCCACCACGCTGGCGTTGTCCATCACCGTGGACGCCGCGCGCGCCTGCAGGCTGGCCGACAGCAGCAGGCCTTCGCCGGCATGCACGTTGCCCCAGCCCTGGGTGGCCAGTTCGAAACCTTCGCCGCGCAGCGCGCCGCGGGCGGTGTCCTGGTGCGCGATCAGGTAGCCCAGCTCCAGGCGGCTGTCGGCCAGCGAGCTGTGCAGGCGCGTGCGCAGCTGCCCGGGCGTGTCGTCGATCACCCATTGCTGCGTGCCGCTGCCGTCGTGGGCCTGGGTATGCAGGCCGCTGAGCACGCCGGGGTGACGGGCGTTCTCGTCGATGCCGCCGCCGAAGGGCGGGGCGACCTCGCCGTTGTACAACTGGCCGGTGATGCGCGGCTGGTCGATGTCGCCGTGCAGGAACTCCACCAGTACTTCGCTGCCCACGCGCGGCAGGAAGGCGGTACCCCAGTTCGGGCCGGCCACCCATTCGGCCACCGGCACCCAGCTGCCGCTGGTGTGGTCGCCGGGGGCATGGCCGGGCTGGGCGCTGCCGGTATCGGTCAGGCCGCCGGGGTTGGGCTTGCTGCCACGCTGCCAGCCGAACTGGATGCGCACCTGGTGCTCGCGGTTGGGCGTCACCGCGGTGTCGGCGATGCCGACCACGCGCGCGGTCTGCGGACCGTGCAGGGTTGGCCGGTCCTGCGGCAGGGCACGCAGCGGCACGCCGGCGCCGGTGGCCAGGAACCGGTTGCGGTAGGCGCCGCGCTCCAGCCCGGTGCTGCCCAGCAGCTCGGCGATGCCCTGGTCCAGGTTGTTCAGGGCCACATGCTGTACTGCCAGCAGCTGGAAGGCCTGGCCTTCGTGCTGCGGGTGCTGGGCCAGGGTGAAAGTGTTGCCGGCACCGAGCTGGCGCTCGCTGCCGCCGCCGCTGTAGAGCACCTGGCCCACGCGCAGCGCGTCCAGCCGTGCCTGTGCTTCGGCGTCGGCCCAGCCCGGCTGGGCGAAACGGCCGGCGCGCGGCTGCACGTAGACTTCCAGGGCGGGCAGGCTGCCGGCCTCGGCGCTGGACTGCGCGGCCACGGCACCGACCTGCTCGCTGTGCCAGCTGGCCACGGTGCTGGCGTTGGGCACCAGCTGCTGGCGCTCGGCGAAGGCGGTGATGCCATCGCTGGCCTCGGCCATGTCGGCGCGGTGGAAGCGCACGCGGCCTGCGTCCGGCAGCTCGGCCCCCGGCTCGAACACCACCAGGGTATGCCCGGCCTCATCGCCCTGTGCCTGCTCGATGCGCCAGGCCAGGCCGGCCTCGGCCAGCAGGCGGGTGACGAAGGCCCAGTCGGTTTCGCGGTACTGGGTGGTGATCGCGCGTGCCGGCAGTGCGGCCTGCACGTCAAAGCGGAAC
>Ga0308157_10008565_pt1 | contig 11589 bp, 5 predicted proteins | sample PhyBR1_FD_201035 | JGI IMG/M metagenome (GOLD analysis project Ga0308157, IMG submission 201035) | Phyllosphere microbial communities from UC Gill Tract Community Farm, Albany, California, United States - DLSLB.R1 | ecosystem: Host-associated > Plants > Phyllosphere > Unclassified | place: USA...
GCCGTGAAGACGGGCCGCAAGGGCTTCCATGACGACGTGCCGCTCGAAGACGTCGTGATCGAAAAGGCAGTCGTCACGGCCGAGTAAATGAGCCCCCCGGCTTGCCACTTCGTGTGCTTCGCCACCCCCCAGGGGGGAGGTGCGGCTCGCCTTGGGGCGGCCCGGCGGCAGCCGTCGCATTTCAGGCACGGCGCAGCGGCATGACCCCGGTGGCGAACCCGGCTTTCTCCGAGCTGGTGGCGCCGCCCGCGTGGCGCACCGTCGACCTGATCTCCGACCTGCACCTGCAGGCCAGCGAACTGGCCACCTTCGAGGCCTGGCAGGGCTACCTGCAGACCACACCGGCCGATGCACTGGTGATCCTCGGCGACCTGTTCGAGGTGTGGGTGGGCGACGATGCGGCCGACCAACCCGGCTTCGAGGCGCAATGCGTCGGGTTGCTGCAGCGCACGGCGCAGCGCCTGCCGGTGTTCTTCATGCACGGCAACCGCGACTTCCTCGTCGGCAAGGCCTTTGCCGCGCAATGCGGCCTGACGCTGCTCGACGACCCCACGGTGCTGGTGCTGCACGGCGAACGCTGGCTGCTGAGCCATGGCGACGCGCTCTGCCTCGAAGACACCGAGTACCTCCAGTTCCGCGCGCAGGTACGCACGCCTGAATGGCAGGCCGCGTTCCTCGCGCGCCCGCTCGAAGAACGACGCGCGCTCGCCCGCGCCATTCGCACGCAAAGCGAAGACCGCAAGCGCGATCCGTCGACCCTCTGGGCCGACGTCGACGCCGATGCCGCCCGCGCATGGCTCCAACACGCGGGCGCCAGCGCGCTGATCCACGGCCACACCCACCGCCCCGCCGTGCACGACCTGGGCCACGGCCTGCGTCGCATCGTGCTGAGCGACTGGGATGTCGCGGCCCACCCGCCGCGTGCGCAACTGCTGTGCCTGTCGGCCGCCGGCGCGCAGCGCGTCGACTTGCGCTAGTTGCACCGACCGCCGATGTTCAAGTGGCTGCGCCGGCTGCGCGCCCTGCCCCCCATTCCCGATGCCGCCTGGCGCGCCACGCTCACGCGCTACGCCTTCCTGGGCGAGTTGCCGCCTGCGGAACAACAACGGCTGCGCACGCTCGCGGCCGAGTTCCTGCGTGACAAGGAATTCCACGGCACGCAGGGCTTCGTCATCACCGACGACATCGCGCTGGCCATCGCCGCGCAGGCGGTGCTGCCGGTGCTGCATCTCGGCCTGCGCTGGTACGACGATTTCGTCGGCATCGTGGTGCATCCGTCCGAAGTGGTGGCGCCGCGCAAGGTCGTCGATGACGCGCTGGTCGTGCACGAGTACGAAGAGGTCGTCGCCGGCGAGGCGATGGACCAGGGCCCTGTCATGCTGAGTTGGCAGGACGTGCTCGCGAGCAGCGTCACCAGCGAGGGCGGCTACAACGTCGTGATCCACGAATTCGCCCACAAGATCGACATGCGCAGCGGCATCGCCGACGGCTGTCCGCCGCTGCCGGCCGGCTTCATGGGTCGGCGCAGCGCGCGCGAGGCGCGTGCGGCCTGGATGGCCGTGCTGCAGCCGGCCTACGACGACTTTCGCGAGAAGACCATCCTCGCCGAGCGCTTCGGCGCCGAGCCGCCCTGGCTCGACGACTACGGCGCGACCTCGATCAGCGAGTTCTTCGCGGTGGCCTGCGAGGCCTACTTCGTGAACCGGCCGAACTTCACGCGCGATTTTCCGCAGGTCGTGGCGCTGTTCGACGCCTTCTTTCTTCCGTCGAAGTCTTGAACTGACGCGATTCAGGCAAAGAAAAGGCGCCTCGGTGAGGCGCCTTTTTTCATGCATGCGACGGTACCGCCGCGATGCCCCGTCTTACTTGCGCAGCAGCGCCTTCAGCGCGTTCTGCAGGCGGCGCGCGGTGGCGGCGTCGTGCGCGGCAGCCAGCACCTTGCCGGCGTCCTGGCCCCAGGTCTGTGCCGGCGTCGGGTCGCCGCGCTTCGTCAGCAGCTTGAGCTGCAGCGCGCGGCGTGCGTCGAGCTGCTCGGCGGGCGTCGGCACTTCGGCGGCCATCTCCAGGCGCAGCAGCGCTTCGGCGGCATCGCTCGCGGCGGCCGTCGGTGCGGCGCCCACGGCTTGCGACCACTGGGTGCGCACGGCCGGCGTCACGGCACGACCCAGTTCCTGCACGCTCGGCAGACGGGCGGCGTCGCGTTGCTCCCAGGCGCCGAGCACCTGCGTGAGCGCTTCGCCGTGGGCCTGCGCGGCCAGCTTGCGCAGTGCAAAGTCGGCGCGCTCGAGCGCTTCGCGCTGGGCGCGGAAGGCGGCATCGCCCAGACGCGGACCGCGGTCTTCGCGCGGCGGACGGTCGCCGAAACGGCCACCACCGCCGGGCGCACCGCGATCGCCACCGCGGGCATCGGGGCGCGGGCCGCCACGGTCGTTCGGACGACCCGGGCCGCCAGCACCGGGACGGCCAGCGTCGCGGCGGTCACCGAAACGGCCCGTGCCGCGCGCGGCGGGTGCGGCTTCGGCCTTCTTGCTGCTCGGGCGGTCGTCGCCGCGCATGGCGACCACGGGCTTGGGTGCAGGCTTCGGCGGCGCGGCCGGTGCGGGCGCCGGGCTTTCGACGTTGGCGGTTTCACCGGCTTCGTGCGCGGCGCTGTCGCTGCGGGCCGAAGCATCGGCGCCGTCTGCGGGCGCTACCAGATCGGGCGCGTCGGCAGTTGCCGCTTCGGATGCGGACGGCGTGGCTTCGGCATCGCTGGAACCCGGCGTCTGCTCGGCGCTTTCGCCGAACTCGGCAGCGGCCTGGCCCGGGGCCTCGACGCCGGTCGCGCCGACCGAGGGACCGTCGCTCGTGGCGACCGGAGCCGGTGCGGGCGCAGGTGCCCGCGCGGGCGCTTCACCGCGCAATGCGGCCTCGAGGCCGGCGATGGCGGCGCGGATTTTCTGCGCGTCGCCGCTGGCGTTGGCCGCGTCGAGCGCCTTGGACGCGTCGAGCACGTAGCGGTCGTGCTCGCTCATGGCGGCCGATGCCTTTTCGCGCTCGACCGTCTTGCGGTTGAAGGCTTCGTCGATGGGCGCGCGGAACGCGTCCCACAGCTTCTGTTCGTGGCGGCGATCGAGCGGCACGCTCTGCGCCTCGGCCTGCCAGCGCTGCTGCAGCGCCTTGACGGCGTCGATACGCAACATCGGTTGGGCGCCGAGCTCGGTGGCCTCGGCGATCATGGCCTGGCGGCGCTCGACACTGGCTTTCTGCGCGGCCTCGAACGGCGCACGCGCGGCACCGAACGCTTCATTCCACAGCGGCTGCAACTCGGCGAAGACCTTTTCGCCCACGTGGCCGGCATCGCGCCAGCGGTCGGCGAACTGGTGCAGCGCGCGGTTGTGCGCCTTCAGGTCGGTGGCATCCGCATGGGCGGCGGCCCAGGCCTTGACCTCTTCGATCAGTGCAACGCGCAGGCCGCGGTGCTCGGCGGCATCGGCGCGCACCTTCTCGAGCCACGCCTCGACGACCTTGTGGGCTTCGTTGCAGGCTTCGTCGAAACGCTTCCAGAGCGCGTGGTTCGGTACGCCGCCCTGGTCGGCCTGCTTCCACTGGTCGCGCAGGGTGCGCAGGGTTTCCTGCATCTTGCGGCCGCCGAGGGCCTGGCCTTCGGGGCGCTTGAGCAGGCCTTCGGCCTTGGCGACGAGGTCTTCGCGGACCTTGTCGGCGCTCCAGCGCTGCCAGCCTTCGAGTTCGCCGGCGGCGACCAGCGCGGCATGCACGCGGGCTTCGAGCGGTGCGTCGACCAGCTTGCCATGCTCCTTGAGCACGGCGCGCAGCGCAGCGGCGGCGCCGGCGCTGGCCTTGCCGTGGCCTTCGGCGGTTTCCTGTTCAAGCTTGGCAAGGGCTGCCTGCACGGCGTCTTGCGCCGCAGCGCGCACGGCCGGGTCGACCTTGGGTGCGGCGGGACGTGCAGGTGCAGCAGCCTTGGGGGCCACCACTTCGCCGCGTGCGGCGCGCAGTTCGTCCGCCCAGACGGGCACGGGCGGCAACGGTGCAGCGGCATCGGCCGCGGCGGCAACGGCCTGCGCCAGCGCGCCGTGGAACGAGTCGGACACCACGAGCAGCTGCGACTTGGACGCTTCGAGCTGAGGGGCGAACTTGGCGTCGAGGCTGCTCCAGTTGGCGTCGGCCACGATGTCGGCAGCCTGCTGCTGCCAGTGGGTCACGTCGGCGCGCAGCGACTCCTCCGCGGCCTGGGCGTCTTTCCAGCCCTTGGTGGACAGCACTTCAAAGCGCTGTGCCAGCAAGACGGCGGCTTCGCGGTGGACCTGCGCGCGGTGCTGCAGGTCTTCGATGCCCTTGACGCGCTCGGCCAACTGGGCCTTGAGGCCAGCCAGCGGTTCGCGCGACAGCGGCGCGCCGGCCTTGGCGGCATCACGCTGCCAGGCCAGCGCGTCGGCGATGTTGAGCTTGGACTGGGCCAGCAGCGTCTGGGCTTTCTGCGCCCATTCGACAGCGATGGCCTCCTGGCCCTTGGCGCGTTTGATTTCGTCGAGCTTTTCGCGCAGCAGGCGCGCCGCGCCCTTGTCGCGGCCGCTCAACTCCTTGAAGACCTCTTGCATCTGCTCGGGCGTGGGGTGGCCTGCGAGCCAGTCGCGGATGCGCGCGGAACGCTCGCCCGAGGTTGGCGCGGTGAAAGCGCCACCGGTGAGCGTATCGAGGGCCTGGAGGTCGTGTGGCTTGGAAGAAGTAGAGGTCACTGCGCGAAATCGTTGTCTTGGTAGAGAAAGCGAAGGCGCCGGCAAAGGCCGGCGCACATCGACATTTTCACCCAGTTGGCGAACGGCCCGCCGAATTCCGTGTCGGAACTGCGGCGGGCAGCGTTCGGCGAGCTGGAAAGCGCCCGCTGGATGTATGGCAAGGCGAGGCGAAAAGCGCCAAGCCCCGCCGGCTATTTCATGGTCAGGCTCAGTTCGGCGCCGGGCTTCCAGTCGGCACCGCTGGCCGTGGTGCGCACGGCCCCCAGGAACAGGCGCTCGCTCGGCAGCTTCTGCGCCAGGAGGTAGTCGCGCACCACGGCGCCGCGCTCGACCGCGAGCTGGCGCATCGATTCCTCGTCGACCGGCACGCTGGCCAGCAGCAGGTTTTCCATTTCCTTCACCGGCAGGTCCTTGGCCAGGCCAACCATGTTGCGCGGCTTGGTGATGTCGGAGCGCTTGTACACCGCCGTGAGCAGCGCCGGGTATTCGGCATCGGTCACCGGCGCCACCTCGGTACCGGTCTGTCCGCCGCGCACGGCGACGCGGCGCTTCTCGGCCTGGGTCAGCTGGCGCAGGCGCTGGCGCTGGTAGGCGTCGCGCTCCTTCTCGAGGCTGGAGGTGCCCACCACGGTCATCTGCAGTGTCGGCCGCTCGGTCAGGGCCTTCACGACCTTGTCCAGGCTTTCCTTGGCGCCGCTGCTGAGCGTGGAGCTGCCGGGCTCGAAGGTGATGGCGCTCGAGTCGCCGCTGCCGCCACCGCCCAGGCCGCCGGTCAGCAGGCTGAATGGCGCGGTCACGGCCTTGACGATCAGGTTGACCACGGCCTTCCAGATCAGCGGGCCGATGCTGAACTGCGGGTCGTTGAGCGAGCCGCTCAGCGGCAGGTCGACATCGATCACGCCGTTGCGGTCCGCCAGCAGGGTCACGGCCAGGCGCACGGGCAGGCTGTTGGGCGCGCCGGCCACCTCGTCGCCGAACTGAAGCTGGTTGAGCACCAGCTTGTTGGTGGCGGTGAGCTGGCCGTCGGACGCGATCTTGTAGTTGACGTCCATGCTCATCTTGCCGCGCTCGATGCCATGGCCCGCGTAGCGCACCGAATACGGCGACAGCGGCGCCAGGTCGAGGTCGCGCATCTTGGCTGTGATGTCGAGTTCGAGCGGCTTGGCCAGCGGGTTGAGCTTGCCGGTGATTTCCAGCGCCGCGGTCTGCTGCGCCTTGCCGCGCAGCTCGAGGTCGGCCAGCGCCGGGCGGCCGCCCTGCCCGTTCGGCGGGTTCGACGAGAAAGAACTGAGCTTGCCGGTCAGCTCGCTCAGGTCGGCCGAGTAGTTGGGCTTGACGAACAGGTCGGTGAAATCGATCTTGCCGTTGACCAGGCTCATCGGCCCGAAGTTGATGACCGGCGCCGGGCCGCTGTCGGCCGCGGGCGCGGCGGCCACCACGGGGGCGGATGCGGCCGGTGCGGCTTCAGGCGCGCCGCCAACCATGGCTTCGGCCGACACCGGCGCCCCGCCCGAAGCCCGCGGCGCCGAGGCGACCGGCGCGCGGGTCGTGGTGGTCGTGCCACCCGGGCCCTTTTTGGTGCTGGCTTCGGCGGCGGTGGCGGCGGCGGCCTTCGAGGCTTCCTCGCCCTTCTTGGTCAGGCTCAGCAGGTTCAGGCGGCCGGTGGGGTCGACGATCACGCGGGCGAAGAAGTCGGTCAGCGTGGTCTCGCGCACATCGACGGTCGGGGCCGCGTTGGGCGCCAGGCTGACCTGCAGGCCGCGCAGGCTCAGCGTCTTCCAGCTCAGCAGCTGGCTGTTGCCACGGTCGAAGCCCGGCGACTGGGTCAGCGAGACGCTGTTGGCGCGGAAGTCGTCCAGCGCGGTGTCGCCGGCCAGCTTCAGGCTCATGCCGGCCGGCGCGCTCGCGTAGCGCACCGTGCCGCGGTAGTTCGCGAAGGCGCGGCGGATGTCCACATTGAGCGCGTCGGCGTAATAGGCCTTGAAGGCATGCGCCGGGAACGACGCCACCTCGAGCCGTCCCTCCGCCGCCAGCGGCTTGAGCACGATGTTGCCCTTGTAGTCGAAGCGCCCCGGGTCCGCGCGGCGGCCCGCGCCAATGCGGCCCGACACCTGCAGCGGCGAGACGGTGTTGGTGTCGGGCGCGATCTTCTGGGCCAGCAGCTTGAAGGCCGTGACCTCGATGGCCACCGGCGCCGAGCCGGCCTTGTCCGCATACGACAGGCTGCCGTTGTCCACCGCCAGCGTGCCCAGGGTCAGGGCCCAGGGCTTGGTGTTGGCATTGGCGCGCGCCGCGCCGGCGTCGGCCGGCTTGGGCGCCGCCGCCTTGGCGTTGCCGGCAGGGGTCTTGAGCCAGCGCTCGAACATCCAGCGCTTCTCGTTGTCGCGCTCGACGCTCACCTTCGGATTGGTCGCGGTAAACGACGCGATGTTCAAGGTGTGCCTGGTCATGTCGACCTCGGCGTCGACCAGCTCGAAGCGGCCGACGCTGGCCAGCGCGGTCTTGGCCTGGGTGAGCGCCAGGCCGTCGGCGGCCAGGCGGCGCGCCTTGAATTTCAGATCGGGCTGCGCCCACGACACGTCGATCTGGCCGCTGAGCTTGCCGTCGAGCGTGGGCTCCAGGCTCTGCGCCAGGTACGGCGCGGCCAGCGACAGTGGCAGAGCCTCGACCTCGGTCTGCACGTCGGCGACCTTGTCGGTGGCGTTGCCCTTGAACTTCAGCGTGGCGCCCGCGACGGCGGTGCTGCCGTCGAACTGCGCGGGCTTTTCCATGGGCCAGGTGACGGCCGTGAGATTGATGCCGAGGTCGGTGAGGTCGATGGCCGCGGCGGGCTTGACGGTCTCGTCGCGCCAGCCGATGCGTCCGCCGTCGAGCGCGATCTTGTCGACCTGCACCTTGAGCTTGGGCTTCTCGGCGGCCGGCTTGCCGGCCGGGGCACTGGCTGCCGGTGTGGGCAGCGGCGCCGCCTTTTCGGCCGCGCCGGTCGCGGGGTTCGTGGCCATCAGGTTGAGCTGTCCGGCCGCATCGCGCGCCACCACCAGCTGCGGCTTGGCCAGCGCGACCTCGCTCAAATGGAACACCGACTCCAGCGGCCGCACGTCGGCCAGCGCCAGCTTGAGCGAGTCGAAGGCCAGCAGGTCGCGGCCACGGGCATCGCCCAGCTTGGCGCCGTGGGCCTCGACGGTGCCGGTGATCTTCAGGCCGATGGTGCCGGTCTGCTGGAAATCGATCTTCAGGTCGGCGTCGAGGCTGCCGGCCTGCAGCTTCACCGGCAGGCCGCCGGGGATGTAGCCCAGGTACGGCACGAGGTCGAGCCCCTTGAACTGCACGTGGGCGTCGGTCTTGCGGCTTTGGGCGAACGGGGTCGTGAAGGCGGCCGAGTCGAACTGGCTGCCGTTGAGCGCGAAGGCCAGCTTGGGCTCGGTCTTGATCTCGCGCTGGGAGGCGAGATTGCTCAGGAACGGCACATTCAGCATGAAGCCGCGCAGTTCGTGCCGGCGCTTGACGGTCTGGTCGTCGAAGTCGACCGCGCCGTCCCTGATCGAGATGTTGTAGATCGCGAAGCGCGCGGGCTCGGCCTTCGGGTCCGGCGGCGGGCCCGAGGCCAGCTTGGCCAGGATGTCGTCGATGTCGTACTTGCCGTCGGCCTGGTGCGTGAGCAGCACGGCGGGCGCCTCGACCGTCACCGCGTCGATCACCGGCGCCAGGCGAAACAGCGATTGCAATTCGGCGTCGGCATAGATGCGCTTGATGGCCACCTGCGGCTGCTTGCCGTCGGCCGTGGCGATGCGCAGGTCATTCAGCGCGAGCTCGAGCGTCCAGGGCTTGAAGTCGATCTTGCCGACCGTGACCTGCCGGCCCAGCTTTTCGCTTGCGATCTTCTGGAGCTGGCTCTTGGCGATGGGCGGGACCGCCAGCCAGGCGATGACCCACAAGGCCAACAACACCAGCAACGCGACAACCCCACGCCGCACCCATTTGTTCTGTTTGATCGAAGCAGCATCCATCTGCAGAAGTGTGCCGCAAACAGATGCGAACAAAGTCTGATGAAACGTGAATGCGTCCCCTTTTGCCGAGGCATTGCGATGCGCAAGCGGCGCTCGACAGGATTGGTAGGCCGAAAGTGTGAACGCCACAAACAAGAAAGCCCGGTGAGTCGACGAGGAGTCTTGTCACCGGGCTTGATGGCGGGCTCAAAGCCCATGCCATCGATTCGCACGACCGGAAGTAATGGTTCCCACCGTGCTGGCAGCAAGAGATTGCCGCCGTGGAGTCCTCCATCGTTCGAGTCCTTGACTTGCACCTCGGACTGCCTGACTTCGGAAAAACGCCTGAAACCTCAGGCCCGTCCAGATTAGGCGTCTCACCCTTCCTTTGCAAATCCCTTTTTCCAAGGGATTTCCCGTAGGCCCGCTCCCCTTGGCAGCCCCTCGGACGCGGGGATTCCTCAAGCGCTTATTAACATATGAAATCAAATCCTTATACTTGACCGTGTATTTAGCCGCGCTAGAATCCGCCTGCCCTCGCTGCCGGACGCAGCAGGGCCTCCCTGAATCCGCTGCCGAATTCCACCGGCGTGATCAGGCCGCCGCGCTCCCTACCCCACCCCTCCATGCGCGGAGCCTGATTCGTACATACCAATCCAAGCGCCGCTGCCTTCATCCACCGCCCTTTCCGGCGCTGCATGTCAGGTGCCGCACAGAAAGGAAAAAAAGCGATGAGCAAGGCGTTTGATGCCACAGCCCGCGGGCTACGGACTTTCGTGTCCGATGTGGCAGACGGCTTTTTTGAAATGACCCACAACGGGTTTGCACTGGTCGGCCTGGCCATCGTGTTCGCGGCCCTCGCCCTCGTGGCGCGCCCCGACCTGCGCAAAACCGGCGAGGAACAACTGATGGGCTGGCTGGAGTCGCGCAAGCCCGCGCCCGAAGCCACCGACCTGGAGCCAAGCGCCATCGAGCGGACCACGGCCGCGAGCCCCAACGAACTGCCCAAGCAGCAGGCGGCGGTGGCCTACTGGCTCAGCAAGAAGTACCGCGTCGCGGCCGAGCCGCTGAGCGTGCTGGTCTCGGAGGCCTACCAGATCGGCAAGCGCACCAAGCTCGACCCGACGCTGATCCTGGCCATCATGGCCATCGAGTCCAGCTTCAACCCGTTCGCGCAGAGCCACGTCGGCGCGCAGGGCCTGATGCAGGTCATGACCCGCGTGCACGGCGACAAGTACGAGAGCGCGGGCGGCACGCTCACCGCCTTCGACCCCGTGACCAACATGCGCGTCGGCGTGAAGGTGCTGCAGGAATGCATCGCCCGCGCCGGCTCGCTCGAAGGCGGCCTGCGCTACTACGTGGGCGCCGCCAACCTCGACGACGACGGCGGCTATGCCGCCAAGGTGCTGGCCGAGCACGAGCGCCTGCGCCAGGTCGCCGCCGGCCGTGCGCCGTCGACGATGGTCGTGCCGCCGCCGACCACGGCGCGCGCGCAGCCGATTCCGGTCGTGGCACCAGCCAAGCCTGCAGGCGAAGAGCCCGCCACCGGCAGCGAGCCGGCCAAGGTCGCGCTGCTCTCCGCGGTTTCCTGAGGCCTTGCCGGGTATACAGGCCCGGATGCGTCCGGGCCTGCGCTACACTCGGCCTGTACGCGACTGGCGATAGGCGCAGCACCCTGAAAAAGGTGCCACGCGCTGACGTGGAATACCACTGGGAAGCGTGCCGCCTGGCCACAACAGGCGTTCAGCCGTTCGCCTGGGCAGCCCTTGTTTGGTTGAACAAGGACCTCGTCTTCAAAGGACTGCCATGTACCAACGCAACATCCTGGTCGAACAGACCGATCCCGAAATCTGGGCCGCCATTCAAGCCGAAAACGCGCGCCAGGAACACCACATCGAGCTGATCGCCAGCGAGAACTACGCCTCGCCGGCCGTCATGCAGGCCCAAGGCTCGCAGCTCACCAATAAATACGCCGAAGGCTATCCGGGCAAGCGCTACTACGGCGGTTGCGAGCACGTCGACGTGGCAGAGCAACTGGCCATCGACCGCGTCAAGCAGATCTTCGGCGCCGACGCCGCCAACGTGCAGCCGCATTGCGGCGCCTCGGCCAACGAAGCCGTGATGCTCGCTTTCCTGAAGCCCGGCGACACCATCATGGGCATGAGCCTGGCCGAAGGCGGCCACCTGACCCACGGCATGCCGCTCAACATGAGCGGCAAGTGGTTCAACGTGGTGAGCTACGGCCTGGACGCCAACGAAGCCATCGACTACGACGCGATGGAACGCAAGGCGCATGAGCACATGCCCAAGCTGATCATCGCGGGCGCCTCGGCCTACTCGCTGCACATCGACTTCGAGCGCTTCGCCAAGGTCGCCAAGGACGTCGGCGCGATCTTCATGGTCGACATCGCCCACTATGCCGGCCTCGTGGCCGCGGGCGTGTACCCCAACCCGGTGCCGCACGCCGACATCGTGACCTCGACCACGCACAAGAGCCTGCGCGGCCCTCGCGGCGGCATCATCCTGATGAAGTCGCAGCACGAGAAGGCCATCAACAGCGCCATCTTCCCCGGCCTGCAAGGCGGCCCGCTGATGCATGTGATCGCCGCCAAGGCTGTCGCGTTCAAGGAAGCCCTGACGCCCGAGTTCAAGGCCTACCAGCAACAGGTGGTCAAGAACGCCCAGATCGTGGCCGACACCCTCACCTCGCGCGGCCTGCGCATCGTGAGCGGACGCACCGAAAGCCACGTCATGCTGGTCGACCTGCGTTCCAAGGGCATCACCGGCAAGGAAGCCGAAGCCGTGCTGGGCGCCGCCCACATGACGATCAACAAGAACGCGATCCCCAACGACCCCGAAAAGCC
>Ga0308157_10008566_pt1 | contig 11588 bp, 9 predicted proteins | sample PhyBR1_FD_201035 | JGI IMG/M metagenome (GOLD analysis project Ga0308157, IMG submission 201035) | Phyllosphere microbial communities from UC Gill Tract Community Farm, Albany, California, United States - DLSLB.R1 | ecosystem: Host-associated > Plants > Phyllosphere > Unclassified | place: USA...
GTAAGGGGCCTCGTGCGGGTGCCGGCATTCCCATGCAAAACGTCCGTTCATGCCCAGCCAGCGCGCGCCAGCGAGCTGCGCCGGGTGCTCGGGCAGGCCCTGTTGCGCCAGCCACTGCGGCGCGGCGCACAGCCACCAGGGCATATGGCCCAGGCGGCGCGCGGCCCAGCTCGAATCGCGCAGATCGCCAAAGCGTATCGCCAGGTCGACGCGCCCCTGCACCAGATCGATGGGCGCGTCATCGACCAGCAGCAGCAGGCGCAGCGCGGGCTGACTGGCCAGCCAGCCGCCCAGCGCGGGCGCAATGTGCCGCGCAAAACCCACGGGCGCGGCGATGCGCAGTTCGCCGCTGGGCACATCGCGCTCGGCCGCAAGCTCGGCCCTGGCCTGGGCCGCGGCCGCGCACATCGCCGCGCACTGGGCATGGAAGCGGCTGCCGGCGTCGGTCAGCGTCAGCTGGCGCGTCGTGCGGTGCAGCAGCGTGACGCCACCCGCGCGTTCGAGCTGGCGCAGCTGCTGGCTCACCGCCGAAGGGCTCATGCCCAGCGCGCGCGCCGCGCCGCTCATGGAGCCGTGCTCGACCACCTGGGCAAAGATGGCCATGCGCTTGAAATCGTCCATTGCATTCCTTGATTGTGAAGTTCAGCTTCAAGGTGATTGTCGTGGAAACCGTCTACCGAAGGCTGCCGCCGCGGCCTAAGCTGTGGCCTTCTTCACAGTGATCCCAGGAGCAGATATGAAAGTCGCATTGATTGGTGGCACGGGTTTTGTCGGTTCGGCCCTGCTCGACGAGTTGCTGCGCCGCGGCCATGAGGTCGTGGCACTGGCGCGCGATCCGCAGAAATACCCGCCCCGCGCCGGCCTGACCGTGGTGCGCGCCGATGTGCAGGACGCGCAGCAGGTGCGGCAGGCCGTGGCCGGCAGCGACGCCGTGGTCAGCGGCTTCAATGCGGGCTGGAGCAACCCCGATATCTACAACGACTTCATGCAAGGCTCGCAGGCGATTCAGGACGGCACCAAGGCCGCGGGCATCAAGCGCTACATCGTGGTTGGCGGCGCGGGCAGCCTGTATGCGGCACCCGGCCTGCAAATCGTCGACACGCCCGAATTCCCGGCCGCGATCCGCGACGGCGCGCGTGCGGCGCGCGACGTGCTCCGGGAGTTGCAGGAGCAGGAGCAGCAGCTCGAGTGGACTTTTCTGAGCCCACCCATAGGCTTTCATCCGGGTGTCGGCAGCGAACGCACGGGCCGATACCGCGTGGGCAAGGACCAGCCGCTGATGAACGGCGCGCAGCCGGGCAGCATTTCGGCTGCCGATCTGGCGGTGGCCGTGGTCGATGAACTCGAGCGCCCGGCGCACGTGCGCCAGCGCTTCACCGTTGCCCATTGAGGCGCGGTTGCGCCTGCCGAGGATGTCAGCAGTGTTGCAGCCCTGATGCGGCATAAGGGCACTTGCGCTGCGGGCGCGCAGGCGCTGCCGGATCGCTATGCTCCGGGCCGTGGTCAAGAGCCGTCCGCACGGGCGGCATCCACGGTCTACAGCGTCTCAACCGCGTGCCGCGCGCGCTCCCCATGTCCATTCCTCCCTCTGCAAAACCCACCTCCTGGCTGGCGGTGGTCGCTTTGGCCATCTCGGCCTTTGTTTTCAACACCACCGAGTTCGTTCCGGTCGGTCTGCTCAGCGGCATAGGCGCAAGCTTCGGCATGCCCGCGGCACAGGTCGGCCTGATGCTGACGGTCTATGCCTGGATCGTCGCGCTGGCCTCGCTGCCCTGCATGCTGCTGACGCGCCATGTCGAGCGCCGCCGGCTGCTGATGGGGGTGCTGGCGGTGTTCATTGCCAGCCACCTGCTGTCCGGGGTGGCGACAAGCTATGCCATGCTGCTGGTCAGCCGCGTGGGCGTGGCGCTGGCGCATGCGATCTTCTGGGCCATCACCGCCTCGCTGGCCGTGCGCCTGGCGCCCGAGGGCAAGAAAGCGCAGGCGCTGAGCCTGCTGGCCGTGGGCACTTCGCTGGCGATGGTGCTGGGCATTCCGCTGGGCCGGGTGGTGGGCGAGCTGCTGGGCTGGCGCACCACCTTCATGGCCATCGGCGCCGTGGCGGCGCTGGCCATGCTGGGCCTTTATCGGCTGCTGCCACTGCTGCCCAGCGAGAACGCCGGCTCGCTCGCCAGCGTGCCCATGCTGCTGCGCCGACGCTCGCTGGCCTGGCTGTATGTGCTGCTGGTGGTGGTGATCACCGCGCAGTTCACGGGCTACAGCTATATCGAACCGTTCGTCCACAGCGTGGCCGGGCTGGACGGCGAAAGCGTCACGCTGGCGCTGCTGCTGTTTGGCGGCATGGGTTTGGTGGGCAGCCTGTTGTTCAGCCGCTTTGGCATGCGCCACCCGCAGCGTTTTCTGCTCGCTACCTGCGCCGCCCTGGTGCTGTGCCTGTGGCTGCTGCTGCCCGCAGCCGGCCATGCGTCCACGCTCTATGTTGTGATCTCGGTCTGGGGCATAGGCATGATCTGCTTTGGCCTGGCCATGCAGTCGGCGGTGCTGCGCCAGGCGGCCGATGCGACCGATGTCGGCATGGCGATGTTCTCCGGCATCTACAACATCGGCATCGGCGGCGGCGCCTTGCTGGGCAACCAGGTCATACAGCATATGTCGCTGACGCATGTCGGCACGGCCGGAGGCACATTGGCGCTGCTGGGGCTGTTGTGGTGCGCCTGGGCCGGGGCGCGCTGGAAAAAACTGTCGCTTGCGCCCGTCGTGGCTGCCTAGAAATCAGGCAGCTGCGCAATTGTCCTTTGCCGACAATCACTTGGGCAGCTTATCCCGGGCATGGGAGCCACTTGTCCACATGCTTGGGCCCCTGGCGCTGGGATAACTTGTGTCAGCGGTCGCGCCGACCTGACAGCGCACGCTTGCACGTGCTCTGGCGAGCGGCTACGCTGGTGCATCTGTTGACCGAGCCCCGGAGAGCACCATGACTGCCGTTGAAAACCTGTCGCATTTCGACCCCACCGTGGATGAGTTGGAAGCGCTGAAGAAGCTGGAAATGGGCGAAACCATTTCACTGGAATCGGCGTCGCGCGAGCATATCTCCAAGCGACTGCTGGAATTCGGCCTGGCGCGCCAGGACGCGGACAAAAAGTGGTCCATCACTGCGCTGGGACGTGAGCTGATCCGCCGCCAGGAGGATTGACTTCCCACGCGCCGGGCGCAGCAGCGCGGGTGCCTCAAATTGCGGCAAGCCAGCCGCTGCATTGGCCCGCCAAGGACTTGCCACACTTTCGCACATGCTGGGCACAGCTTATCCACAGCTTTGTCCGGCGCATCTGTGGAGAAAAAACATCACGCGGTCTGGGGGCACGGGCGTCACCGCGCCGGTCTCAGCTCGCAGGGCCGGTGTTCAAGACATTTCCAGAATACGGTTGCGCAAGCCTTCGGGCTTGTTCAGCAGCAGTGTCTCGGGAGTGGTCTGGGGCGGTGGAATGGGCGCCACGCTGCGCCGCGCGCTGGCACTGCTGGCCGCGACGGTGCAGGCGCCGGTCGCCATGTGATTGAGCGCGGCGGCCATGCGCGCCTCGCGCACATCGCCCAAAGGGTGGGTGAGATCGTCCGGCACGCTGCAGGTGGGCGCAATGCCTTCGGCGTAGTCGCCAAAGCCCTTGGCGTTCACGGTCCTGAACTGGACGCTGAAGTAGGTGCTGCCGCAGTTGGCTTGCGGATAGAAACCATAGGGCTTGCCGCAGGTGGTGGCGCCTATCTTCACCACGTCGATATCAATGCCCTGCAGGCCATTGATCAGTGATTCGCTGGCGGAGCAGGTATTGGCACCGGCCAGCACATAGACCCGGCGCAGATCGAGACTCGGCAGGGGCACTCCGGTAGGAATGGCATTGCCGCTGCCCGTGGCCAGAAACGACATGGGCGCCACCGCCTTGCCACTGGCCTCCACCTTGTCATTGAACACCGAGCGCTCGAAGATCCTGCCCTGGCTGTTGTTCCTGCCGGCGATCATGTAGGCCAGCTGGCTGGCGACATAAAGGAAGCCGCCGCTGTTGTAGCGCAGGTCGACAATCAGTTCCGTCGCGCCCTCCTGACGCAGCTTTTCCATCGCCTGGGCCAGTTGCTGCTCCGCCGTGCGGATGTGATCGTTGAATTGCAGATAGCCCACCGTGCGACCGTTGGGGCCGGTGAAGGTCCTGGCGTTTTGCACCGGCTGCGAGACCACCTGCGCGGATTGCAGCGTAATGGTCCGCGGCACGCTTGCTCCGGCGTCCAGGATGGTGAATTGGGTGCTGACGCCGGCCACCGTCGGCGAGAGTGCGCTGTTGAGCGCGGCAATGCGTTCGGGGTTGCTCTCGTTCACCAGGTCGATGGCATTGACGCTCAACACCCGGGCCCCGCGCGCGACGTCCACGCCCGGGGCGGCTGCCGGCGAGCCGGGCTCGGTGTAGACCACGGCCAATTCCCGCGGCGGCTGCGCCTGCAGCATCGCCAGATGCATCCCATAGCCCGCTGACTCTCCGGTCAGCGACATCGCATTCCACTTTTCCGTGGGGTAGGAGAAATGGAAGCGGTCCTTGGGCAAGCCCGCGGGCGTGAGCGCCGGGGTCTTGAGCAGCGCGAAATATTCGGGCGTGGTGTAGAGCGCGGGGTTGCGGTCCACCACTTCGTCGTACCAAAGATAGTTGTCGTGGGTCCAGGAGCGCAGCCAGTGGTTTTCGTCCAGCGTGCTGCCCGCCCTGTCGGCAAAGGCTTGGGTGGTGTACGGGTCGATTCCCGTGCGCGGTGCGGCGCAGAAGTTGGTCTGGGATTCGGCCGGGCGGAACACGCCCGTCACCCAGCTTTGCGCGCCGGGGCGCTGGCTTGCATCCGCGCCGCCACCGCCGCCGCCGCCGCCACAAGCCACGAGCAGGCTCGCGGCGCCGCACACATACAGCCTGCCCAGCCAGAGCCGGGCAGCGAGAGGGGGAGAAAAAGCGGGCACGGCAAATTCCTCTGTCGGTCGATGGAGTTGCCACGATCCGGCAGGCCGCCGAGCGCCGTAGCGCATTGAATATAGCGCATGGTTCCGGCTGCCGCCAGCGAACGCACCGGCTGGCTTCAGGTGGCCCAGGCCGCGATGGGCCGTCAGTCCGTCGCGGCGCGCCCTGGCGTGCCTGCATTCGCGCTGGCGTCGAACGTCGGCAGATCGAACGCCGTCACCGGCGGCGCCGTGCCTTTGAAACGCTCGATCTGCACCAGGCACGATTGCGCGGCGCAGCCTTGTGACAGGCTGGATGCGCCGATGTCCTGCGTGAGCACATTGGGGTTGCCATGCTTGTCGAGCGTGCCCGGCTCGCCCGGCGCGACCGGGTCTCACCAGGCGCCAGTGGCCAGTCGCACCACGCCAGGCATGGCTGCATCGCTGAGCCGGGCCGCGGCCAGGCAGGCGCCGCGGGCATTGAACACGCGCACGATGTCGCCGGCGGCGATGCCGCGCTGGCGCGCATCCTCGGGATGGATGGTGATCGGCTCGCGCTGCGCGATCTTGTTGCCCAGGCTGTAGGCGGAAAAATCCAGCTGGCTGTGCAGCTTGGTGTGCGGCTGATCGGAAATCATGTGCAGTGGCCAGGTCTGCGCTGTCGCGGCGCCCAGCCATTCGCTCGGTGCCAGCCAGGTGGGATGGCCGGGGCAATCGGCATAGCCGAAGCCGGCGATGCGCTGCGAATGCAGCTCGATGAGACCGCTGGGAGTCTTCAGTGGATGGGCCTGTGGATCGGCGCGGAAGTCCTCCAGCATGACCAGCGCGCGGGTCGCATCGGGTATGCGGAACTCGCCCTGGCGCCAGAAAGCATCGAAAGGCGGCAGCGTGATGCCGGCGAGCGGCGCGCGTTCAGCCGATTCGCCATACAGATGGCGCAGCCAGTCGGCGGCGCTGCGTCCTTCGGTGAAGCGCTCTTCGATGCCAAGCCGCTGGGCCAGCGCGGTGAAGATGGCGTAGTCATCGCGCGCCTGCCCCGGCGGCGGCAGCACTGCCTTCATGGCCACCAGCAAGGGCTCGCGCGTGGCCGAGCCGATGTCGTCGCGCTCCAGCGTGGAGGTGGCGGGCAGCACGATATCGGCCATCTTGGCATGCGCATTCCAGACCTGCTCGTGCACCACGATGGTGGCGGGCTTGCGCCAGGCGCGCGCCAGGCGATTGAGGTCCTGGTGATGGTGAAACGGGTTGCCTCCGGCCCAGTAGATCAGCTCGATATCTGGATAGGGCTGGCGCTGGCCGTTGTAGTCGAAGGGCTGGCCCGGGTGCAGCAGCATGTCGGCGATGCGCGCCACGGGAATGAACGCCGACACGGCGTTGCGACCCTGGGGCAGGGTCGGGCCGGAGAATTTGGTGTGCGGGCTGCCCATCAGATTGGCGGGCCCGTAGCCCACGCCGAAGCCGCCGCCCGGCAGGCCAATCTGGCCCAGCACCGCCGCCAGGCCGACGGCGGCCCAGAACGGCTGCTCGCCATGCTGGGCGCGCTGCAGCGACCAGGCCGCGTTGACCAGCGAGCGCGTGCTGGCCAGATCGATCGCCAGGCGCCGCAGGCGCTCGGCCGGCACGCCGGTGATGGGCGCGGCCCAGTCGGCGTCCTTGACGATGCCGTCCTGGCGCCCCAGCAGGTAGTCGGCCCAGGGCGCGAAACCGACGCAGCAGCGCTCCAGGAAGGCCTGGTCATGGCGGCCGGCACGCACCAGCTCGCAACTCAGCGCCAGCAGCGCGGCGGTGTCGGTGTTCGGGCGTATGGGCACCCACTCGACGCTGCCTTCGGGGGCATCGAGGTTGTCGCGCACCGGGCTGAAGTTGACGATGCGGCAGCCCGCGGCCGCCAGGCGCGCCAGGCCAGGGCGCACGCGGTGCTCGGGCGAGCCGCCGGCCGTGACCTGGGCGTTCTTGGCCGGAATGCCGCCAAAGGTGACCAGCAGGCGGGTATTTTCTTCGAGCACCTGCCAGCTGTGGTGGCCGGCCATCAGCTCTTCCATGGGTGCCACGATGTGCGGCATCAGCACGCGCGCCGCGCCCAGGCTGTAGCTGTCGACGCTGCGCACGTAGCCGCCAAACATGTTCAGCAAGCGGTGCACCTGGCTTTGGGCGTGGTGAAAGCGCCCGGCGCTGGACCAGCCATACGAGCCGCCGAAGATGGCCTGGTTGCCATGCTGTGCGCGCACCCGCTGGAGTTCATTGGCGACCAGCTCCAGTGCCTGCTCCCACTCGACTTCGACAAACGGCTCGCGCCCGCGCAGCTCGGGCCGCGCGCCCGGACCCTCTCGCAGCCAGCTGCGGCGCACCGCGGGGCGCTGGACGCGCAGCGGCGAGCGGTAGGCGTCCCACATCGCCAGGCCGATGGGCGAGGGGTCGGGGTCTTCGGCCAGGGCGCGCAGGCCGCTGGCCTGGCCGTTGCTGCGTTGCACTTCGTAGACGCCCCAATGGGCGGAAGTCAATTCACGTTGGTTCATGGGCATTCCGTGGTTCAGCCAGCGGGCGCGACAGCCGGCCAGGCGGGGACATTTCCGGACGCTATCCCTTGAACGGGAATCGGGCCGAAGCTGCCGGAAATCCTATGCACTTCCGTAAACTGAACCTAATGTTCCCATATGTGGAAACCGTGCGCGGTCAGCGCCAGACGGGCAGCGCGTTCTTCGCGCCCAGGCTGAGCGACACCTGCGCCGCGGCTTCGACGATCAGCGGTGCGAAGGCCTTGACCTGGGCCGCCTTGAAACGTTCCTTCGGGCCGGACAGGCCGATGGCCGCGACCACGCTGCCGCTGACATCGGTCACGGGCGAGGCGATGCCGTAGACGTTCTCGTTCCATTCGCCCTTGTTCAGCGCGTAGCCCTGGTTTCTGATGCGTGCCATCTCCTGCAGGAAACGCTGCGGCTCGACGATGGTGGTGGGCGTACGCGGCTGCAGCGCGGCGGCCAGACGCTCCAGCGCGGCAAAGGAATGGAAGGCCAGCATGGCCTTGCCGGTGGCGACGCAATGCGCCTTGGCGCGGCCGCCGATCTGGGTGTAGGCGCGCACGGGGTTGGGGCTGTCGAGCTTGTGCACATAGACCACCTCGTCGCCATCGAGCACCGAAAGGTGCACCGTTTCGCGGGTCTGCTCCAGCAGCCGGTCCATGACCTGTTCCGCATGCACGCGAAGATCGAGCCGCGACAGCACGGCCGAGCCCAGTTCCCACAGCTTGATCGACGCGGTGTAGCGGCCGCTGCGCTCGTCGCGCACGATGTACCGGGCCTCGGTCAAAGCCTGGACCAGCCGGTGCACGTTGCTCTTGGCGAGCTCCAGCGCGGCGGCGATTTCGGTCAGACCCATGGCGCGGTCGCTGTGCGCGAGCAGTTCGATGATGGCCAGACCCTTGATGAGTGTGTTGTTCATGGCTGTCCCAATGTTGCCTTGCAGCGTTGTGCCTGGATGCAAAGGCTGCGCGTTGTTTGTAAATGATAAAACACTGGTTCCATTTTATGGAACATCGAGCCATTGTGCGAAGTTCGGGACCGATGTTTTCCGCTTCGGCAATGGGTGTAAGCACCTGCCGGAGATCCTCGTTGCATGGTGCCATGTTCCATGAATTGGAACAATTGTTTTTTAAAACAGAACTTATTAGGATTTGTCGAAGCGCGGTCGCAGGCGCCGCTGGCAGGCATCCCAATGCCCTCCGGCGACGCGTCCAGGGCCTTCGACTCTTCTCTTTTCAGCCAAGGTGTGCATTCCATGAACCTCACTTCAGACGCCGATCTGCCACTGTCCGGTGTACGGGTCATCGAGTTCTGTTCGACGGCCGCCGGCCCGTTCTCCACCATGCTGCTCTCGGACATGGGCGCCGAGGTGGTCAAGGTCGAGCCGCCCGCGGGAGACGGACTGCGCCAGTGGCCGCCGCTGAACGCCGGCTTCAGCGAGAACTTTGCCGCGCTCAATCGCAACAAGCGCTCGGTGGTGCTCGATCTCAAGGACCCGGCCGATGCGGCGCTGGCGCGCCAGCTGATTCTCGGTGCCGACGTGGTGGTGGAGAACAACCGCCCCGGCGTGATGGATCGCCTGGGCCTGGGCTATGCGAGTTTTGCCGAAAGCCGGCCGCAGCTGCTGTATTGCTCGATCTCGGCTTTTGGCCAGAGCGGCCCGCGCGCCACCGAAGGCGGCTTCGATCTGACGGTGCAGGCCGCGGCCGGCGTGATGAGCATCACCGGCGAGCCGGGCGGGGCGCCGGTCAAGTGCGGCGTGCCGCTGGCAGACTTCGCCTCCGGCCTGTATGCCGCCTTCTCCATTGCCTCGGCGCTGGCCGGCATCCGCGCCGGCGCACCGGGCGCGCACATCGACGTGCCGATGTTCGGCTGCACGCTGGGCATTGCGGCGCTGCAGACCAGCGAGTTCTTCGGCAACGGCCGCAGCCCGGTCAAGCTGGGCTCGGCCCATCCACGCAATGCGCCCTATCAGGCGTTCGAGGCGGGCGACGGCTATTTCGCGATTGCCGCCGGCAACCACAAGCTGTGGCTCGAGGTGTGCCGGGTGGTGGAGCTGCCGCAGCTGGCGTGCGACGCGCGCTTCGGCAGCCCCACCGACCGCGCGGCCCACCAGGGCACGCTCAAGGATATTCTCGAGCAGGTGTTTCGTCAGCAGCCGGTGGACCACTGGATCGCGGCCTTCAAGGCGGCGGGCGTGCCGCATGCGCGCATCAACGATTACGCCGCCGCGCTGGCCGATCCGCAGACGCTGCACATGAACTGGGTGCAGCCGCTGACGCTGCCAAATGGCCAGCAGACGCGCACCTTCGTCTCGCCGATACGCTTCAACGGCAAGGGTTTCGCGGTGCGCAGCGCACCGCCGGCGCTGGGCGAGCACACCGAAGCCGTGCGCCGTGAACTCGCCAACGCCGGCGCAGGTGCGTGATGGCGTCCGCGAAGCTGCTGGACTTCGTCGCCGCGATGACGCGGCTGACCGAGCGCAACTTGAACGATGAGGCGCAGCTGCTGGAGCAGGCCGCAGCGCTGATGCGCGCGCTGATCGCGCAGGACGACTGGCTGCCCGAGGCGATGTCCGTCAGCCATCCCACCTACTACCAGCAGCATCTGCTGTATGGCGATCCGCTGGACCGGTTCTCGCTGGTGAGCTTTGTCTGGGGGCCGGGGCAGAAGACACCCATCCATGACCATACGGTGTGGGGCATCATCGGCATGCTGCGCGGCGCGGAATGCGGGCAGCGCTACGTGCGTGCCGAGACCGGCGAACTGATCGCCCAGGGACAGGAAGAGGCACTGCTTGCGGGCGAGATCGACATCGTTTCGCCGGCGCGCGGCGACATCCATCTGGTGCGCAATGCGCTGGCAGACCAGGTCTCGATCAGCATCCATCTGTATGGCGGCAACATCGGCCGCATCCAGCGCCATGTGTTTGCGCCGGACACCGGCGCGGCCAAGGCGTTTGTCTCGGGCTATTCCAACGCGCTGGTGCCCAATCTCTGGGCCGCGGAGGCCGCATGAGCCGCGAAATCGATGTGCTCTACCAGGGCGCGCTGGCCCGCGTGACGCTGCAGCGCCCGGACAAGGGCAATGCGCTGTCGGCCACGCTGGTGGCCGCGCTGACCCAGGCCTTCGAGGACGCGGGCGCGCGCGAGGTGCGGCTGCTGGTGCTGGCCGGCGCGGGCCGGCATTTCTGCACCGGCTTCGATCTGTCCGATCTCGATGCGCAAACCGATGACAGCCTGCTGGCGCGCTTCACGCGCGTGGAGCTAATGCTGCAGGCGCTGCACGCAGCGCCGTTCGACACCCTGGCACTGGCCCAAGGCCGCACCATGGGCGCGGGCGCCGATCTGTTTGGCGCCTGTGCGCAGCGCTGGATCGTCGACGACGCATCGTTTGCATTTCCCGGCGCGGCATTCGGTCTGGTGCTGGGCACGGCGCGGCTGGCCGATGCCGTCGGCCCGCTGCAGGCGCGCGCCTGGGTGGAAAGCGGCGCGCTGTTCGGCGGCGACGAGGCGCTGGCCAGCGGCTGGGCGCAGCGGCGCGTGGGTGCCGATGCGCTGGACGCCGAGATCGCACGGCTGGCCGCGCGCAGCCAGCGCCTCGATGCCCAGACCCAGACCGCGATCCACCGCGCGCTTGACGCCAACCGCCGCCCGCGCGGCGACGCCGGCGCTGCGCTGGACCTGCGCCGGCTGGTGCAGTCGGCCGCGCGGCCCGGCCTGCGCGAACGCATCGCCGCCTACCGCGCGGCCCAGAAGAAAGCCTGATTCCGCCTGCAACGCTCCCATTCAAAGGAACTTCACGTGACTCCAGCCCAGCTCCAGCATTCCCTGAAAACGCTGCTCAATCCGCGTTCGGTGGCCGTCATCGGCGCTTCGGAAGACCAGACCAAATTCGGCGGCCGTCTCTACAAGACGCTGCTGCAGCACCGCTACGATGGCGTGGTCTATCCCATCAACCCGGGGCGCGACACGCTGTTCGGCCTCAAGACCTATGCCGACATCGATGCCACGCCCGAAGCGCCCGACATGGTCATCATGGCCCTGCCGCGCGACAAGGTGAAGGACACCATCAGCGCCTGTGCGGCGCGCGGCGCCCGGGCCGGCATC
>Ga0308157_10008569_pt1 | contig 11584 bp, 13 predicted proteins | sample PhyBR1_FD_201035 | JGI IMG/M metagenome (GOLD analysis project Ga0308157, IMG submission 201035) | Phyllosphere microbial communities from UC Gill Tract Community Farm, Albany, California, United States - DLSLB.R1 | ecosystem: Host-associated > Plants > Phyllosphere > Unclassified | place: USA...
AACCGCAATCTTGCATATTCTTCGTTAACCGTTCTGCCGCGCCGCTTACGGACAGGTCCAAAGAAATCGCGACAGCCTGAATCCCGTATCGACCGGATAATCTCTCGGCCAAAGCATTCAGCTTTTCTGAGGAACGAGCAACAAGGATCAGATGTGCGCCTTTTGCGGCAAGCTCTTCCGAGAAACATTCTCCGATTCCCGACGATGCTCCTGTGATCAAAACCGTTTTTCAGGTGTACCGATTAATCATGATTGTTCCTCCCGATGGGTAGAATATATCAATTAACAGATCTAAATGATTAAACACTTAAACATTTGGACTAAAAGGATAAATAAAAAGCATCTTTGAAGGGATACTTTTTAGGATAACTTTGCGATCTGTTATTCAATCTTTGGGCTCGTGCGTTTTATCCGGATCTTGTTCCAATTCCGTGACAGCAGCAAGCAATCGTCGGAGTTTGGATACGACCGAATCCTGCTCCGCCAAGCTGTAATATACTTCAGTAGCCTCTTTGCGCGAAGTGACGATACCGGCTTGTTTAAGAACTTTCAAATGATGCGAAATAGCGGGGCGGGACAGCTCCGAACGTTCGACGACCTGAGAAACGTTGAGCCGCTTGTGCAGCATGAACATCATCAAAATATCCTGTCTTACAGGTTCCGCGAGCGCTTTTAAAATGTCCGTCGCCGATCGCAATTCGTCCAGTACCGTCTGCTTTTTGGCGAGCAATTTCGGATTTGAATGTTCGTTTTCTTCGCCGGGTTTGGAATGTTTTTCATCCTTCATTGTGCTTCATCCTTTAATGTCGAAATGTTTGATCATTTAAACGTATCTTACACAAGGGTACGTAAAATTGCAAGATTACTCTATCATTTAAAAGTTTCGATTGCTTTTGCAAAGCTGACTTGACACTTTTTGCAAAGTTAACTATACTAAAATTGCAAAGCAGACATTGCAAACGGTAAGGGAGGAGTTCTATTGAAAACGCGAATCCCGGAATTGCGGAAGCAGCGCAAGCTGTCGCAAGAGGAATTGGGACTGGCCGTCGGCGTAACCCGCCAAACGATCACGTCGCTCGAAGTCGGCAAGTATACGGCTTCTCTGGTGTTGGCTTACAAGATCGCTCGCTTTTTCGGACTGACGATCGAAGAGGTATTTGATTTCAGCGAAGTGGAGGAATAGACCATGCATACGTTTCAACAAAAGGTACGGACCCGCATTATTGTGTTGACGGTGTTGGCGGTGGCCGTTGCGTTGATCTATACGGGCTTTATGCTGTACCGCTCGGAGTTGCCGATCCTGAACAGCTTCACAAAAGGATTTCACCAAGGCATCTTTTTCGGATTGGAGCTGGTGATTCTCGGTTTCCTGGTGCAAAATATCAAAGGCTCAAGAAGCGAAGCCTCGCTTAAAAAGATGCAGATCGAAGAAAATGACGAACGGTTCAGTCTCATTATTCAAAAAACGGCTTCGATGACGTGCTTGACGATGTTTGCGGCACTCGGCGTGGCTACGGTGATTGCGGGGTTTTTGAATGCGGCGGTGTTCTTTGCCTTGTTGGGTACGCTGCTGTTTATGGTCATTTTGTTTTATGCGATGTGGATATATTTCGCGAAACGGAATTGAGCAGGGCGTATAGTAGGAAGAAATTGGACAAAGGAGAGTTCAGCGATGAAAACGAAAGAACAGTCGAAAACGAAAGAGCAGTCGATAGGCATCGGGATCGCGCTTGGTACTTCATTCGGTCTTTTGTTCGGATTGATGATGGACAATATTGCGCTGGGACTTCCGATCGGAATGGCGGTAGGCATAGCGTTGGGCGCGGCATTCGGCGATTCGAAACAGGATCAGCAGGAGGAAAAGTAGTTATCTTTAAAGCTGGAGGGCGATTCGGCATTCGATGCCTGACGGCGTGCACGAGGTCCATTCCAATGTCGGCACTTCATGGAAAAGCCATCGGGAGGACAGCGCTGTAGACGTCTTTCACCTGCGCGACCGACCTGAGAAATTCAAGCTGAAGTCGATCGCGGATACGTTGTTTTTCGTGATTCCGACGGGGATCGGAATAGCAAAAAGGCGTTCTCGAATAGGAGAAAGCCTTTTTTATTTAGGAATATGGGGAGCTTGGGGTGCGCGCTTTTGTCTTTATCCGTCCAACTCAATCTGCCTGGAAAAGGGTAATAAGCAGGAGAGGAAGCAGGCGGAAATATAAATTAGCCAAAGAAAGCGAGGGATTCCCTTGATCCAATGGATGGGACTGCTTTTTCTCGCAATCGGGGTTATCGTTGCGGGGATCGGCGTGTTCGTATGGCTGCGACACCGAAGCTTCATGCGGCACGCCGAAGTTTCGACAGGCGAAGTTGTGGAATATGCCGAAGAGGTTCGGCGCAGCTCCAATCGCACGATGCGTTACTATTTTCCGATTGTACGCTTTAATACCTCGGAGGGTCTATTGGAAGAACGTTCCAAGGTCGGCACCTCATGGAGAAGCCACAAGATCGGTCTTCCCGTCGACGTCTACTATCTGCGGGACAATCCGGCGCGTTTTAAATTAAAGTCCACGACAAGCATTTTGCTATCCGTCATTCCCGTCAGCGTCGGTATCGTATTCGTCGCGATCGGCGCCACGCTCAGCGGGATGTTTGCCTAACTTTTTGCAAAAGGAGCCAGCCAATCCATGACTCTAGCAATCAACGAGCCGAATCATCCGCTGACTAAGCTCAGCCGCCTCGCCTCCCCGGAAGAGCTGCGTGAAATCAACGTGGCTTTTTCCCTTGTACGCAAACAAAAGGAAGCAGACCGTTATTACCGTGCCAAATCGCTCTCTTTATCGGAAAGTCTGGGCACATGGCTTAAGCAGCAGATCCTTCGCGAGATTCGTGCGTTACAGGTTGAGGAATCGGACGGAACGCGGCGCTTCGCGGTCGGCGAATACCATCTGGAAGTCCAAAAGCATGAACGGTTGGCCCGATTAACGTTGGACGAAACGATCGGAATTCCGTATGAACGCAAAAAACGTCTGCTCCAAGCGCTGGCTCACCCGGACAGTTTGCTGGAAACGACCGATACGGAGTTCCAAGTCGTTCAACTGGAGTTTGACGGCCATCGATTGCATTTCTTTTTCTACCGTAAACCCAAACAGAGTGCATCCCGTAAAAAGTGGGCTGTCGGCAGCTCGAACGAATTGACGGAGGCTTCCGAGGAATTGATCGAATTAGGCGGGAAGATTGAATTCGTTATGATCGAAAACGAGCTGTACATCTCCAGGCTTCAATCTTTTGAATATGTGTTCGATTATCGCGATCATATCGTCCAAGCCCGGGATCGCAATCTCGATACGCTTACGGATATGCCTTTTTTTGCGATCGGCGAAGCGGATAAAGAGCGCTTTAAGCATGACTGCACAGCCTTTTTCCATACAAGAACAGTAGCGCAAATGGGCGAGAAACAAATGGACGCGCTGGAGCAGAACTTCAAAGACCGGTGCAGCGAACTGCGCATGATCCGAAACAACATTCCGGCCAGCGCGGACCGCGAGCAACAATACCGTCAAGCTTATGCCCCGTTATGGGAACTGTACGATTTTCTCGACTTGGAAAAAGAGCTGGTGATCTATCCGGAAGGAAGCCGTCCCACGGTGCTGCTGCGCTTTTTCGGGAATAAAATCGTCCAGTCTTTTTTAACGAAAGAATTCGGCCTGACCGACTCGATCGAGAATGCCGAACAACGAGCGGACATGGGCGTATAGAGGAGGAGCTTGGGGAATGTGGAGTAAAAAGAACCGATCATCCTCTGGACGACCGCCTATGCGCCGTTGTTGATGCTGATGCTCGGCGGTTTTTTGTATCGCAACAATCTGCTGCCGCAGGCGATTCGGGAAGAGCGGTTGTCGCAGATGCTCGGAGGGCGCCTTTGGATTGCGGAATCAGGTTTCCTGCTGGCCGTGCTCGGAGGTTCGCTGCTTTTGTACCGTCTGGTGATCGTCTGGCTGCTGCGCGATATCGGGAAAAAGGTGCATTCGGGAAGCGGCGGACAGAACTACGCGGTTCGGCGGTTCGAAAAGTTGCCTGCCAGCGACTATACCTTTTTCCTCATGACCCTGCTGCTGCCGCGGCTTGCGCTGGATTACTCGTCGATCACCAATTTTGCCGTTTCGCTGCTGATGATCGTGTTCATTATCGCCGTGTTCGTAAAGACGGACACGATCGCGACCTGCCCGCTGTTTTTCGTATCCGGCTATCGGGTGTTCAAAGGGACGATTTCTGCGAATAGTCGGGAAGAGGAAGCAGCGGACCCAGAGCTTCGGCGCGAGGTTGTGCTGTTGGTGCGAGGCAAAGATCTGGATCTGGGGGAGAAGTATCGTGGCGAAGCATTGAAAGGGAATGTATATGTTGTAGGCCGCATCCGGACAACAATCGGATAGCGCATGCGGAACCGAACTTTATGTCCGTCTGTTTCCTTTCCCGCCATTCCGGTTATTTCCACACTATGGAGGTGATACGGATGCCCAATTCCAATGACCATGACGGCAAGCATTCCTCGAAAAAGATGACGGCGCTGGCTTCCAAAGTGCTTCACGATAAAGAGGCCGAAAAAAATACCAAATCGCTCGCAGGATCGGTACTGTCGCAAGCGGAGTCTCATCATGACGAACAGGATGCCGATTCGAAAAAGAACTGAACATGTTCAATACCGGATAAGCCCTCGATTCCTTGGCGGAATGAGGGCTTTCGTCGTCGTTTTACTCGCGAACGCCTACTCCGATGCGCTGCTCGCTCTCGGCATCGATATAAATAACCAACGGACCCAGCAGCTGATCTTGAAGCGTATTGAAGGTCACCAGAATAACTTGATCCGGCATTTGCGTGCTTTGCTTATCCATCGCGATTCCATACCGGATCGAACTTCCTTCGAGCCGTTCAACTTTAGCCGTTTTCCAGTTTCCTTGCACGTAGTCTTGTTGTCGAGCGCTTAAGCTGTCCCAAGCAATCTGGCGCATTTTCGCGTCCTCGTTTTGTTCTTCATTAGGTGCTTCGGTTGTAGTCGAGGAGACTGAAACTCCGCCGTTGGGATGCGAACAATTTGCTTCCCCGCATCCCGTTAACGCCATTGAAAAAGCGAGCATCGCAATGATCCAGAGGTTTTTGCTTCGAAAAATAATAGATGCATGCAGAAATATTCCTCCTCTCCCATTATCTATCCGACGAATTTCGTTCCGGAAAAGTTACGTTATGAGTAAGAAATTGCTGAACCCTCGCAAAAATACCAAAAGTCTTATTTTTCATTATTACTAGCCGAATACAACCATCATAATTATGAATTTAAATACATGACTCTCTGGTCATTGCGGAAAGTAAATTTCCATTTCAAAATCCTTGGTCCTGCTTGGTTTAAATCATTCAAGTATTGTTCAAAAATGGGTGCAAAAAGAAATTGACCGATGTTTATTTATTCTGTATATTGTAAATTAATTGTAAGGGAAGGATTTAGTGTTTATCTTGCATTTTGAGAAAAACACAACGGTTAACTGGTATATACAGGAAGAGGTTTTGAAGCGAAAGAGGTGCGGAGATGGAAATGACGATGACGCTGCGTTCCGAAATCGAAAGAGGGATCGCAGAAATGGGAATGAATTTTTCAGAGTTCGGCGAATGGTCGGGAATCAACCGCGGCATTTTCAGCGCAATATTGAACAGCAATCCTCCCAAACCCATTTCGCTCAACCAGTTGGAACGGATCGCAAAAGCGCTCGGACATGAGCAAGGCTGGATGTTCGACTTATACATTGACGAGTGTTTCTACGACGGAAGGCCGAATCGCCGTCGCGTAGAACCTTTCCTGATCCGCTCCGCCGAGCTGAACCGAATCGATTGCATCCAAAAAGTGCTGTCCAGGTTGCTCGAAGATCTCAAGCAGTTGGAAATGATTTTCGAGATCGGAGAAGCCCTGTATACGAGCGGGAAGATCAAAGAATCGGTAGTATTCTACCAGTGCATCGTGCAGAACGAAAAGTACCACCAGTCGGAGCGTTTGGCAGTCAGCCATTATCGATTGTTTCGCGCGGCTCTGGGGGAAGATAATGAACGGAATTTGCGGGCGGCGATCGAGTTCGAGCCGTTTTGCGACAAGCTGCCGGATCATCATCGGTTGGACGGGTTGATGAAGCTGGCAAATGTATATTTTTCTCTGGATAAATATGGCGAAGCGGAAACATACTCTAGAGAACTTTCGCGCTTTAGTAAAATTATTTTTGAAAACATAAATGGAAGCTTAAATGATAAGATCGGTGTGGATGTGCACGCTCAAACAGAATATTCTTTGATTGTTTACTACGGTTATGGTTATTTGGCGATGCAAAGCATAATGATCAACAATAAAGATTATGAACAAGCTGCATACTATATTTCGAAATGCAATAGTCTTAACAACATTTCAGGACTTGACGAACAAGCGAAAAATGAAGTTTTGAAGTTTGATTTTCATTCGAAAGCCAATGAAATGTATTTAAATATAGCGAACGGAGACGAACAGGCGTTTTATGAGTGTCTGGACTTTATTAGAAAACATCCTGAAGAAATACTGGTAGCACTTTTATTCATAACTGAACATGCCACAAAACATAATTACCCTCTGGATTCTTTGCTTCATGAATTTTCTTTACAGCTGGAAACTTTCTCCTACGAAAATTCATATTATCATAGCACGAACAATTTCAGCAGACAGATGTCTATCTATTACAATCTAGCAACTTGGTATGTCGAACAAAAAAAACATAAAATGTCCTTGGATTACTTATTGAAAGGTTTAGCAATAGCAATTAAGATAAAAAGTACAGTAATGTTTATGAAGTTTGTTCCTTTATTTGAGAAATACAGGAGCAATGCCTCTCATGAACAAATAGTTCAATACGAGATCCTTATAGGAGGTTTGTTATTACAATGAAAAAAGTTCTTAAAAAAGGCGTTGTTTTTTCTTTGGTTCTTTTCTCTATTTTTTCAACAGGAAGTTTATTGAGCACTGCATCCGCAGATTCTTCAGGATCGCAAATTACACCTAAAGATCAAGTTGTTTATCGAACTACGGGTAACGGATCAGGAATTGGCGGCTGGTAAGCAAATGAACGAAACGATAAAAGCAGCAGAGTCCGAATGATGCTGCTTTTATCGTTTATTCATTTTGTTTAATGAATTTGATTATACGCTAGAAGAATTTTAGTAGAAACTTTCAAGTCCCTTCTTTTCAAAAGAGGGGCTTTTTTTCGATTCGTTAACGCTTCAATGGTTTAAAGGAGGTAGAACCATACTGCTGTACATAGGAGGCGTTCACATGGAAAAGAAAACATCAAGTCACGCAAGAAAATGGTCAGCGGCGGTCGTGGCGACTGCGGTATTGGCGGGCGGCGTGTATGCGGTGCCTCATATTTTTGCAGACGGTTCACCGGAATCGGAGGCCAAAGTCGCGGCTTCGGCCGATAAGACGGCAAGCACCACCGCTAGCCCCGTACCCAATGCAGCAGCATCCGTAACTACGTCGGTCAGTGCTTCAAGCACATCGGCTGCGGTTCGCACGGCATCGGCATCCGTCACCAAAGTCGGCAATGCGGAAGTGTACCTGCCGGTCATTTCTGTCGATCCCAAAAAATCTTCGGTTACCGCGACCCGTGCCGCATTAATCGATCTTGAAGTCATGACGCTGCGGGCGGTCGAGCATTTCCCGTTGGATACCTCGGAAAAAGCATATGCGACATTGACGGAAACCCGCAATCGGGCCGTCGAAGTGCTGTCCGATCCGAATGCGCCGATAGATCGGATTTACTCCACTTCCCGCAAGCTGGAAGAATCGCTTGACCGTTACAACGGCGAAGCGATCAGCAACGCGAACGCGGTGAAAAAAGTTCTGGCCGACGCTAAAAGCAAAAGCAGCAATAACGCGGTCGGAGCGCTCGTCCTGCAAGGCGTAGCCGAAGCGCAAAACAAGCTGTCGGCAGATTCCACGAAGGATGGTGCGCTGTCCGCGTATAAGCAGTTCCTGCTGCGCGAATCGGAAGCGAACGATATTACGGCGTTCCGCGCGTCCGATTATACGTCCGTATTGAAGCAGTATGAAGCGAACATCAAAGCACGCACGGAAAACGTCGACGAGGATCTGGTAGAAGACCTGCGCGACTCTTTCGATACGTCCGCAGCCGCTCTCGCAGCGATTCTTGACCGTACATCCGGCAAAAACGAGCTGGATGCCGCGCAGTCCGGTGTCGAGACCACGTATGCCGCGTTGAACGAAGGTCTGACGCTGGCAGCGGATATCAAGTCGGCTGAACCTTTATTGGACTCGCCGACCGGCAAAGAAAAAGGGCAGTACGCCGCTTCCGCGGTCGGAACGTTAAAACGAGCAATCGGCAAAGCCGAGCGCGCGCTGGAGAAATCCACGACGGCGGAGCAAGTGAAAGAAGCCCGTTCGGATTTGGCCGAAGCCGTCTCCGATTTCAAAAGCAAACGCAATTCTTAAACGGATCATTTTCGGTGAATTTCGTTTCCCGTATCCGAAAATCCGAATGAATGCAGCCCTTCTTTGCGGTTCGCCGAAAGAGGGGCTTTTTTATGAGTCGAAAATCAAACATAAGTTTATAGTATTCAAGTAAGTTCCAATAAAGGGATAAGGAGGGTGGTTGGCGAAGGCGTTAGGGTATACGACGTTTTGTTCGAAGGCGAAATCGATTGAAGGTTGATATCCGCTTATACATAGAGGAGCCCAACTGAATACGAGACAGAATCAAGGTTACGGCCGATTGACTTCCGTCAGCTTTTTTGCGAACGGTTTGATCGAATGACCGGGGGGCTCTATTCGGCACGCTCGAAGTTTTTATGCGTCTTTTATCTTTTTCAAACTCAAGGAGGGGTATTTCGTCAATGAAAACAAACAAAGCTTTGGTCCGCGCATCCGCGGCCGCTCTTGCGATCGCCGTCGGTTTGGGAGGGTTCGGGTTTCAACCTTACGCGGCGCAGGCCGCCGAACCGGGCGCGTTTTCGCAAGCGACGTTCTCGCTCGCGAATCTCAACGATCCCGCGCGACTCGCGCTGATCGATTTGAATTCGAAAAAAGAATCGGTTCTCAGCCTAACGGAGTCTTACGGTCACGATCCCAGTTCCTACCGATACCACGATCTGATCGCGCTTCAAGACAAAGCTTATACCGCGGCTTTTGATCTTGGAGCTTCGGAAACAGAACTGCTCGCGCTGAAGCAGGACTACGAGAAAGCATTGAACGATTATATCGACTTTTATATCAAAGACCGGGATATTATCGACTTGTTCGATACGTTGGAATACCTGCTGTACTACCATTACCGAATCGATCAAGACGAAAGCAAACTGACGCCGGCCGAAAGGGCGCAGCTGCATGCGATATGGGATGCTTACGACTATCTGGATCAGAGCGGCACGGGGACGACAAGAAACTACATGCAGGCTTACAAAGAAGTGTATCTGCCGAAATTCGTCAAAGCGCAAGAATTGTACGCATACGATTCGGCCTTTTACACGGGTCTGGCATCGAAATACCGTGCCGATATTCAAGCGCGTTTGAACGGGCTCGGCGGAGACGCAGGTCGTTATTCCGCTTCCGTGAAAGCTTTCGAACAAGTAGCTTCCTTATTGGAAGAGTCGGTAAACGGCAGCCGAAACAATAACCAGGTGCAAATGGCGAGAGGCAATCTGGAAGTCGTCTACAAGAAGCTGCAAACGGAACTGGACTCAGGATATACGCCTTTGCCGCAGGATGCGAAACAGCAGCTTCAGGCGCAAATCGACTCGGCGTGGAAGCTGATGGATAAGCCGAAAGGCATTCGTTCGGGCGAAACGCCGCAGTCCGCGTTCGGCGATCTGCGGCGCGCGATCCGCAAAGCCGAAGCGGCACTCGAAAAAGCCCAGACCGGAGAAGAACTTACAGCTGCCCGTCAAGATTTGGCTGCGGCGGTTTCTGTATTCGAATCGCGCCGGAAACCTTAAGTACGCATTTTATCCGCATGCGTCGATCATGATCACATATCCCAACAGCATAAGGAGAAATTACAATCATGACTACGAAAATACTTTTCAAAAAATGGACGGCCGCTGCTGCGGCGGCTGCCATCCTTGCCGGAGGCGTACTGCCTACAGGTGCCGCTTCGTTATCCTCGCAGTCCGCTTTCGCGGCCGAAGCCGATTCGTTCGCTTATCTGCAAAGCGAAGTCCGGGTTCAACTGACCGAGTTGATCCTATCGAACGAACAAGCCGAAAATGCGCTGCAGCTTCCATACGGCGCGGACGAGCATTTCAATCTGTACAAGATTTCGAGAGAAGCGGCGATTCAGGTGTTTGACCCTTCCGTTTCGGATACGAAACTCCGCGAAACGTACCGCAAATTCGTCAAGGAGTACGACAGCTATCTGGCATTCCGATTCAGTGAAGGGGCGGCAGGCCAAGTCAGACAGGTGTATCGCTCGATCGAATCCATCCACCGCTCCCAGAGCGAGCCGTTCTCGCCGGAAACCCAGGCTTATCTGGATTTCCTTGACCGCGCGTTGGAAGTATTCAAAAATCCCCAAAGCGGCACTCCGCTGATTGTCGATACGTTCAAAACTTATATGAGCTACGGAGTCGAACAGGATCGTGCAAAGCCGCAGGATGCCGCTCTTCAACAGGAGTCTTTGCGGGTTATCGCGAATCGGGAAATTTCGCTGAACCAGACTATGGCGGCTTCTTCGGCGAAGCCGGAAGATTATGCCGCACAGCTGCAAAGGCATCGCGAGATTACGGCAAGAGTGCAGGCCATTATCGGCGATCCTTCGACGACATATAACGTGCGCAGCGCCGCCTATTTAAGCTATTTCCCTTCATTTAACACCATGGAAATGTCGCTGCTCCTGGCTGAGGATTTGGTTGCGGCGCGTACGCTGATGGAATCGCCTGCGGGCATCCGTTCCGGCCAATATCCGGCATCCGCGTTCGGAGATCTGCGGGTCGCGATCAATAAAGCAACCTACGCGCTGCAAAATGAACAGCTCGAAATTCCGATCAAGCGCGCGAATTACGACCTCAACGGGGCGATTCGGACGTTCCGCGGACGATTAGTGCCTTGACCGACAACAAAGAAAGGAGCAGGCAGGCTTAGGCCGCTTGCTCCTTTCTTTTTGATACGCTTCGGCAAAGCGGACAAGTTTTAATCGGTTAAGCTTCGACTTTTTTTTCCGCCGACAGCGTCCCAACCGCTTCATCCAGCGACATCAGCACCTGATCGTCGCCGTTATACCGCCGCACGTTCACGCTGCCGGATTCCCGTTCCTTTTCGCCGACCACGAACACGTAAGGCACTTTTTCCTGCTGCGCCGCACGCATCTTGTAGCCGAGCTTATTGCCGCTGACATCGGCTTCGACCCGAATTCCGGCGTCCCGCAGCATTTTCCGTACTTCGAACGCATAGTCGTCATAATGCGCGGATACCGGCAGCACGCGGACCTGCACCGGAGCCAGCCACAGCGGGAACGCTCCGGCGTAATGCTCGATCAGAATGCCGATAAAGCGGTCGATCGATCCGTAAATCGCGCGA
>Ga0308157_10008572_pt1 | contig 11582 bp, 8 predicted proteins | sample PhyBR1_FD_201035 | JGI IMG/M metagenome (GOLD analysis project Ga0308157, IMG submission 201035) | Phyllosphere microbial communities from UC Gill Tract Community Farm, Albany, California, United States - DLSLB.R1 | ecosystem: Host-associated > Plants > Phyllosphere > Unclassified | place: USA...
CTGTGATGAAATTGCAAATACGACGTAAATTCCTAATGCAATTAAACGTCCAATCAAAATCTTGGTTGGAATCCCTGTAAAATCAAAGCGGCGTTCAAAAAATTCAGTATTGCCATAGAAATAGCGTAAGCGACGAACTTTAGCCCAAGGTGCATATAAGCTTAAAGTAATAATAGTCAAAAGAATATTAACGATCCAGATTCCAAAATATTCTGAAGCTTTACCATGAAACTTAAAATGATAAATTCCTGATTGAGAAATTGGTGGGGACGTAATATTTTGATCCTGATTCAAATATTGAGGAGATGAGGGTAAAGCATGTTCTTGCATTTTATTCTCTTTATTGAAACTAAATGATCTTGATTGAATGTAATAGATAATTAGAAAGCTATTGAGAACATTATATATTTTTTATAAATTGAAAGAAATAGAATGAAAAGCAAACAACAATTTTTACCCTTATATTCTTATTGAGTTGTTCCGATTAAAGAGCTTATTGTGTGAAGCATGCTTATTCGTTTTGAAGTGATATCGGTACTTTATTGTGGTTTTAGGTTTTAAATTTAGTAGTAAATCTAATTTAAACTAAAATTTTTCTGAATCATTCATTTCATCGTTTTCCATTCTTTTATAATCTATATTTACCCACCGCAACTAATATATCTATATAAATTTCAATACCGTTATAAACCCCCATTTAACACTAACTCACTCATTATTTACCCTTACTTTTTAATGATCTATTTTAAAACAAATGTCATTTTGTGTGCTTGACTGTAAAAGGGTAGAGCACTATCCTTTGCCTGCTGGCCACATTGCCAGCCGGTTGTCGCAGACCGTGAAAACAAAGTCGATATGCAAAACTCTTGTTTTGTGTGTCGGGAACTCGTTCGCCCCCTTTTTCTCTACGGTAGGGCGGAAGGGGGACACCTTCGGGTGTGCTGGTTCCTTTGTTTCCAGTCTGCGAACCCTCTTTCGTTCTGCCACCATAATTTTAATGTTTTGGCAGAACTCCCAATAAAAAGGAGTTGGCTTTGCACATTCATTATTTCTTGGCAGCCTTTGCCAAAAGCTATAACGACACAACTTAAATCATATTTATCAGCTTGATTACCTTTAGGGTTTTCAGGCTTTAAGTCATTACGGCTCAAAAACTTAATCAACAATAAAACTTGAGATGTGCCAAGCACAGTCTTTATGGGCTTTGCTATGCCTTTTATTTGCTTAAAAAAGAGTGAAGGCATTTTTATCTCATTTATATACAACAAGAATTTATTTTATAACGGTAAAACTATGCCCCATTCAGATCTCCCATTTCGTGCTTTAAGTGTGCTTCATACATCCCGATATCTTTTTAATAACTATGGCTTTCACAAAGTCGGGGTGGACCGAATTATTGAGTCAGCAAAAGTCCCTAAAGCGACTTTTTATAATTACTTTCACTCAAAAGAACGCCTCATTGAAATGAGTTTAACTTTTCAAAAAGATGGCCTTAAACATGAGGTACTTTCAATCATTTATGTTCAAAAAGACTTAATTCTGCTTGAAAAGCTTCGCAAAATTTACTTTTTACATGCCGATTTAGACGGACTCTATCATTTGCCTTTTAAAGCTATTTTTGAAATTGCGAAAACACATCCCAAGGCTTATCAGGTGGTCGTTGACTATCGAAATTGGCTTATTAATGAAATTTATAATTTGCTTTTAACAACCAATGCAAATGCTGCAAAACAAGATGCGCACATGTTCTTGTTTGTGATTGATGGGGCAATGGTTCAGCTTTTAGATCCGAACAAACCAGATGAAAGAGAAAGGCTTTTAGATTATTTTTTTATTACTTTAGGGTAGGTGTGATGAGAGGATCGGTAAGGAAAGATACCAATATAAACAAAATATGAAATACCTTAAATTGAGACAGACAGGTCATTCTGATAAACTTATTCGGTTAATAATAAAGCGTGTTTCATAATGTTGAATAATATCTTTGGTATCTTGGAAAAAATGGGATTTGGCGTTCAGAAACGGGCGATTAGTATCCAGTTTTCAAATGCAGAGCTTAATTCTCAGATTATGTTGCAACGTATTGATGGTTATCATGGGATCAATGATGGGCTATCAGCAGAACTTATTTGTTTATCTACAAACCCATATATTGAATTAAAACAGTTTATCGGATGTCAGATTGCAATTGACCAAGTGACAGATTCCGGTCAACTTTTTAGAACTACGGGTATTGTAACGGGTGCCAGTCAAGGGCAAAGCGATGGTGCTTTTAGTCTATATCGCTTGACTATGCAGGATGCTACTAGCTTATGGCATAAACGACGTAATAGCCGTGTGTTTATGAATAAAAGCGTTGTGGATATTATCGAGGTCATCTTTAAGGAATGGCAGAATAAAAGTCCATTGTTTGCGTCGAGTTTACAGTTAGATACGAATGGTTTAACTAAAACGTATGATGTACGTCCATTCTCTATGCAATCGAATGAAAGTGATTATGCATATTTAACGAGAATAATGCGTGAAGAATCAATAAATTGGATTGTAGATGAGTCTAACTATCTTGTAACAAGTAATAGTCAGAGTATTGAAGCACAAAAACTACGCTTAATTGATGATAATAATCAATTTCAAGCACTTGAACGCAGAAACATTCGTTATCATCGTTCAAATGCGACTGAACAATATGACAGCATCACTAGTTTTATTGCACAGAGACAGTTACAATCGACGGCTATCCATGTGCAACGTTGGCAAGCCGATAACCTCAGTCAGGAAGACGCCAGTGGATCAGTCATTAGCTTACATAAACACAGTGCTCAGCGAGATAATGAAAGCTTAAGCCTAGAACAGGCATGGAATATATCTCCTGCTTGGATAAGCGATCTTAAAGGAGAGGATCAAGCCACCGCTTCAAGTAACTCTCAGTTAGAAAAACTGAATATGCATTTAAACCAATATCAGGCATTACAAGCCAAGTATTTTATAGCGCATAGTAGTGTACGGGATACTCAAGTCGGATATTGGTTCCAATTGCTTGATTATCCAGAATTAGAAAAAAATCATAGTCAGCAAGATAAGGAGTTTTTAATCCTTAATAAGCACTTTTATAATCAAAATAACCTGCCAAAAGATATACAAGACCAAGTTGAAAAGCTATTGACCTTAAGTCACTGGCAAACCACCAAAGACAGTGAACAAGAGCGTCAGGCCAATGAATTTGTAGTCGTTCGTAGAAATATCAATGTTGTGCCTGAATATGATCCATTGAGGCATTGTCCTGTTGCCCATGTACAACGTGCCAAAGTGGTCAGTGATGGTGAAGAAATTCATGTGGATGAATGGGGACGAATAAAAGTCAGATTCTTATTCACGCGTACCGATGATCATGCTCATGATGGCGGTGCAGGCTCAAATAATAGTGACTCAGATTCGGCATGGGTCGATGTCCTCACTCCGTGGGCTGGTGAAGGCTATGGAGCACGCTTTTTACCACGTAAAGATGAAATTGTGGTGATTGATTTCTTTGATGGCAACATTGATCGCCCATTTGTAACGGGGCGTATTCACGAAGCGCAGCGTTCGCCAACGAAGTTCGATATTAAAGGACAATTACCTGACACTAAAAAACTGAGTGGTATTCGATCAAAAGAGGTTGAAGGCAGTGGATATAACCAACTTCGCTTTGACGACACAACAGGCCAAATCAGTGCTCAGCTACATAGTAGTCATGGTGCTACACAGCTTAACTTGGGGAATTTAAGTCATCCTAAAGAAAGTGCGACGAGTGAGGGGCGTGGTGAGGGATTTGAATTAAGAACAGATCGTGCAGGTGCAATTCGAAGTAAAGGATTGTATATCTCAACATTTGTTCAGAGTAATGCAACGGATATACATTTAGAGGCAAAAGAAGCAGTTCAAAACTTCACAGAAAGTTTAGAAAGTATGAAAGCTTTATCTGAGTATGCCGTGAAACAGAAAGCAGAAGCTGCTGACATGCTTGAAAATATTGATCAGTATATTAAAACGATTGAATCTCAGTGGTCTGATTTAAAAGCGACCAAAGAAGCTTTAATGTTACTAGCCTCTCCAGATAGTATTTCTTTAGTTTCTGGAAAAAATATACATATTAATGCTTTGGATAGTGTAACCGTTGGCAGTGGGCAATCTATTAATGTCAGCACAGATGAACATCTAATTTTAAATGCTAAGAAAAAAGCAAGTCTGTTTGTAGGTGAGGAAGATTTAAAAATTTATGCAGCAAAAGGGAAATTTGATCTGCAATCACAAGATAATGTATTGGATGTTTCTGCAAGACTTGATGTAAAAATAACCTCTTCTGAAGGCAAAGTAGAAATTCATAGCCCAACTGAAATTGTATTTAAAGCAAAAGACAGTGCGTTAAAAATTAATGGTGATGGGGTCACAATCATTACACCAAGTAAATTTACGGCTAAAGCAGGTCAACATCTCTTTACAGCAGGTGCAAGCGAAAGCCCAACACTTCCAATATTCCCAAATAATATTTGTTGGGAATGTCTTGCTCGACGCGCAGCACAACGTGGAGCTTTCATCAATAAAGGAGATGGAATGTAAATGAAAGATCATCAAAGTCTCCAGTACTTATTTAAAACGTTTGAAAGATATCCGCTTGATCAAATTGGATTAAATATTTATGCAATCGCTGATGCTGCCCAAGATAAAAAGTTTTTAAAGGTTTTAGAGCATTTACGTCAAAAATGTCTACTTAAAGAAGCTAGTGGTGAAAAAGCTAAAGAGATTTCTCCACATTTAATTCAGCTACCTAAAAATTTTACGTCACTTGAGTGGGAGTGGATTGAAAGCAATGTTGCTGGCACAACTAAAATGACAATTATTATTACGCCTTTAACTTTTGATTATCTTTATAAACATTTAAGAAATTTTTTAGATGTTGAATTTGATGGTGGTCTAGAAATGATGCTGGCATTTTGGGATCCCGCTATCTTGGCGACACTGATTGGGCACAAAGCTGATAAAACTTTATATGTACAAGGCCCTGTATTTAACCCCCAGCAAATTGAAGCTTTACTAAGACCTATTCAAAGCTGGTGGTATTGGGACCGCTTAAGTAATCTGCAAAGTATATTTGGATTAAATGAGCGTGTTGAAGTGCTGCCATCTATTCAAAAGCCTTTACATTTCACGGTGGAACAAGAAGAAATGATGGTAGAGGCTACTTTTCCTGACAATCTAATTTATTACCTCAAACTCAATAACTCATTTTTGGTTGATAAAATTGATGATGAGTCATTATATGAATTTGTAATTGAAAGCATCCCTGAAGCAAGAGATCACTGTTTATCTGGTACTCGCGATATTTTAAATTTTATCTGCCTAAAATTGATGTATAGAGTCCACTTTGAGTCGGACCATAACTTACAGCATTTATTAAATAATCTGAAAGATAAAAAGCTAACAATGGATCAGATTATGTATAGCTTAATGTCTAAAGCTGGATAATTAATTTTTTAATCATGGCTAATATACTTTTATTGAAATAAATTAATAAGAGTTCTAAATGGAGAGAAATAATGAAATATAGAATACTATTTATTTTACTTGCTATACCAGTAATTTTAACTGGTTGTAATTGGATGTATGGGCAAATTTAAGTGAGGGTAGTGATTCCAAGGGGATGAAATATTTATCGGTATATTTAAACCCTGATGATACAGTAGAATTTACTACATCTAAAAATTGATAAAGTCCAACTGCAAAAGGTCTAAGATAGCAAGAAGAAATACTATGAGTCTCAAAAAGTTATTACTCCTACCAATAAGTTTAGTGTTCAGTGCAGCAGGTTGTGCAGGTATTGGGCCAAATGCAACATATTATATGGGGACAACATCTGTTAATTATAATCCGTCATATAATACTTATGATGTGAAGCTAAATAACCATATTATTGGTGGAGCACTAGGTTCAATGAATACTTCGCCAGTGATACTGGGTTTACAGAATGTAACTTGGAAAGATGCAAAAACTGGTGAATTACATACAGCAAAAAATCAAGTTTTTTTAAAAAAGAATGACGTTAAGGATATGAAATATCTTGTTGTCCATCTATACCCAGATGACACTATTGAAATAGTTACATCTCTTAATTGGCCAAATCCAACTGAAAAGGGTTTAAGGTGGCAAGACAGAATAAGAAAGAATGGGGCTAAATAATGTTTAAAAAAACAATTATCAAACGAACTATAGAAACTAATAGTGATGTTCCAAACACCTCACCTGAGGCAAAACAAGATTGTTCAGATGTGGTTCATATTTCAGTCTTTTTTGATGGTACAGGTAATAATAAAGATGCAGATGAAGAACTAAAGAAATGGTCAAATCCTGCAAGGTTATGGAAAACCGCTGATCAATATGCTCAAGAAAGTGAAAGTAACGGGATTAGAACAAATTACTCAATATATGTATCAGGGGTAGGGACACGTTTTAATGGAGAATTAAATATCTTCCAACGAGCACTTGCTATGATCCAAGATCATGGTGGTTTTGGACTTGGTGTTGGATCCGGTGGTACACGACGACTCGATTATGGAGAAGATCAACTCAATGATGCTTTAAAACAAGTCATGATTATGAATGCCAAAAAAGCAGAAATAGATACGAGTAAATATGCTAGCGAAAAAAAAGTTTATAGTTTTGCTGAAGTAGAGAAAAGTTTAAGTCAACATCGTCTCATCAAAAAAATTAATATTTCTACTTTTGGCTTTTCACGTGGCGCTGCCTTAGCACGTGCTTTTACCAATCAGTTTATGTGGCAGTGTGAATCTGATTGCAATGGTTTAACTTATGGTACTGGAAAATATCCTATAGAGTTTAAATTCATGGGAATCTTCGATACAGTTGCCTCTTTTGGTTTACCTGCGACTAACTTAAATAATAATTTAACTTTTGAAGGCCGTGATATGGTCATTGATGAACGAGTCAAAATGTGTGTTCATCATATTGCGGGAAATGAACAGCGTTTCGCCTTTCCAGTTGATTTAATTCATAAAGAAAATGGTGAAATTGCGAACTCTAACTGGAAAGAAATTGTTTATCCGGGTATGCATTCAGATGTGGGGGGAGGTTATGCTCCTGGAAGCCAAAATGTAAATGATAACTATGCTCGCATTCCACTTAAGGATATGTTGGAGGAAGCTGTCAATGCGGGTGTTCGTATGTTTGACTATAATCAATTAAAAGAAAAATATGGGGCTTTATTTGCTGATCAGTTTGAAATTCAAGATAAAACCCTACATTTATATAATGCTGTGAAAGCAGAAATGCAATCTAGCGGAAAAATTCAAGATCAAATTATTGCCACCATGAAAGTTTACTATGCGGCTTATGGAGCTTTAGCTGAAAAGAAAATTGTCTCTGTAAGTCAGCAAGCGCGTAATGACAATAAAATTCGTGAATATATTCCGATTGGCCCGTCAGATATGGCAACTGAGATTAGTCGTTTGGAAAAACTACAGAAACTCACTGCTTCAAATACAACAGGGGGAATTAATATCTTTAGATTATTATCGCCTGTTTCGAAAGCTTATGAGTTTTACTTGGGTATTGATGATTGGGAGTTTGCAAGCTGGAGAAAAGGAGCAAACCCAGAAATTATGGACTTTTATCAGAATTATATACATGACTCCAAATATGGTTTTATTAGCAACGCGGAACCATTTAGTTACTTCCGACAAAGAACAGTTTATGAATCTCGTCGTAGTGGAAAAGGTGAAGATGTAGATAAAAAAGTTGCTGAAGATAAAGCTGTATGTAGTGTAGGTAGTCAAGAGGTTAAGCAAGAACAGCTTTTTGATGAATACCAACAAGTCCAGCAGGGATTGAAAGCAGCCAGTTAACTTTAATACGAGTCGGATTGCAGTCTACAAACTTTCTCATGCATAAAAAATAATGCTTATATTTATACAGAGATGGTGGGATTTATGATAGCAGGAGAGCTAGAGCAACTAGTTCTCCTGCTTAATTCGTTTTACTTCTTTAATTTAAAACGGTATTTACATTTTAGGCAGCGATAATCCTGAAAAATATTTTTGTCGATCATCACACCCGCTTTTTTACCAAAAATATTACCAACTACACCACCAGTGATTCCTGCACTAATTGCACCGACAAAAGTTCCTACAGTTCCGCCAACAATCACACCTAACGGACCAGCAACGGTACCAATAGCTGCTCCAACAGTAGCGCCAGTTGCTGCACCACCCACAGTGCCTGCTGTTGTACCAGCAGCTGTTAGTAAAACACCACCAGTTGTTCTAAGTAATTTGTCATGGTCACGTGCTTCAACTTCTGTAGAACCACACTTAGGACATTGCAGAGCTTTTTCCATAAAATTTCCTGTCTTTCATCATTGAGTGACGTAGTTGATTGAGCTGAATCAAAGAGTGGGTAAATCAATACTTATAACTAAGCGCTTTGCCTGATCGGTGATTGCAACGATAAACTTGTCAGCTTTGATTTTAGCTGAACATGAGCGCAAATATTTATAGATCATGTAAACACTTGTACTTTAATAATTATCTCATTAAAAACCAATCTTTAGAATGACGAAGGGTTACATATCAATGTGTCGATCAGAGAACTATTTAATAATGATGAATAGAATGTGAATGGTTTTTTGAGTAGATTTTCTGAAGTTAAAGAGATTGTGTGAGCTGTTAAATGATTAAAGGCTTATCCTGTTTGAATAAGCCTTTTTTGAATGCTAGAGCGCTTTTTTCCAACTTAAAAATTTATATAACCCAAACATGAAAGTGATCCAGATCGGAAGTAAAATTACAGATTTATCAAAGCCTTGTGTCCACATGATATATAAAATCATGCCAATAAAAATTAAAACAATATAGTTACTCAAAGGAGAAAATAGTGCAGGGAATTTGACAACTTTATTTTCAAGTTTCATCGCACGTTTAAATTTTAAATGAGTAAAGCTAATAATTGCCCAGTTTAAAACCAGTGCAGCCACTGCCATGTACATGAGGTAGCTTAAAGCTTCTTCTGGTACGAAATAGTTAAGTAATACACAACCAAAAATCAGAATAGAGGAAAAGATAACAGCAGCTTTAGGAACACCTTGTTTGCTTACTTTTGCAAAAACTTTTGGGGCATGGCCCTGTACTGCAAGCCCATATAACATACGGCTGTTGGCATACATACCGCTGTTATAAACCGAAAGCGCAGCAGTCAAAATAATAAAGTTGAGTAAATGTGCAGCCCAACCAATGCCAAGCTGGCTAAAAATCATGACAAATGGGCTTTTATCTAATCCACCAAGGTCAAGCTGATTCCAAGGAATAAGCGACATAATGATGGCAAGTGAAGCAACATAAAAAACCAAGATTCGAAAGATGACTTGATTGATTGCTTGCGGAATACTTTTTTCAGGATTTTCGGCTTCGGCAGCTGTCATCCCAATTAGTTCAATACCGCCAAAAGCAAACATTAAGAAGGCGAGCATATAAAACAGGCCCGAAAACCCATGTGGGAAAAATCCACCATGCTGCCATAGGTTTGAGAAGCTAGCGATAGAGTCACTACCCGCAGTAACCAATAAATATAAGCCAAATACAATCATTGCAATGACAGCAGCGACTTTAATAATGGCTAACCAAAATTCAGATTCACCATAAAATTTAACATTGCCCAAGTTCAAACATGTGACTAGAACAAAGAAAAATAAAGCTGATATCCAAGCGGGAATGTGGGGCCACCAGTAATGCACATATTTAGCAACTGCTGTCAGCTCGGTCATTGCGACCAGAATATAGACAACCCAATAGTTCCAGCCTGATAAAAAACCGGGGAATTTGCCCCAATATTTTTGTGCAAAGTAACTAAAGGAACCGACCACAGGTTCTTCTACGATCATTTCACCCATTTGGCGCATAATTAAAAATGCGACCAAACCGACAATGGCATAACCTAAAATGATTGAAGGGCCAGCGGACTGGATCACTTGTGCAGAACCTAAAAATAAACCTGTCCCGACAGCACCACCCATAGCGATTAACTGGATATGACGATTTTTAAGTCCACGTTTTAATTGGGAAGATGAGTTGCTCAAAATATATGCGCTGAATTAAAAAGCTGGCGCTATTGTAATAGATTGGTTAGGGATAACCTAGTTTGAAAAGGATTTTACTCAGTTAAATAAAAAAGGATCCGTACAAAGTTATACGAATCCTTTTTCTGAAAATTAGTGGTTCTATAAATTAGAAAGACACCATTTTACCCGGGTTAATCATTGCGCCGATGCCATACATGCTTTTTGCGAGTGGAATGACAACGGGTGCAAGTGTGCGGCCAAACATAATATTTTGATGGTCAATTTTAGATAACATTTCAAAGTCATTAGATTGCCCAACAAAGTCATTTGCAATGGCTTTACCAATACGCACGGTCTGTGCAACGCCGTGACCACTCCAACCGTGAACAGCATAAATCGGGAATTTACTGCCAAACTTACGGCTATCGACTGCACCATTTACCGTTAAATCAGTCGTTCCACTCCAGACAAAATCCATCTCTAGATTTTTAATTTGAGGGAACACCGTATGAATTCGATGCTCTAGGTAATTTAAGGTTTTCTCTGGACCCCAACACGTTCCAGTGCCTTGACCACCAAACAGTAAGCGGTTGTTAAAAACAGGACGGTAGTAATCAATCTGGAACTGAGTGTCATAAACCGGATGCCCAAATGGCAGAAGTTCTTTTGTATCAAGCTCTAACGGAGCGGTGGTCGCTACATAAGTATAAAATGGAATAGTCGTATTGTTTTGTTCTGATAAAAGTTTAAATGAAGCATGGTGAACTGCTAAAACTACAGACTTTTTAGCTTTCACGACAGCATTTGCTGTTTGAACATAAATACCATCTGGTTTTTCTACTATCGAAATAACTTCTGTTTGCTCATAAACAGAACCGCCGTTTTGGCAAAAGCCATAAATTAAGCCACGGTTTAAAGCTAAAGGATGGATTTGTCCACCCAACTCATCAATTAAACCGCCCGTATAATAATCAGACTTAATATAGTCCATGAGTTCGTGTTTACCCACAATGCGGGTATTGTCTTCACCTAAATATTTTCGTGCATCGGCACCTTGGGTCAGACCAACTAAATGTCCTTCATGAACGGCGGCAGTGATATGACCTTGTTTTCGATCAAAGTTGAGTTGATATTTTTCCGAGATGTCATCAATGAGTTGCATGGCTTCCGTAGAGGTAAAATGCCACAGTTTTTTTGCATCTTCATAGCCCAGCCGATCGGCCATTTCTTGAGCTTCCCAGCGTGCCAAACCGGGGGTAAGTTGTCCGCCATTTCTACCAGAAGCTGCACTACCAATACGATTTTTTTCTAATAAAACGGTATCTACGCCTTGTTCAGCTAAATGTAATGCACTTGATGAACCTAATAAACCGCCACCAATAACAACAACATCACACTCAATATCAGCTTTTAAACTGTCAAATGTATGCCAATCAGAAAGTGAGCTTTCATAGTAGTTCGCTGGATTATCTACCGATGC
>Ga0308157_10008576_pt1 | contig 11574 bp, 6 predicted proteins | sample PhyBR1_FD_201035 | JGI IMG/M metagenome (GOLD analysis project Ga0308157, IMG submission 201035) | Phyllosphere microbial communities from UC Gill Tract Community Farm, Albany, California, United States - DLSLB.R1 | ecosystem: Host-associated > Plants > Phyllosphere > Unclassified | place: USA...
TGAATTTTCTAGCTTTGTTCTTTTAGAAAATCATTCTCATGAAACTTTACCCAATAGAATCTGGAAATTTTAAGTTAGATGGAGGCGCAATGTTTGGCGTTGTTCCTAAAACAATTTGGAATAAAACCAATCCTGCCGATAACAATAACTTAATTGATATTGCTGCACGATGTTTATTGATTGAAGACGGAAATCGTCTTATTTTAATTGACACGGGAATGGGCGATAAGCAATCAGAAAAATTCTTCGGGTATTATTCGCTTTGGGGATCGCATTCTTTAGATAAATCCTTGGCAAAATATGGTTTCAACCGAGATGATATTACAGATGTTTTTATGACACATCTTCATTTTGATCATTGTGGAGGAAGTGTACAATGGAATGCTGATAAAACAGGTTACGAGCCAGCTTTTAAAAATGCTAAATTCTGGACCAACGAAAATCATTGGGAATGGGCAACAAAAACCAACGCAAGAGAAAAAGCTTCTTTCTTGTCTGAAAATATTTTGCCAATGCAGGAAAGCGGACAATTGAATTTTATTGAAAGACCAGAATCTGATTTTGGTTTCTCAAAAGAATTAGGTTTCGATATTTACTACGTAGACGGACATACCGAAAAGCAAATGATTCCATACATTAGATATAAAGAGAAAACGATTGTCTTTTGCGCCGATTTATTGGCTACAGCTGGACATATTCCGCTTCCGTATGTTATGGGATATGATACAAGACCTTTACTGACAATGCCAGAGAAATCGAAGTTTTTAAACGCAGCGGCAGATCAGAATCATTATTTGTTTTTAGAACATGATGCGCACAATCAAATTATAACTGTGGAACACACCGAAAAAGGTGTTCGATTAAAAGATGTTTTTACCTGCGAAGAGATTCTTTAGAAGAAATTTTAAGATATAAAAAAATCCCATTTTCAACTGAATGAAAATGGGATTTTGTTTTTAAGAGATGATGATTATTCTACGATAACTTTTTTAGCAGAAGCGGCATCTCCGTTAATTAGATACACATAATAAACACCTCTAGGCAAGCCAGATAAATCGATTGTATTATCTGTTTTTGCATTGTTTAAAGTAAAAGATTTTACTAATTGCCCTAAAGAATTATAAACTGTTGCTTTGTCTAAAGCAATATTATTGATATTTATGACTCCTTTTGTGGGGTTTGGATAAATGACAGTTTGACTAAGAGTAGATTCATCCACACCTAGACTTTTACAAGTATTAGAATAATTAGTAGTCGATTCTTTTATATGGGACCAATTTGCATTTGAATAGTTTTCATCGTCTACTTGTATACATCCAAGAGTTTTAAGTCCTAGGAAAGAAGTGTATAATTCAGAAGCTGATTTTTTACCAGTATTTAATTGCAGAATGAAATTAGTATTATTTCCGTTTTGTAGATTTAAAGAAACCAAAGGATTATCAACGACGTATACAATTTTAAGCTTAGTATTTTTAGATAAATCTAATGTCGTAAGCTGATTTGAAGAAGCGTCTAATGTCTCTAGAAGCAAATTGTTACTTACGTCAAGAGAAGTAAACTGGTTATTGCTAATATCTAAGAATGTCAATGAAGTAAAATGTTCAATTCCCGCTAGATTTTTAATATTGCTGTTTGAAAGGTTTAAAGTTGTTATTGAACTTGCGTCGGCAATTGTAATTTTTCCGTTAAGACCATCAGTATCGATTCCTAGATCGATTAACTTTTGTTCAAAATTAGTGTCTGGAACTGACACATATTCTGCAGTACAAGCAGTATTGAAAGTAGCCCAAGTATCTTTAGCATTCATCCAGTTTTTATTTGAATAAGCTACATCATCAACTTGAATACAGCTTAGATTTGGATTTTGTATAAAACTCACGTCAGTGAGTAGTGTATTTGATCCATTTTTAATATTTAAATAAGTTAGTTGGTTATTCTGGCAGTATAAACGGGTTAATGCCTTATTTTTGGAAACATCTAAAGTTTTAAGTTGTCCATTTCCACAAAACAATTCTTTAAGCCCTGTATTAGTAGAAATATCAAGAGTTGAAATATTGATGTCCTCACACAGTAGAGAATTTAGTTTAACATTCTTAGAAATGTTCAGGCTACTTAATTGATTCGCTGAACAAGCTAAAGACGTCAGTTCTGGAAGCATAGAAACATTTATAGATGTCAGCTTATTGTGATAACAATTTAAATAAAATAAAGCTATATTATTAGAAACATCAAGAGATGTCAATTGATTGAATCCGCAATCTAAATATTGCAAAATTTTGTTCTGTGAAACATCTAAAGTTGCTAGTTTATTACTATTACATCCAAACCAATATAAATGCAAATTCTTAGTTACATCTAAATTTGTTATTTGATTACCGGTACATAGCAATGATTGAAGTTCCACCATATTAGATACATCCAGGGTTGTAATATGATTATAAATACAATCTAATGAAGTTAAACCTGTATTTGCTGACACATCTAAGGTGGTTAAATCATTATATCTGCAATTTAATTCTTTCAGAAGTTTGTTATTGGAAATATTAAGACTCAAAAGTTTGTTGTTTCCACAATTCAATTTATTCAACGAAGTAAAATCTTGAATTCCTGTTAAATCTGAAATTAAACTTGCCGAAACATCTAATGAAGTAAGTGATGAAATTTTAGAAGTCAACACTTTTCCATCCGCTACTCCAGAATCAATTCCTAATGCTATTAATTTGTTTTCAAAATTCACATCTGGAATGTAAGTGTATAGATTTGAAGTTACACAATCGGTATTAAAATTTGACGTTGCATCTTTTATAGTTGTCCAATTTGTATTAGAAAAAATAGCATCATCAACTTGAATACAAGTTAAATTCGGGTTATTTGTAAAATTTGAAAAAGTTAGGTCTAAAATTCCATTATGGCCATTTTTTAAGTTTAAAGTTTGGAGCTGATTATTTTGACAAGCTAATTCGGTTATTTTAGGGTTTTTTGAAATATCAAGAGAAGTCAAATTATTATCTAAGCAATCCAGTAAATTCAATTCAGGATTTAATGATACATCTAAAGCAGTCAGTTTATTGCCATGACACATTAACTCTTCTAATAAAGTATTTTTAGAAACATTTAGAACTTCCATTTGATTGTAATGACAAATTAAAGAGGTTAAAAGTGTATTTTTTGATACATTTAAACTCGTTAACGAATTATTATCGCAGGTTAAATTGGTTAAAGCAATATTAGTTTCAATATTTAAGCTCGTTAATTTGGTAAAACTAACGGTTAAATTTTTTAATTGTGTATTTTGAGATAAATCTAAAATCCCCAATTGATTTGACGCGGCGTTTAAACTAATGAGATTAGTGTTATTTGAAAGATCTAAAGTTGTAAATGCGTTTTTTCGACAATTAAGCGTTTGCAATAAAAGGTTAGACCTAACATCTAAATTAAGAAGTCCATTATATCCAATATTTAAATCTATCAATTTTTTATTTTGAGATATATCCAGATTTGTTATTTGATTATTTGCGGCATTTAAAAGAGTCAGATTAACGTTGGTTGAAAGATTTAGATTTGATAGTGCATTTTCTCGACACTCAATTGTTTCCAATAAAGTATTGGAACTAAGATCTAAACTTGTCAACTTGTTATTGTCAACATTCAAATTTTTAAGTTTTGTATTTTGAGATAAATTTATGCTGGTTAATAGACTGTTAGATACGTATAAACTAGTTAAGGATGTAAAACCTTCTATCCCTGTTAAGTCTGATATCTGGTAATCATAAAGGCTTAAAATAGTTACAGAACTTATACGTGACGTTAATATTTTGCCGTCAGGAGTTCCAAAATCAATTCCTTTGGCAATTAAGGTTTTTTCAAAATTAATATCAGGAATTAAGGTGTATAAAGGTAAGCAGTTCAATGAAAATGAAGCAGTCGCATCTTTTTTTGATGCCCAGTTCGAATTAGCATAAGTAACATCATCGACTTTTATACATGTTAAATCTGGATTTCCGGTAAAATTCACATATGCGTTTAAAATATTATTTTTTCCATTTTTCAAATTTACTTCCACTAATTTATTGTTCGAAACAAAAAAATTTTTTAGTGCTGTATTTTTAGAAGCATCTATACTGGCAATTTGATTGTTTGAAGCATTCAAAATAACTAATGCAGGGTTTTTAGAAATATCCAGACTAGTTAACGTGTTTTTTTCACAATATAAAGAAAGCAATACAGGATTTTGAGAGAGATCGATACTTGAAATTTTGTTTTCAGAAAAATACAAATCATCCAAAAGAATATTTTTAGTGACATTCAATGTTGTTAATTTGTTTTTATAGCAATACAGCCAAGTAAGTTGGAGGTTATTTGAGACGTCTAATGTTGTTAGTAAGTTGCCGTCAGCGTTAAGCTCTTTAAGAATTAAATTGTTTGACAAATCAATACTAGTCAATTTATTATAATTACAATTTAACGACTTTAATTTTGTGTTTTTTGAAATATTTAATGTAGTCAATAAATTCTGAGAGCAATCCAATGAAGCTAAATTTATAAAGTCTTCAATTCCTGTCAGATCAGAAATGTTGCCAAATTGCATACTTAAATCAGTTACAGTTTGGATGCTTGCGGTTAATACTTTTCCATCTGGTATTTCAGAATCGATGCCTTTAGCAATTAAGGTTTTTTCAAAATTAACATCAGGAATTAAGGTGTATTGTTGTGCGTAAATTGAAAAATTTGCCAATAAAAAAAGCAATAGTAATTTTATTCTCATAGATTACATTTTTGGTTTTGGTTTTTTTGATGTACAAGTATACGAATTGTAAATCATTTTCTTACTAATTAAAATGCAAAGAATCCCATTTTTAACTGAATGAAAACGGGATTTTTTTGGTTTTAACTAATTGAAATTATGAAGTTTAGTTTATTTTGAATTTCCAAACCTGACCTATGGTTTCACACCTTTATTGTCTTTTACAACAATTTTCCAATAATACTTTTAGTTGTTTGAAGTGCAACCATCATATTAATACTTGATGAACCATTTTGAGCTGCGGCGCTTTTAGAAACATAACCGCTAAAATATTGATACCAGTTGTCTGGTTTAGAGGACACAGGCCAAGTCTCAAAACTTCCGTTTGGGACTAGGTTGGTTGCGCATAAAAAGAAAAACTTGCCAATAATAGCAACAAAAGTAGTTTTGTCTTCATAGAATATGTTTAAAATTAGGTTGCACAAGGATAAGTTAATAAAACGGGCTAACCTTACGGGAAGCCGTAAAGACTGTATTATTTGTTAATTTTTTTACATTTCGAAAACTCCCAAGTATATTTTTAATGTTGCAGAATTATATTTATAATGATTTGAGTGGTAAATGTTTGAGGATATTATAGTTTTGAGTATTTTTCTTCAAAATTTCATAACACAGTGTTAACAGTTAGTTTTTTGTAACAAAAAAGCATAATTTAGACCCATCATTTAACTTTACAATTAATTATAGATACATGAGTCATATAAAACCACTTAAATTATCTGCGTTTGCATTACTTGTTTTAGCAGGTTGTAATGCAACTTTACAAGCACAAACTTCTGTGCCAAAACAGCCAATTGTGGCTCCTTTAGCAGTAGTAAAAAAAGCACCAGTTAGCGAAAATGAATTAAAAAGATGGAGTCACCTTGATTTGATAAAAGATTCTATTCCGGGAATGAGTGTAGATAGAGCTTTGACTGAATTACTGCAAGGTAAAAAAGGGCAGAAAGTAATCGTTGGAATTGTAGATTCTGGTGTAGATATCGAACACGAAGATCTTAAGGGAATGATCTGGACCAATAAAAAAGAAATTCCAGGAAACGGAATTGACGATGATAAAAACGGATTTATTGATGATGTTCATGGCTGGAATTTCTTAGGAAATGCTGTTCATGAAAATCTAGAAATGACTCGTATTGTTAAAAAAGGAGACGATGGTTCTGCGCAATATAAAGAAGCTTTAGCACAATATACTGAGAAAAATGATAAAGCGCTAAAAGACAAACAACAAGTAGACTTTTTGCTTGATGTTCATAATACAATCAAAAAAGAGCTTAATAAAACCACATACAAAATTGAAGATTTAAGCGCAGTAACTTCTACAGATCCAAAAGTAGCAAGAAGTAAAGCGATTATGACTCAGATCTTTACCAATGCTGGACCAACTTTTGATCCAGAAGCTGATTTTGGAGAATATAAAGACCAAGTTTACGATCAGTTAGAGTACAACTTAAACAAAGATTATGACGGAAGAAAAATCGTAGGTGATAATCCAGAAGATATAAAAGATGCTCATTATGGAAATAATGTGGTTTTTGGTCCAGATAAAGAAAAAGCGCTTCACGGAACTCACGTAGCTGGAATTATTGCACAAATTCGCGGCAATAATTTAGGCGGAGACGGAGTTGCTTCTCCAAATGTTGAAATTTTGACGGTTAGAGCCGTTCCAGATGGAGACGAATACGATAAAGATATTGCCTTGGCAATTCGTTATGCGGTAGACAACGGAGCAAAAGTAATCAACGGTAGTTTTGGAAAAAGCTTTTCTCCACACAAAGACTGGGTTTATGACGCAATTAAATATGCATCTAAAAAAGATGTTTTAATTGTTCATGCTGCTGGTAACGATGGTTACAATATCGATGAAACTAAAAACATTAATTATCCAAACGATTCAAAAGACAACATAAAAGAATTTGCAGATAATGTAATTACAATTGGAGCGATTAATAAATCGTACGGAGAAAATGTTGTTGCTCCATTTTCAAACTTTGGAAAAATAAACGTAGACGTCTTTGCTCCAGGTGAAGAAATTTATGCAACAGTGCCAAACAACAAATATAAATATTTGCAAGGAACATCTATGGCATCTCCAAATGCAGCAGGTGTTGCAGCTTTGATTCGTTCGTATTATCCAAAATTAAAAGCAGCTCAAGTTAAAAAGATTTTAATGGACTCTGGAGTAGCACTTCCTTCAATGGTCGTTTTAGGCGAAAGTGAGAATCCAGATGAAAAACCAGTTGCGGTTTCTTCTGCAGAATCATCAAAAACAGCTAAGATGGTAAATGCTTATAATGCGTTATTAATGGCTGAAAAGATGTCTAAAAAATAAACAATAATAAACGATTAATCCAATGGAAGGGCTAACGCTCTTCCATTTTCTATTACATATAAACATGCGAAAAATTATTTTACTTTCTTTCCTAAGCTTAGGTTTTAACTCGGCTTTTGCACAAAGCGCCCCATATTGGCAGCAGCACGCTGACTATAAAATGGAGGTTTCTATGGATGTAAAAAACTATCAGTACAAAGGGAAACAAGAATTGGTTTATACCAATAATTCTTCTGATACTCTGAAAAAAGTATTCTATCATTTGTATCCAAACGCTTTTCAGCCAGGAAGCGAAATGGATGCACGTCTTCATTTTATTAAAGATCCAGACGGAAGAATGGTAAACAAAGTAAAACAAGCTGACGGAAAAGAAGTAAAACAGAGCCGTATTGAAACTTTAAAGCCAAATGAAGCCGGTTATTTAAAAATTACAAACTTCAAACAAGATGGTGCTGCCGCTCAAACAAGAGTTTCTGGAACGATCTTAGAAGTAACTTTGGCGAAACCAATTTTACCAAATTCTAAAACGACTTTTACTTTAGATTTTGACGGACAAGTTCCAGTACAGATTCGTCGTTCAGGAAGAAACAATTCTGAAGGAGTTGAACTTTCAATGTCACAATGGTATCCTAAATTAGCTGAATTTGATTTTGAAGGATGGCATGCAGATCCATACATTGCCAGAGAATTTCACGGTGTTTGGGGTAATTTTGATGTAAAAATTACAATCGATAAAGACTACACAATTGGTGGTTCTGGGTATTTGCAAGACAAAAATTCTATCGGACATGGTTACCAAGATGCTGGTGTAACAGTTACGTATCCTAAAAAGGCAAAAACACTTACGTGGCATTTTATTGCACCAAATGTTCATGATTTTACATGGGCTGCTGATAAAGAATATACTCACGATATTGTAAAAGGACCAAACGATGTCGATTTGCATTTCTTCTACAAAAACAACGAAAAAACGACTGCAAACTGGAAACAGTTAGAGCCATTAATGGTTAAAGTAATGGAATATTATAACCAGAGAGTAGGAGCTTATCCATACAAACAATATTCATTTATTCAAGGTGGAGACGGTGGTATGGAGTATGCAATGTGTACTTTAATGCTAGGAAACGGAACTCTTGAAGGAATTCTAGGAACAGCAACACACGAATTAGGACATTCTTGGTTCCAGCATATTTTAGCTTCAAACGAATCTAAACACCCTTGGATGGACGAAGGTTTTACAACTTACATCGAAGACAGTGCTTTGAATGAATTAAAAGGAGACAAAAAAGAAGTAAATCCTTTTGTAGGAAATTACAAAGCGTATTATAGTTTAGTAAATTCTGGTAAAGAACAGCCACAAACAACGCACGGAGATCGTTACGATGAAAACCGCCCTTACAGTATTTCTTCTTACGTAAAAGGAAGTCTTTTTCTTTCTCAGTTAGAATATGTAATTGGAAAAGAGAATGTTGATGCGACTTTAAAAAGATATTTCAACGATTTCAAATTCAAACATCCAACTCCAAACGACATCAAAAGAACAGCTGAAAGAGTTTCTGGAGCGGAGTTAGATTGGTATTTGATTGATTGGACACAAACTACAAATACGATCGATTACGGAATCAAAGACGTTTCTGACAATGCAGGAAAAACAACAGTTTCTTTAGAAAGAATTGGAAGAATGCCAATGCCAATCGATTTGAGAGTGGATTACACAGACGGAACATCTGAGACATTCTACATTCCATTAAGAATGATGAATTTTATTAAGCCAAATCCAAATCCGAACGAGAAAAGAACAGTTCTAGAAGACTGGGCTTGGGCACAGCAAAACTATAGTTTTACAATTGACAAAAACAAAACATCAATCAAAAAAATCACTATCGATCCAAGCGGATTAATGGCTGATGTAAAGCAAACTAATAATGTTTTTGAAGTGAAGTAATTTCTAGAAAATATTTATGAAAAAAGCCCTTAGAACTAATTTTAAGGGCTTTTCTATTTTCAAATTCATTCCAAAATCGTAATGTTTATGCCGTTTTTATAGTGGCAGTAGTAGCGTCTGGCTTTGTTTTTTTGAAAGGAACCCATTCTCTGTAACTAGCAGACCTCCATAACCACTCAATCGGGCCATAATTGTATTTTGAAAGCCACCATTTACTGATAAATAATTGAATGATAAAGATGAAAACAGCAAACAAAAAGTAAAACCAATACGGCATTGAATCTGCAATTCCGAATCCAATTCCAGAGAAAATAATACCTGCCAATATATTTTGGCTCATATAATTGGTCAATGTCATTTTTCCGCCTGCACTAAAATAGCTGAAAACCGTTTTTAACTTGCCGTTATTATACAAAAGACAAATTCCGCTCGATATAAAAATCATTGTACTTAAAACCAGCCAATAAAGTGGGTGAAATATTTTTAATAACGGAGCTTTGTATATTATAGCAATATTAAATCCAATCCCAATAAGTACAGCAACAGCCAAACTAATAATGCAGACAGATTTTAAAAGTCTCTTCAATTCTGTTAAGCGATTGAAAAAGTTTAGTTTTTGAAGCATAAACCCAAAAAGCATACAGCCCAACATTACATAGTGAGCCGTAATCGCATAGCCTGGAATGATAATTTGTTCGTAAAATGACGCAAGCAGATTAAATCTGAAAAAGTCAATCCAGTTTCCAGAATGATATAGTTTTAAATATTCGGGATTTGTGGCAATTGCAAGATGTTCAATTTTTAAACCATTTACATAAGCCATTACAAAAGGAACTGTAAGTATAATTACAGCAGAAATAATGGCCAAAGTTTTGGTAGAACATCTGTAAAAAAGTAATAATACAAGCCCTAAAAAGGCATAATCTTTTAAAATATCGCCAAGCCAAAAAGCAGAATTAATAAAGGCTAAAATAAATAGCAAAAACATTCGCCATGCAAAAAAAGCGACAGGATTTTTTCCTTTAGAAGCAACATTGTTAATCAAAATTGCAAATCCGTAGCCAAATAAAAGAGTTAGTAATGTCCAAGATTTTGCTGCAAATAAATAACGGTTAATAAATTGTAGCGTTTCAGAGAAAGCATTATGCTTAAGCTCTTTTTCTATACCGATGTATAGAAAATCCAAATAATTGCCAATGGCTACACCCAATATAGCCCAGCCCCGAAGTATGTCGACAATTGCAGTTCTTTTGCTCTGCTCGACAGGATAATAAGAATTTGTCATTTGATTGATGTTTTTGTTGTGATTTGATTGATGATTTTGGAATAAACTTGATTAATGTTTAACGTAATCTAAAGTAGATAAATTATAGATTCAATATTTTTTCTAATAAATAAATCCATAAAAAAAGCGTGTCACTTTGAAATAACACGCTTTTAAATCTTATCCTTTTTTTAATTATGCTAAATGCTCCAGCATATCTTTAGTCATAGTTTCCAAATCAAATTTATGATTCCAACCCCAATCTTTCCTCGCTTCAGTATCGTCTATACTTGCCGGCCAGCTATCAGCAATTTTCTGACGGAAATCTGGATTATACGTAATTTCAAATTCAGGAATATGTTTTTTGATTTCAGCCGCAATTTCAGTTGGAGTAAAGCTCATTGCAGCCAAATTGTATGAAGAATGAATTTTAATTTCTTCAGCTGGCGCTTTCATAATATTGATTGTCGCATCGATTGCATCATCCATATACATCATAGGCATTTTGGTTTCAGAAGACAAAAAGCACTCGTATTTTTTATCGGCAATCGCCTTGTAGAAAATATCAACAGCATAATCTGTAGTTCCGCCGCCTGGAGGAGTAGACCAGCTAATTAAGCCTGGGTAACGAATACTGCGAACATCTACACCATAAATATTATGGTAGTATTCGCACCATCTTTCTCCAGATTGCTTACTGATTCCGTAAACTGTAGAAGGTTCCATTATAGTATATTGCGGGGTATTTTCTTTTGGAGTTGTTGGTCCAAAAACAGCAATACTAGAAGGCCAGAAAATCTTCTGAATTTTTTTGGCTTTAGCTAAATTTAAAACATGAAAAAGTGAATTCATATTCAAATCCCAAGCAAATGCTGGATTTTTTTCAGCAGTTGCCGATAAAAGTGCCGCCATTAGATATACATCTGTAATTTTATGCACTTCTACTAAATGTTCTATCTGATTAAAATCTAAAGCATTGACCACTTCAAAAGGTCCCGAATTAACAACATCAGTATTTAATTTTCGAATATCAGAAGCGATAACATTTTCGGTTCCGTATATTTTGCGCAGTTTTTGCGTCAGTTCTGTTCCAATCTGACCGCAAGCGCCAATGATCAATATTTTAGGATTCATTTCATGATGATTTTTAGAGACACAAATATAACGTTTTCGCAATTACTTGCGCTTTTTTGAAGAATAAATTATAAATTCAATAATTTAAAAGTTTGTTT
>Ga0308157_10008577_pt1 | contig 11574 bp, 10 predicted proteins | sample PhyBR1_FD_201035 | JGI IMG/M metagenome (GOLD analysis project Ga0308157, IMG submission 201035) | Phyllosphere microbial communities from UC Gill Tract Community Farm, Albany, California, United States - DLSLB.R1 | ecosystem: Host-associated > Plants > Phyllosphere > Unclassified | place: USA...
GTAAGCTCTTCTCGCCTTCATCGATATCGAAATAAAAGATGGCCTGATTTTTTGTGACGCGACGAAGGCCGGGCAACAATTCCGGCATCAATGTCCCCTGAAACGGCGCTTTGCCGAGCGCCTGCATATCCGCCTCGATATCGCCGATTCGCAGAGCTGCCTGCTCGAAAGCCTCCGACAGGCCATCGCCAAGATATTGGTAGGATTGAACGAGATGGTCGAGAATGAGGCCGAGATCCTGATCCGTTCGCGCCGAACGCAGGACCTTAAAGGCCATAGCTAGCCTTTCTGGCTGCTATCATCGCCGCGGTTCTGTCCTTGCCGCCCTTGAGCGAGACGAACTCTCCCTCCCCACGTTCGGCCAGCAGGTCGCGAAGCGCAGCAAGCTCCGCATCCTTTACCTCGGTTTCCTGCCGAAGCAGGTCCAGACCGCGCTGCACGACGGCGCTGAGGCTGGCATAACGCCCCTCCTCCACCAGCCTGCGGGCGAAGCTGTCCTGCTGATCGGAAATGGAGACTGACGCCTTGACGGACATTAATGCACTACCTTCAAAGGAAAGACGATGCTACTCAGTAGCATATCTCTCCCCCTCATTCCAGCGATGAGATGGGTCAGCCCGCCCGTTCGGGCGAATAACCGGCTTCGCGGATAGCCTCCTCCGCGGTTGCGGCGTCGCCCGTCACGGTCAGCTTGTGGGCATCGAGATCGATGGCCACTGACGCACCAGGAAGTACATCCGCAAGTGCGCCGCGCAGGGTCTTTTCGCAATGGCCGCAGGTCATATCAGGGATGTGGAAGGTGGTTGCATTCATGGTTTTCTCCTTTTGAACGGCACGATATTTGTGCGCCGGCTGATACTGCAGTTCAGTGGGTTCTCGCGGGCTTGCCGTCTGTCTTGTCGGCACCCGCGAGATCGTCGAGGATGGGGCAGTCGGGTCGGTGGTCGCCACCGCAGCAATGGGCGAGATGGGAGAGCGTCTTCACCATGCTCTTCATCTCGGCGATCTTCTGCTCGAGATCGGCGATATGGACGAGCGCGATCTCCTTCACCGCCGAACTCTCGCGGCTCTTGTCCTGCCAGAGTTTCAGCAAAGTCTCGGTTTCTTCCAGCGAGAAACCGAGCGTACGCGCCCGCTTGATGAAGCGCAGATTGTGCACATCCTGCTCGCCATAGACCCGGTAATTATTGCCGGTGCGGGCGGCGGGGGTGATGAGGCCGATCTGCTCGTAATAACGGATCATCTTGGCGGAAACGCCCGATGCTTCCGATGCCTGGCCGATATTCACGACGTCACCTCCCTGTGCACAACCTTTGCCCGTTTCAACCGCAGCGCATTGGCAAGGACGAAGACGCTGGACAGCGCCATCGCGCCCGCACCGATCATCGGCGACAGCGTGATGCCGAAGGCCGGATAAAGCACGCCGGCCGCAACCGGTATCAGCGCCACGTTGTAACCGAAAGCCCAGAACAGGTTTTCCTTGATGTTGCGCATGGTCGCCCGGCTCATCTCGATGGCATTGACTGCGCCCAGAAGATCGCCGCCGACCAGCACCACATCGGCGCTTTCGATGGCGACATCCGTGCCGGTGCCGACGGCGATGCCGATATCGGCCTCGGCGAGCGCCGGTGCGTCATTGATGCCGTCGCCGACGAAGGCCAGCACCTTGCCGCCGGCGCGCATTTCGTGGATCGCCTTCACCTTGCCCTCGGGCAGCACTTCCGCCACGACGCGGGAAATGCCGACCTGCCGGGCTATCGCGTTCGCCGTGCGTTCATTGTCGCCCGTCACCATCGCCACTTCGATGCCCATCGCCTGCAACGCCTTGATGGCGGTGACGCTCGAGGGTTTCAACGGATCGGCGACGGCGATCGCAGCCGCCAACCTGCCGTCGATGGCGGCATAAAGCGGTGTCTTGCCCTCGTCGCCCAGCCTTGCGGCGGCTTCAGCGAAGATATCGACGGAATGGCCGAGTTTCGCCATGTAGCGATCCGCGCCGACTTCGACCTTGCGGCCATTGACGGTGGCCGCGATGCCGTAGCCCGTCACGCTTTCGAAGTTCTCGACAGTGGTAGGCGCGAGCCCTGCAGGAGTCGCCACATTCTTTTCTTCCGCAGCCCGGACGATGGCTTCGGCTATCGGGTGTTCCGAGCGGCCCTCAACAGCGGCAACCAGCGCCAGAACTTCGTTATCGGCAAATCCTTCCGCAACCACCAGATCGGTCAGTTCCGGGCGGCCCTTGGTCACCGTGCCGGTCTTGTCGACCACCACGATTTGGGCCGAGCGCAATTCCTGCAGGGCTTGCCCCTTGCGGAACAGTACGCCCAGTTCCGCCGCCCGGCCAGTGCCGACCATGATGGATGTCGGCGTGGCGAGGCCCATGGCGCACGGGCAAGCAATGATGAGCACCGCGACAGCATTGACCAGTGCGAATGTATAGGCAGGCTCAGGACCGAAGATCGCCCAGACGATGAAGGTAAGCACCGCAATGGCGATGACGACGGGCACGAACAGGGCGGTAACACGGTCCACCAGCAGCTGGATCGGCAGCTTGGAGCCCTGAGCCTCCTCCACCATGCGGATGATCTGCGACAGCATGGTATCGGCGCCGACCTTGGTCGCCCTAAACTTGAAGGCGCCGGTCTTGTTGATGGTGCCGCCGACAACAGTTGCGCCGACCGTCTTTTCCACCGGCACAGGTTCACCTGATATCATGGATTCATCGACATAGGACGAGCCTTCAACGACTTCGCCATCCACCGCCAGCCTTTCGCCGGGACGGATGACGACGATATCGCCGGCCACCAGATCGTCAGGGGAAATATCGATGGTGGCACCGTCGCGCTCCACCCGGGCGGTCTTCGCCTGCAGGCTCATCAGCTTGCGGATGGCGTCTCCCGTGCGGCCGCTGGCGCGTGCTTCGAGAAGCCGCCCGGTGAGGATCAGCGTCACGATGACGGTTGCCGCTTCATAATAGACGAACTGCGCCTCTGCCGGCAGCAGATCGGGTGCGAAGGTCGCCACGACGGAGTAGAGATAGGCCGCCGTGACGCCCAGCGCCACCAGCGAGTTCATTTCCGGCGCGCCGCGCAGGAGTGCCGGAAAACCGGTCTTGAGGAAGCGCAGGCCTGGCCCGAAAATCACCGCCGTCGCCAGCACGAAATAGATGTAATAGAGGTTCTGTGTCTCGATGATGCCCATCAGCCAGTGATGCATCGGCTCATAAATATGGCCGCCCATTTCCAGCACGAAAAGCGGCGCGGTCAGGATCGCGGCAATCGTCAAGTCGCGTTTCAGCGCGCCCTCCTCACCAGCATGTTGCATATGGTCATGGCCACCACCTTCACCGGCCGCCGTCATCTGGCTGTGGCCCTGATGGTGTGCATGGTGCTGGCCGTGATCGTGATGGGCGGACTGGTCGTGCAGCTTCGGTGTCTTCAACGCAAAGCCGGCAAGCTTTGCCGTTTCCACCAGTGCATCCCGCTCCCGCCGGCCGCCGATGGTTTCCACCGCGACCTTCCCGGCGGCAGCATCAACCTTCACGTTGACTGTGGTCGCGACGGCGTCCAGAACGGCGTTCAGTCGCTCGGCCTCTGCCTCGCCGTGCAGGCCGTCGACCGCAAATTCCTGCCGCTCCGGCGCGATATCGTAACCGACCTTCTTGATGGCCGCGCCGAGCGTCCTGGCTGAGAATCCTTCGGCCGGCTCGACGGTAAGCTTCTTCGTGGCGAAGTTCACCGAGCTCGAAGCGACACCCGGTACCTTGGCCGCGGCGGTTTCCACACGCCGCACGCAGGAGGCGCAGGTCATGCCTTCCACGGGCACGGAAACCGGTTGATTTTGATGGGCGTGTCTGACTGTCTCGTTCATGGGAAATCCCCTTTCGAGACCTTATGTAGGGCTTCCCATGATGGGAAGGTCAAGGGAAGGAGATTTTTTTGTCGAACACACAATCGTGAGCGCAGCCAACGGCCATAAAGGCAGCAATATCAAGGCGGTCATGTGGCTCATCGGCTAGGGATGGCCGGGCCGTACAAGCCACCGATCACGCCGTAACGCGTCTGGCAAGATAAATCGTCGCCCCACCGCACTGCGGATCTTCGACTATGTGGTCGAGAAGCCTGAATCCGTTGGCGGCCAGCAGGCTCTCATAGTCCTCGCGCGCAAGGCTGGCGTGATAAAGCGGCTTGCCCTGAAACGTGCCGATTGCTTCGCCGCGGCCCGGCCCGGCGGTGAATATTAGAGCCGCACCGTCATTGGCGTGCTGGCAGAAGATGCCGAACATCAGTCGTTGATCCTCGGGACTCAGATGGAAAAAACTGTGCCAGGCAATCAGGCCGTCAAAGCGGCGGCCAAGAGCCAGTTCGCGCATATCGGCGACTGCCCAGAGATTTTCCGGAAACCGGCTGCGGCAAAGCTCGATCAACGGCAGCGAGGCATCGATGCCGATGACGGCATACCCCTTGGCAATGAAATAACCGGCAATCGGTTCGCCCGAACCGCAGCCGATATCGAGAATGGAGCCGCCGTCGGGCAAAAGCGAGGTGAACCTGTCCAGCCAGGTTTTTTCGGCAAGGGAGCGACCACGCTCCTTGTCGAAATCGGCGCCGTGATCCGTATAGAGTTTGATGACATCGCGGGAGGCGTTCGACATATGCTGATGTCCTTCTCCGAAGCTAGGGGTATCCGTCGCTCACCGATGCACGGCCAGCCGCGGAATATCGCGCAGGAAGGCATCGCGCACGGCGGGTCCGAGCGGCTCGTTCGATGGCTTGTCGGAGACACGCAGCCTTGCGAAGACGATGTGCTGGCCCTCGCGCTCCGCCCAACCGACAAACCAGCCGAAGGGACGGTTACGGTCGGGATTGCCCTTTTCGTCACGCATGTAGCCGGTACCGGTCTTGCCGTGCACCGCCCAGCTTTCCGGCGCATCGAAGACCGGCATGATGGCCCGTGTCTTTGCCTGCGCATCGCGGGAGAAAGGCAGATTGCCGCCGAGAAGACGGCGAAGGAAACCCACCTGCTCCACCGGCGAAATGGTGAGTGACGCGCCAAGCCAGGAATGGGTGAGGCCGTTATTCTTGCCCGGTTCGCCGGACACATCGGCATTGCCGTAACCGAGGCGCTTCACATAGGCGGCGAATTTTTCCGGGCCGAGGCGGCGGGTAATTTCGCGCGAATACCACAATACCGAATCCTGCTCCCAGATCGTCGGATCGACCGTCTTTCTGTCGGAAGCGCGGGCTTCAGTGCCGGGTTTCCAGTCCCAGGCGGGCGTCTTGCCGTCCTGAAGAATACCGGCATCGAAACCGATCAGCGCCAACGGCACCTTGAAGGTGGAGGCTGGCGCCACGCGCTGGTCGCAGGCGCCCTGCTGGTTGATGATGGCGCCCGTCTCGATTGATGTGACCAATGTGCATTCAAAGGCCTGCGGTTGCTGCTGGGCAAAAGCGGAAAGCGGCAGAAGGCCCGGAAGGGCAAGGCACGAAAGAACGATGGCGGGCAGCCGGTAGCGCATGCGTTTTGATGTCCCTTGTCCGCTTTTGCGGATCATTTGCCGGAATGGTCGGAGCGGTTTAGGTAACGGATGGGGCAGGAATAGGACCAAAACGAAAATGGACCTTTTCCGTCAGGTCCGCTACTTTTCGCCCGCCTTCTCACCCACTGTCAGGGGCCAGTCCACCACATAATCCTCGAAGTCGTCAACATCCACATGGGCCTCGCTGACGGTGCGCCCACGCGCGGAAATGCCGGCCTCATGCACCGTCTCGATATCGCCGGAGACGAGATAATGCCACCAGTAGAGATCCTTGCCGTCGCGCACCAGCGCATAGGCGCAGGTGGGCGGCAGCCAGCCGATCTCATGCACCTTCTTCAGGTCAAGCTGGATACAGTCCGGCACGGTGGCGCGGCGGTTCTCGTAGTCGGAGCATCGACAGCTCTCGCCATCCAGCAGCACGCAGCGAACCGAGGTGAACACCACTTCGCCGGTGTCCCAGTCCTCGAGTTTGTTGAGACAGCACAGGCCGCAGCCGTCGCACAGGCTTTCCCATTCCTCGCCGGTCATCTCGGTGAGTGATTTGGTTTTCCAGAACGGCGCGTCATTCATCGTTAACATTTCCGTTTCATTTTGATCTCTTGGACGGGAGTGTTTAACCGGCCCCTAATCATTTATATCGTATCGCCAAGGGCTGGTTTGTACGATATTTTATGACGATTGGCGGACGGCAGAGGGTCATTGGCCCGCAAGAAGCCGCCGCGTCAAGCAATTCCGACACAAGCATGCCATGGTTTTGCGTCGGGAATGGGTTGAAACGCAGAAATACCGACGGCCTCGTTGCCTCGAACAGGAAAACATCGCCAGGTGCAGGAAGAAAAAGACGATAATAAAGGCCGCAGGAAGCGGCATATCCTGCTCCGGATCGATAGCTTCATCGATAGCGGCCTGTGGACAGCTGCGGCACGGCTGGTGGATGTCTGGGAAGACGTCACCATCGCCTCGCGCAAATTACATGTGCGCGGCTGGAAGAAGCTTGTCGTCAACCTCACCTGTGATGCGCTGACCTTCGGAACCGCTGGTGCCGTCGTGCTTCTGGCGCTGGCGATGCCCGCTTTCGAAGAAACCAAGAAGGACTGGCGTTATCGCGGCGATTTCGCCGTCACCTTCCTCGATCGTTACGGCAACACCATCGGCCATCGCGGCATCATCCATGAAGACAGCGTGCCGATCGACCAGATGCCTGATCATTTCATCAAGGCGGTGCTGGCCACCGAGGACCGGCGTTTCTTCGACCATTTCGGCATCGATTTCATCGGCCTTGCCCGCGCCATGAGCGAAAATGCCCGCGCTGGCGGCGTGGTGCAGGGCGGCTCGACGCTGACGCAGCAGCTTGCCAAGAACCTGTTTCTCACCAATGAGCGCTCGCTGGAGCGCAAGATCAAGGAAGCCTTCCTCGCGCTCTGGCTTGAGAGCAACATGTCGAAGAAGGAAATCCTCAGCCTTTATCTCGACCGCGCCTATATGGGCGGCGGCACCTTTGGCGCAGCGGCAGCAGCGCAGTTTTATTTCGGCAAGAACCTGACCGACGTGACGCTTTCGGAATCCGCCATTCTGGCCGGCCTGTTCAAGGCGCCGGCCAAATATGCGCCGCATGTCAACCTGCCGGCGGCCCGCGCCCGCGCCAATACCGTGCTTTCCAACCTGGTTCAGAGCGGGCTGATGACCGAGGGCCAGGTGATCGGCGCCAGGCGCAACCCGGCCACCGTCATCGACCGCGCCGACGTGAAGGCGCCGGATTATTTCCTCGACTGGGCCTTCGACGAGGTGCAGCGGCTGGCCGCCGAAGGCAAGTTTAGGGATCATACCGTCGTTGTGCGCACCACCATCGATACCGGCCTGCAGCAGGCCGCCGAACAGGCGATGGAAATGGAGCTGCGTGAATATGGCGAGGGTTACCGCGTCAAACAGGGCGCGATGGTGATGATCGAGAACGGCGGCGGCGTGCGCGCCATGGTCGGCGGGCGGGACTATGGCGAAAGCCAGTTCAACCGCGCCACGGCAGCCCTTCGCCAGCCGGGCTCTTCCTTCAAGGTCTACACCTACTCGGCCGCCATGGAAAAGGGCATGAAGCCGGACACGCTGATATCAGATGCGCCGGTGACCTGGCGCGGCTGGTCGCCGCAGAATTACGGCCGCTCCTATGCCGGCAAGGTGACGCTGCAGGTAGCGCTCGCCAAATCCTACAATACCGTGCCGGTCCGGCTTGCCAAGGACGTGCTCGGCACGCAGGTGATCGTCGACACCGCCAAGGCAATGGGTGTCGCCACACCGCTTCGCAGCGACAAGACCATTCCGCTCGGCACGTCGGAAGTCACGGTTCTCGATCAGGCCACCGCCTATGCCGTGTTCCCGGCCGACGGTATGCAGTCCCGCCGCCACGGCATCGAGCAGGTGATGGATTACGAGGGCAATGTTCTCTACGATTTCAGCCATGACGAGCCACCCGCCAAACGAGTGCTTTCAGAAGAAGCCAATTCGAAGATGAACCAGATGCTGGTGACCATTCCGGTGATGGGCACGGCCCGGCGCGGCGCACTGGATAACGGCATCGTCTCCGGCGGCAAGACCGGCACCTCACAGGCTTATCGCGACGCCTGGTATGTGGGCTTTACCGGCAACTATACGACCGCCGTCTGGTTCGGCAATGACGAGTTCACGCCGATGAACAACATGACCGGCGGCGCGCTTCCCGCCATGACCTACAAGCGGCTGATGGACTATGCCCATCAGGGCATGGAGCTGCGCCCCATTCCCGGCATCCAGAACCCGCTGCCGACGGGCGCGCGTCCGCAGCCTTCGGCACAGGTCGCCGCCGCATCCGCCACCACTGCGCCCGCCATGCCGGCACTCACCCGCCCCCGCTCGCTCTCAGCCGAGGCAACCCGTGTCATCCGGTCCATCGCCAAGACGATGAAGGAAGCCCCGCCTCTGGCGGTCACGACGCAGAAGGTGGCCGAAGCCACTATCCGCGATGGCAGGGATGAAGCAGGGCGGCGTTAGGATACGTCCCATGCCGCCATTGGAAATGGAGTTTCGCGACCCTTGCGGCTGCAGGAACATTCATTCTCTCAAGCAACCAGAGGATGTTGATCGAGCCAATTATAATATGCCCGAGCAGGTATTCGGGAAGCAGGACGACGATAATTCCAGCGCCTCCACGCGCACGGATATATCAATCATGTTCGAAAATGCTCTTATGCGAACTTGTTTATAGTCGGGCGTACCCCGCTGTAAAACAGCCGAATATTCTTTCCACACTCCAAGATTGAATAGACCAATCCAGCCAATTCATGTCTAAGTGGGCGCAGTTATTACTGTGTGATAACGGCGATCCCGGGGGGGCGGCATGAGCAATGCGAGAGAAGAACGGCGGGCAATTGCGGCCGTTCTTGTCGCCGGCCTGGGGTTTGTACCCGCTACGGCCCATGCGCAGGATCCCATGCTCCTGATCGACGAGCCGGGATTCGAATTGCGCCTGCATTTTCAGGCTGGTGTGAACGCCGTGGCCGAGCAGAACCTGTTCTGGAACTTCGCCGATACCTTTGCGCCATCCGCCGGCTTCGACAGCGACACGCGATGGCTTGAAGGTTATCTGATGCCCGGGATCGGTTTTACCGTCGATGCCGGCGACGTGCTCGAGGTTTATGGAAAACTCTCCGTCGTTGCCTCGGGCACTCTTGGCACCGATGCCTTCGACGCGGGCGGCACCGGTGCCATCACGCTTGAGGACGGCTATCTTGGCCTGCGCTCAAAGGCAAAAACCGGTCCCTTCTTCGATATGTCTCTCGGGCCGCGTCCGTTCCAGACCGGGACCGGCATGCTGATCGCCAATGGCGGTTCGAGCGGCTTCGAGCGGGGCGCGCTGAAACTCGGCCCCCGAAAGGCATGGGAACAGGCAGCCATTCTCCGGCTGGGTGTAGATGACCTGACGGCGACGGCGTTTTTCATCGATGCGAACGAATTATCCGACAAGGACAGCGGAACGAAGATCGTCGGCGCGGATCTGCGCTACGAGGTGGACAAGGGGCGATATGCCGGCGTCACTTTCGGCCATGTCCCGGAATCCGGCTCGCCCTACCCCCGGGCCGCAGCCGGTGGCATCGGCGCGCCGGTGATCGTGCCGGGCGCGCGCGAGGGACTGAGCTTCGTCAACGCTTACGCCCGCAGCAATCCGTTCGAGGGACAACTTTCCGGATTTTTCATTGGCGGCGATATCGCCTATCAATGGAACCCCGATATAGATCTCAGGGCCTGGGGCGGGCGTACCCAGATCGGTTATGCGTTCGAAGAATTTTCATGGACGCCAACGATCGCCTACAGCTACCAGACTTTCTCCGGTGACGATCCGTCAACCTCGCGTCTGGAACGCTTCGACCCGCTCTACTACGAGGGCAATCCCAGCGCATGGTCGACGGGCACGAAGTCCTCGATGATGTTCCTGAATTCGAACGTCAATGCGCATCAGCTCAGCCTGCAGGTAAAGCCGACGCAGGCCGATACATGGACGCTGCGTTACGCGCACATCCGCGCCAATGAGCTGAACAGCCCGATCCAGTTCGGCCAGGGCACGCGCCTCGATGAAATCGACGGCACGCCCACCCCGGTTGCCGGCGTGGGCAACCGCCATCTGGCCGATGACATCTATCTGGAATATTCACGCGTCATCAATCCCAACACCTTTCTGACGGCGGGTGTCAGCATTTCTTTTCCCGGCAAGGGCATGGAATCCATGACTGCAGAAAATTCGCCGACCTGGCTTGGAGGTTTCGTCAATGTCATCGTCAATTTCTAGCGCCCTGTCGATCATGCTTGCGGCGGTTCTGCCGGTTCTGGTGTTCCCGCACGGCGCTTCCAGTCAGGTTGCCACCCCGCTTTCGGCGGAGCAGTCGGACCCGCTGAAGCTCGGCTGGATGCAGGGCTTTCCGCCACCGGAAGACAAGATCATCCGCTTTTCCGACAGTGACTATTTCAACTTTCCGAAATCGCGCTGGACGGTCTGCCACTTTCGCCAGCTGATGCCGACCGTCAATGTAAGCCGTGGTCTCGGCGCACCGGCAGCGCTTGAGCGCAAGCTCGATCCCGCCATGGACGCCGTGACCTTCCGGCCGACAGGCGCCGATCAAGACATGACGTGGCTGCAATCGCTATCGGCGAATTATACCGACGGCATCGTCGTGCTGCACAAGGGTGTGCTCGTCTATGAGCGTTATTCCGGCTGCCTGAACGAGGCGGGGCAACATGGCGCCATGTCGGTGACGAAGTCGCTGACCGGCCTTCTCGGTGAAATGCTGGTTGCCGAAGGCACGCTGGACGAGAATGCGAAGGTCGCGACCGTCGTTCCCGAACTTGAAAAAAGCGCCTTCGGCGATGCGACGATCCGGCAGGTTCTCGATATGACGACCGGCCTGCGTTACAGCGAAGACTATGCCGACCCCAATGCCGATGTGTGGATCTATTCGGCCGCCGGCAATCCGCTTCCCAAGCCCGATGGTTACGAAGGCTCACGCAGCTATTTCGATTATCTGAAAACGGTGGTGAAACAGGGCGAACACGGGTCTGCCTTCGGCTACAAGACCATCAACAGCGATGCTCTGGGCTGGGTCATTGCCCGCGCTTCGGGAAAATCGGTGGCGGAGCTGCTGTCGCAGCGGATCTGGAGCCGGATAGGCGCCGAGCAGGACGCTTATTATACGGTCGACTCCACAGGCACCCCCTTTGCCGGCGGCGGCCTGAATGCCGGGTTGCGTGACATGGCGCGCATTGGCCAGTTGCTGCTTGATGACGGCATGGCCGGTGGCCATCGTCTCATTCCGCAGAAGGCGATCGACAATATCCGCCACGGCGGCGACAAGGCGGCTTTTGCGAAGGGCGGTTATCCGGCATTGCAGGGCTGGAGCTATCGCGCCATGTGGTGGGTCACCCACAATGCCAATGGCGCCTTCATGGCGCGGGGCGTGCACGGTCAGGCAATCTATGTTGACCCGGCCGCCGACATGGTCATCGCCCGCTTTTCC
>Ga0308157_10008578_pt1 | contig 11573 bp, 7 predicted proteins | sample PhyBR1_FD_201035 | JGI IMG/M metagenome (GOLD analysis project Ga0308157, IMG submission 201035) | Phyllosphere microbial communities from UC Gill Tract Community Farm, Albany, California, United States - DLSLB.R1 | ecosystem: Host-associated > Plants > Phyllosphere > Unclassified | place: USA...
GCCGCTGCAGTTGCTCATCAGGATCAGCACGAAGATGATGACCACGATGACGAGGATGATCGTGCCGCAGCCCATGCCGGACGCGGCGCTCACGGGCAGCGCGTCGCCGCGCGAGAACAGGTCTTTCTTGGCGTCGAGCTTGAAGGCCGTGGCCACGACGCCGCTGTCGATCTTGCTGCCCGAGGACCAGGTCAGTTCGTTGGCCGAGCGCTCCATCGAGAGCAGTGCACCGCCGCTCGCGAAGTCGCGATTGAAGGTTTTCTGCCCGCGCTCGACCTGCCAGTAGAACTCGCCGGCCACGTAGGTGGTTTCGGCGTTGTAGGCGTACTGCTGCTGGTAGCGCTTGTTGAGGTAGGTGGCGGTGTTGCCGTTCTCGGCCATCACGGGCGCGCCGGTGGTCGGCTTGACCATGCTCCAGCCGTCTTCGGCATCGACCAGGAAGCCGAAGCCACGCTTCTTGTTGTAGAGCAGGTACTCGTCCCAGCCGAACTGCTCGTCGTCGCCGGGCTCCTGGCCCATGCGGTGCTGGAAGCCCACCACCTGCCATTGCGCGCCCTGCAGCTGGCCCACGCTGCCCAGCGCGATGAGCGGGCGCACCGGCTCGTTCTGCTCGGCGTGCTTCAGTTCGCCGCCGATGCCTTGCGACAGGTCGATGATGCTGTGGCAGTTGCCGCAGGTGATGCTCTTGCTGTCGGCCAGGTTGACCGAGACGGGCGAGCCGCAGTTCGGGCAGTTGAAGCTGCGGCCCTTTTCGTCCTTCGCGGATTCGTCGCGCAGGCCAGTGAGCTGCAGGTCGTCCAGCTGCACCGAGCGGCCGAGGTACGCGCTGGGCTTGGCGGTGCCGTAGTCGATGCTGAGCACCAGCCCCTTGTCGTTGCGCAGCTCGACCATCGCGAACGGCCTGCCGAGTTCGGGCAGGTGCGGCAGCTCGCCCTGCGCGGAGGTCAGCGCCACCTGCTCGTTGGACGTGACGGTGTAGCTCTGGCCGGCGAAGGCGGTGGTGGCGCCCACGCGCAGGTCGACCGGTGGCGGCGCGGCGCGCTGCAGGTCGAAGGGCAGCGCGAAGACGTAGGCGCCGTTGTCTTCGCTGAGAACGCCGGTGCGGTCGCCGTCGAGCGAGGCGATCCACTCGGTCCAGCGTCCGCCGGGGTAGGTGTACTGCAGCCGGCCGATCAGCGTGAAAGGCTTGTCCTGGATGCGGCCCGAGGCAAAGAGCTGCAGCGGGCTGAAGTCGTCGAACAGCTCGGCCATCTTGCCGGTGCGCGCGAGCGTGTCGCCCTGGCGCACGACGGTGCTCTGGCAGTACGGGCAGACCGCGTGTGTCGATTGCGCCGAGCGGAATTCGACCGGCGCGCCGCAGCCGGGGCAGGGCGCGCGGTAGTAGCGTTGGTTGCCGGGTTCCTCAGCCATGACAGCTCAGGAAATCAACGGCAGCAACCACGGATGCAGCTGCGGGAAACACCACGGAACCGGCTTTGCCGGGCCGTAGGTGTTGCCCCCTGCAAGGGGGGAGGAGAAGCGACACGAAGTGCGCGAAGCCTGGGGGTTAGACCAATTTTTTGAGCAGTTCGGCCTTCTTGGCGTCGAACTCTTCCTGCGTGAGGATGCCCTTGGTCTTGAGTTCGCCGAGCTTCTCGAGCGTGGTCATCACGTCGGCGGCGCTCACCACGGCCACCACTGGCTGCTGCGTCGTGGCCGCAGCCTGGGCCGCGGCGTTCGGGCTCAGGCCCTGTGCGAGGTTCTGCGCCAGCACCTGGCCGAGCGCGACGCCGGCGCCCAGGCCCATCGCATCGCCCGCGATGCCGCCACCACCCGCCGCACCTTCGGCGAACTTGGGAATGGCCTGCGCCGTCTGGTACTGCATGAACTTGCCCATGTCGTTGCCGACCATGCCCATGCCGATCTTCTGGTCGAGGATCTTCTGCAGCTCTTCGGGCAGGGAAACGTTCTGAACCGTGATGTTCTCGAGCTTGATGCCGATCTTCTCGAACTCGGGCACGAGCTGCGCGGCGAGCGCGGTCGCGAACTGGATCTGGTTGGCCGCCAGGTCGAGGAAGGGCAGGCCGCTGGACGCAATGGCGTTGCTGATGTTCTGCAGCACCAGCCCGCGCAGCTGGCCGTCGAGGTCGGCCACGGAATAGGTGTCGCGCGTGCCGGAGATTTCGGTGTGGAACAGCTTCGGGTCGCCAATGCGGAAGCTGTAGTTGCCGAAGGCGCGCAGGCGCACGGCGCCGAAGTCCTTGTCGCGGATCGTGATGGGCTGGGGCGTGCCCCACTTCTGGTCGACCTGCTGGCGCGTGCTGAAGAAATAGACGTCGCTCTTGAAGGGGGATTCGAAGAGCTTGTCCCAGTTCTTCAGGTACGTGAGCACGGGCAGCGTCTGCGTCGTGAGCTTGTACATGCCGGGGCCGAACACGTCGGCCACCTGGCCTTCGTTGACGAACACGGCCATCTGCGACTCGCGCACCGTGAGCGAGGCGCCGTTCTGGATTTCCATCTCGGCCATCGGGAAACGCCAGGCCAGCGTGCCATCGCCGGACTCGGTCCACTGGATGATGTCGATGAACTGTTTCTTGATGAAATCCATCAGGGCCATGGTCGTTCCTCTCGAGATGTTGTCGGTTTGTGTCCCAGCCGCACATATTGCCACAGGGCCTTGACGGCGCCCCGTGCTTTTGGTCATGCCTGCCACCGGCCATGCGGCGTAGTGCGTTGCACATCGAGGTCTACAATCGGCGCCCCCAGAAGAAGCGCCACCAGGAGCAACGGCACATGTCCGATTCGACCGCATCGTCCCCTTCGACCCCCACCTCCGAAGACAAGCGCGCCCTGTTGCGCCGTGCCGCCCTCGAGTACCACGAGTTTCCCGTTCCCGGCAAGATCGCCATCGCGGCGACCAAGCAGATGGTCAACCAGCGCGACCTGTCGCTGGCCTACTCGCCCGGCGTGGCCGCGCCCTGCGAGGAAATCGTCAAGGACCCGGCCAATGCCTTCAAGTACACCTCGCGCGGCAACCTCGTGGGCGTCATCAGCAACGGCACCGCCGTGCTCGGCCTGGGCGACATCGGCCCGCTGGCCTCCAAGCCGGTGATGGAAGGCAAGGGCGTTCTCTTCAAGAAATTCGCCGGTGTCGACGTGTTCGACATCGAGATCGACGAAAAAGACCCGGCCAAGCTGGTCGAGATCATTGCGTCGCTGGAGCCGACCTTCGGCGCCATCAACCTGGAAGACATCAAGGCCCCGGACTGCTTCTACGTCGAGCGCGAGCTGCGCAAGCGCATGAAGATCCCGGTGTTCCACGACGACCAGCACGGCACGGCCATCACGGTGGCAGCCGCCATGCTCAACGGCCTGAAGGTCGCCGGCAAGAGCATCGCCGAAGTGAAGCTGGTCACGTCGGGCGCGGGCGCCGCGGCGCTGGCCTGCCTGAACCTGCTGCTCAAGGTGGGCCTGAAGCGCGAAAACGTGTTCGTCACCGACCTGGCCGGCGTGGTCTACGAAGGCCGCGAAGAGCTGATGGACGACGACAAGCGCCAGTACATGCAGAAGACCGACATGCGCAAGCTGTCGGAAGTGATTGCCGGTGCCGACGTGTTCCTCGGCCTGTCGGCCGGCGGTGTGCTGAAGCCCGAAATGGTCGCGAAGATGGCGCCCAAGCCGGTGATCTTCGCCCTGGCCAACCCGAACCCCGAGATCGCCCCCGAAGACGCCCATGCGGTGCGCCCCGACGTGATCATGGCCACCGGCCGCACCGACTACCCGAACCAGGTCAACAACGTCCTGTGCTTCCCGTACATCTTCCGCGGCGCGCTCGACTCGGGCGCCACCACCATCACCGACGAGATGGAGATCGCCGCGGTGCACGCCATCGCCGAGCTGGCCCAGGCCGAGCAGAGCGAACGCGTGGCCGCTGCCTACGCCGGTGAAAAGCTCAGCTTCGGCCCCGAGTACCTGATCCCGAAGCCCTTCGACCCGCGCCTGATGATGAAGATCGCGCCGGCCGTGGCCAAGGCGGCCGAGGAAAGCGGTGTGGCGCTGCGCCCGATCAAGGACATGGACGCCTACCGCGACAAGCTGCAGAGTTTTGTCTACGCCTCGGGCACGACCATGAAGCCGATCTTCGATGCCGCCAAGCGCGCACCGAAAAAGCGCGTGGCGTACTGTGAGGGTGAAGAAGAACGCGTGCTGCGCGCCGCGCAGATCGTGGTCGACGAAGGCCTCGCGCGCCCCACACTCATCGGCCGTCCGGCCATCATCGCCCAGCGCATCGAGAAGTTCGGCCTGCGCCTGAAGGAAGAGCTCGACTACGACGTGGTCAACGTCGAGCAAGACCACCGCTACCGCGACTTCTGGCAGACCTACCACCGCATGACCGAGCGCAAGGGCCAGACGGTGCAGACCGCCAAGATCGAGATGCGCCGCCGCCTCACGCTGATCGGCGCGATGCTGCTGCACAAGGGCGAGGTCGACGGCATGATCTGCGGCACCTGGGGCACCACGCTGATCCACCTGCACTACATCGACCAGGTGATCGGCAAGCGCCCCGGCGGTTGCGCCAGCACCCCGCAGGACGTGCCCGTGTACGCCTGCATGAACGGCCTGCTGCTGCCCGACCGCCAGGTGTTCCTGGTCGACACGCACGTCAACTATGACCCGACGCCCGAAGAGCTGGCCGAGATCACGACCATGGCGGCCGAGGAAATGATGCGCTTCGGCCTCAAGCCGAAGGCCGCGCTGCTGTCGCACTCCAACTTCGGCACCAGCAACGAGCCCAGCGCCGTCAAGATGCGCAAGACGCTCGACCTGCTGCGCGTGCAGGCGCCGTGGCTCGAAGTGGACGGTGAAATGCACGGCGACGTGGCCCTGGACAGCAAGCAGCGTGCGGTCGTCATGCCACACAGCGCGCTCGCGGGCGACGCCAACCTGCTGGTGTTCCCCAACATCGACGCCGCCAACATTTCTTACAACCTGCTCAAGACCGCGGCCGGCGGCAACATCGCCATCGGCCCGGTTCTGCTTGGCGCGGCCAAACCTGTGCATATTCTCACGGCGAGCGCGACTGTTCGCCGCATCGTGAACATGACAGCCTTGACAGTGGCCGACGCAAACGCCGAGAGATAGGCCATTTGGCGAGAGTGGACGCCAACTTAAGGCGTCGCTTTCCGCCCCCGCGACTGCTCAAACTTTGGGCAGTCGCTTGCTATTTTCGCCAGCGTGGTGCACACTCGCGGGCTTGAATTTGCGGGTTAACCCCGAGGTTGAGCGCAATTCAAACTCCCCGCTCTTTTCTTGTGGTGCCCCATGGCGGCTTACGCCTCGATCACGTCCTCTGTCACTAAGTTTGCGCTCACCAGCTTGATGCTGGTGGCTCTGACGACGGGGGCCGAGGCCCGCGGATGGTTCGGCGCCGACAAAACGTCCTCCGAGGCATCGATTGCCCTGACCGATCTGCCGGTCCAGGGCCAGCGAACCTACCAGGCCATCCTTGACGGTGGCCCCTTCCGGTACGACAAAGACGGCACGGTATTCGGCAATCGCGAACGCATCCTGCCAGCGGCACGCCGCGGGCATTACCGTGAATACACGGTGCCAACGCCCGGCGCGCGCAACCGCGGTGCCCGGCGAATCGTTTGCGGTGGCGAGCAGCGCACGGCACCCGAGGCCTGCTGGTACACGGCGGACCACTATGCGAGTTTCAGACGAATTGCGCCATGAGCGATGACAACGACCTGAGCGGCGCCCCGAAGCGCCCCGACGAGATGATGATGACCATGGAAAGACCAGCGGATATGACCTTATCCCTTCGAGCCGTACGCCCGAACATCGTGCAATCGATCCGCGCGTTCCGCGTGAACGACCTGCAGGATGCCGCGAATGCGGCCGGCCAGCACTTCCTGTACGCCAACCTGGGCAACGCCCAGACCAAGCAGGACGTGCTCGACCTGATTGCCCAGCAGTTCACCTTCCCGGCGCACTTCGGCAAGAACTTCGACGCGCTGTACGACTGCATGACCGACCCGTTGCATAAATCGGGCCCGCAGCCCGGCTTCGTCATCGTGCTCGAACAGATTCCGGCCAATGCGAAGTTCGACAAGGAAGCGCGCGAGCAACTGCTCGACATCTTCCGCGACGCTTCGGACTACTGGGGCGATCGCAAGGTCCCGTTCCGCTGCTTCTATTCTTTTCTGTAGCCCGTTCTGCATCCACCAGCCAAGCAGAACGGGCGAACGAGGCTCAGCCGACCGCTGAAACCCTCGATGGCATCGAAGTCAACACCACCGCCACGGCAGCCGCTGCGGCCACGCCCGCCGCCAGCACCGAGCCGGCCGGCGAGAAAATGCCGACCGACAAGCTCGTGGACGTGTCGCCCCTGGCGCTGCGCATGAGCAGCCCGTTCAACGCGGGCTACTGGCTGGCCGCCGCGTAACCAGGCTCGCCCCCAGGCTGCGCGCACTTCGTGTCGCTTCGCCAACCCCCTTCCGGGGGCGACACCAGCGGCCCGGCCAAGCCGGTTCCGCGGTGTCTCGCGAAATAAAAAAGCCCGTCTTTCGACGGGCTTTTTTCATGGGGGGACGGCTTGGGCCAGTGCGACATATTCGGCCACCGGCACCTCCTCGGCGCGGCGCTGGATGTCGAACTCGCCGGTGAAGCCGTGCTCCCCGAGCCACTTGCCCAGCGTGTGCCGCAGGATCTTGCGGCGCTGGCTGAAGGCGACCTGCACGATCTCGCCGAGCCGTGCCGCATCGACCGCCGGGGGCTGCGCGAGCGGCACCATGCGCACCACGGCACTGTCGACGCGCGGTGGTGGATCGAAACTCTCGGGCGGCACGAACAGCACGTTCTCCATGTCGTAGCGCCACTGCAGCATCACGCTCAGGCGGCTGTAGTCCGACGTGGCGGGCTTGGCCACCATGCGGTCGATCACTTCCTTTTGCAGCATGAAGTGCTGGTCGGCGATCAGGTGGGCGTAGCCCAGCAGGTGGAACAGGATGGGCGTGGAGATGTTGTAGGGCAGGTTGCCGACCACGCGCAGCGGCTTCGGCTCGGCCTTGGCCGCGAGGTCGGCAAAGTCGACCTTGAGCACGTCCGACTCGATGACCTCAAGCTGCGGATGCTCGCGCAGCCGCTTGGCCAGGTCGCGGTCGAGCTCGATGACCGTGAGGCGGCCGAGCCGCTCGACCAGCGGCTGCGTGAGCGCCGCGAGCCCCGGCCCGATCTCGACCATCGCGTCACCGGGCTGCGGCGCGATCGCCTGCACGATCCCGTCGATGATCCCGCCGTCGGACAGGAAGTGCTGTCCGAACCGCTTTCTTGCAATGTGCTGTGCCATCGCGGCCTAGAACGCGGCAGCCATCAGGACTGCGGCGGCTCGCGGTACTCGACGTAGGCGCGCGCGCGCACTTCCTGCACCCAGGTGGTGAAGGCTTCCTCGACGCGCTGTTCGCGCAGCGCGGCGCGCGCGGCTTCGCGCTGCTCCGACTGGCTCAGCTTGGCTTCGCGGCGGCCGACCACCTGGATCAGGTGGACACCGAAGCGCGACACCACGGGGTCGCTGATCTGGCCCGGAGTGAGGCGGTCCATGGCTTCCTCGAATTCGGGCACGAACTGGCCGGGGCGCGCCCAGCCGAGGTCGCCGCCTTCCTTGGCGCTGGCGTCCTGCGAGTTGTCGCGCGCCAGGCCGGCGAAGTCGGCGGTGCCCGACTGCACGCGGCGCTTGAACTCCTGCAGCTGCGCCACCGCCTGTGCGGTCGTGCGCTTGGGGTCGTTGAGCAGCAGGATGTGGCGCACTTGCGTCTGGGTGATGGAGGCATCCGACGAACCCACCTGCGCCTTGGTCAGCACCTTGAGCACGTGGAAGCCGGCGCCCGAGCGCACAGGCCCGGCGATGCCGTTCACCGCGGTCGATTGCGTGGCCTCGACGAACACCGGCGGGTAACGGTCGGCGCTGCGCAGGCCGAGCGCGCCGCCATTGGCGCGGTCGGGCGAGTCGGAGTTCTCGCGGACCAGCTTGGCGAAGTCTTCGCCGCTGCGCGCGCGCTGGGCGAGGCTGTCGGCCTTCTGCTTGGCGGACGCGATCTGCGCCTCGGTGGCGTTCTCGGGCACGGCCACCAGCAGCTGGGCGATGTTCAGGTTGAGCAGCGCGCTGTTCTTGACGGCGCTTTCGCGCTGGTCGCGCAGGTACTCGTCGGCCTCGGTGTCGCTGACCTTGACCTTCGATTCGACCTCGCGGTCGCGCAGGCGGGTGAGCAACAACTGGTCGCGCAGGTCGTTGCGGAACTCGCGCGGCGAGATGCCCTCGGCCGCGACGCGGCTGCGCAGCTCGGTGAGGCTGATCTCGTTCTGCCGGGCCACGGTCTGCTCGGCCTGGTCGATCGCCACGTCATCGACCTTGATGCCGTTTTCCTTCGCGAGCTGCAGCTGTGCGCGCTCGGTGATCAGGCGCTCCAGCACGAGGCGAGTGAGCTCGGTGCGCGGCACGCGCTCGGCGTCGGGGTTCTCGCGGATCAGCCGCGTGACACGCGACTGCACCTCGGTGTTGGTGATGGGCTCGGAGTTGACCAGCGCCACGATGTACTCGGCGGCGCGCTGCACGGGCGCCGCTGCGGGGGCGGCCGGGCGTGCCGCCGGCGGCACGATCCGGGGACCGGCGCGCATGATGTCCGTGATGCCGCTGCCGGAACGAAAGCCCTGTGCGCCGGCCGTTGCGGCGATGGCCGCAAGGCACCCCAGGGTGATAAGGGAACGGATGTGTTTCATGGCGTGAATCGGTCGTCGTTCAGTCGTAATTGGTGAAGCGGCTCGGGGCTTCGGTCGGTTGACGCAGCGGCTGGTAGCGCTGCACGTTCTGCCGCAAGGCCTGCATCGGGCTCGAGCCAATGGCGGAGAAGCCGACGAATTCGAGCTGGAACATGATGCGGGTGTTGGCCGTCACCTGGCCGGTGGTGATGCGTTGCAGCACCACGCGTCCGATCCAGCAGCAGCCGTCGTACTCGACTCCGAGCACGCCGTCCGTGAGTTTCTTGTCCTGCAGGCTGTAGTTCAGGCGCCCCACGGCGTACCAGCGTCCGCCGCCTTCGCCCTTGCCCGGACCGAGGTCCTTGCCCTTGTCGCCCCACAGGTCGTTGATCGGCCATTGCCAGCCCACGTCGATCGACTTGTTGCCGTCGGTGGCCGTGGGCGTGCTCGGCGCCTGGTAGCGGAATGCCGCGCTGAGGTTGCGGTACGGCCCGGGGTTGTAGCGCGCGCTGATCGCGCTGCGCGTGGAGCGGCGCGAATCGGGGTTGTACTGCAGCAGCGTGTCCAGGCTCCACTTGGGCGTCCAGTTGATCTGGGCCCCCAGCAGCAGGTCGCTGGTGCGGTCGGTGACGGGCGCGATGCCCGGCAGCGTGACCTTCTGGTCGGCGAAGCGGAAGCGCTGGGCGATGCCGAAGCGCACGGCTTCCACGCCGGTGCCCGGATCGATCAGGCGGGACGTGACGCCCAGCGTGAGCGCATTGGTGTCCGAGATGCGGTCGGCGCCCGAGAAGGCGTTCTCGGTGTAGATGGTCGCAAAGCTGAAGTCGTTGGCGGCCGAATCGTAGTTCGGCAGCATGCTCTGGTCGCGGTACGGCGTGTACACGTAGTACGCGCGCGGCTCCAGCGTCTGGCGGAAGGCACGGCCGAAGTAGCTGGCGTCGCGCTCGAAGACCAGGCCGCTGTCCAGGCTGAAGGTCGGCACGACGCGGTTCGACGAAGTCGGGAAGAAGTACAGCTGGCTCGGGTTGTACGGCATCCCGTTCACGTAATCGATGCCGTTGACCGACACCTTCGGAATGGACGACTGCGGCAGGTAGTAGTTGTACGAGGTCGCGTGCAGCTGCAGCTTGGGGATGACGAACGAACTCGGCGTGAGGAACGGCCGGCTGATCGCCGCCTGCGCGAACACACGGTCGCCGTCGGGCTGCGACTGCTGAAGCAGGTCGAAGCCGGGCTGGCCGGCCAGGATGCTGTTGACGCGAAAGCGCGAGAAATCGGTGTTCAGCGAGACATCGAAGCCATGCCAGTCGTACTTGGCGTAGTTGGCCGTGATCTGCGGCACGCGGTCGTACGAGGGAACGACCGGCGACAGGTTGTACTGCAGCGTCTGGTAGCGCAGCGCGCGCACGGCGCCGCTCCAGTCGCCCTTGGACCAGTTCAGCGAGCCCTCGTTCGGCAGCTGGCGCTGCGCCAGCGTCGGCGTGCGCGTGAAATCGCGCCAGTAGTCGTTGTCGCTGACGCGATTGATGTTGAGGCTGGCCGACAGCGAGTCGAGCCCCAGCGCCTTGGCGTCGAAATCGTGGTGGTGGTTGAGCCACAGGCCCCAGCGCTTGCTGCTGTCGGGCGCCTTCCCGAAGTTCAGGTCCTTGAGCGCGATCTCGCCGTTGTTCAGCTTCTGCAGCTGCTCGGCGCGCGCTTCGTTGTAGCGCTGGCCCACGAGGCGGTCGCTGCCCATGAGGTCCAGGCGGATGCTGCCGCTGTAGTCCTTCTCGAGGTAGCGGAACTCGCTGGCCAGGTTGAGCCCGCGCTTGCTCATCAGCGTGGGCGTGATGGTGGCGTCGCGGTTGGGCGCAATGTTCCAGTAGTAGGGCTGCGCGACCTCGAAGCCGTTGGTGTTGTCCAGCCCGATGGTCGGCGGCAGCAGGCCACTCTTGCGCTCATTCGACAGCGGGAAGGTCACGCGCGGGATCGGCGGGGTCGTGATGCCCATGAAGCTCATGCGCGCGTCGATGGCCACGCCTTCGTTTTCCTCGGTGTCGGTGGTCAGCGTGGCGGCGGTCAGCAGCCAGGCCGGCATCCAGCCCGGGAAGTCTTCGCGGCGGCAGGTGGTGTAGCTGGCGCGCCGCGCGATCGAGACGTTGGAGTCGACGAAGTCGATGCGCTCGGCCTCGCCGTGGCCGCCGGTCGCGAGGAAGCGGTAGCGCACGTTGTTGAAGAAGCCTTCGAAGGTCTCCAGCTTGAGCTCGAGCTCGGGGCCTTCGTACACGTTGCCGGCCTGGTTGACGCGCACATTGCCGGTGGCCTTGGCGCGGTCGTCGGGCTGGTAGTACTCGAGGCGGTCGGCCGTGATGGCGACCGGGCCGCGGCGCAGCGTGGCGTTGCCCTCGATGACGGTCTCCAGGTCGGGGCGGCCGGAAATGCGGTCGCCGGTGACGAGGCTGGGCAGCTGGCTGCGTTGCACGGGCGTCAGCGTCTCGGTGAGCAGCGGCGTGCGCTTGAGCGTGAGCGGTCCGTCCAGGGCGCCGGCCTGCTGGGCGAAGGCGCCATGCGCGTGCAACAACGCCAGCGACAGCACGGCCAGTGGCAGCGGCGGGCTCAAACGTCGCGAGGCGGCGCGTGGGGTCGTAGGCATCGATTCGGAACGAAAGATCGTCGGGGACGGCGCGGCAGGCCGGCGGGTTGCGGGGACCGGCAGCCACCCCGCCCCGGTCGGATCGACCTGGAACAGGGGTGCCGCGCCAGGCGGATTTGTAGAATTGATTATCCATGACAGCACCTTCGACCCCGGCGTCCACGACCCCACACCCCGCCCAGGCCATTCTCTGGACAGATCCGCA
>Ga0308157_10008579_pt1 | contig 11572 bp, 11 predicted proteins | sample PhyBR1_FD_201035 | JGI IMG/M metagenome (GOLD analysis project Ga0308157, IMG submission 201035) | Phyllosphere microbial communities from UC Gill Tract Community Farm, Albany, California, United States - DLSLB.R1 | ecosystem: Host-associated > Plants > Phyllosphere > Unclassified | place: USA...
AAATAAGACTTAATTTGACCGTTGAAAAAATAGAGTCTTGATCTTTTGTAACTTTTACATCAAGGTAAAAGTTAAAGAAAAATTACAGAGCTTAATGTTCTTCAAATAGTTATATCTCGCTTAAATAAACTCATTATTTTCTTCTTTGTCTTACACCAGTTCAAAAACTGTTGAATAAGTCTATTTCATTCTCAATCAAAAATCCAATACTACTATTTACTACAATCTAAAACTGAGCATTCACAGCGCAGTGAGCGTCGATTCGATGAAAATAGCGCAAAATCAAATGCTGTTTATTCGAGCGCTTATATTTTGTTTTAGTTCTCATCAATGCTGCACATCCGTTTGCATTTGAAGCTTTGAAAAAGCGAGTTTTATTTGATTTAGCTATTAAGTCGTTAATAGATGATTCACCTTGCAATCAAAACTCAGATATTGAACAAACTCGTATTTTAAAACCGACATTATTTTTTCATCGAGTGTCAACTCTTTGAAGAAAAGCAGTAAATCAAATACGACCGAAGGGAGCGAAATCGCAGATTCATGAATACCATATCATTAAATAAGCGATAATGAATAATATTTGATTTGCTTTTAGAAAAGTTAGTTGACCGTTGAAAAAATAGAGTCTTGATCTTTTGTAACTTTTACATCAAGGTAAAAGTTAAAGAAAAATCGCAAAGCTTAATTTTCTAGCACATACCGATGAGCCTCAAACAAACTTAACTTTCAATCAAAACCCATAAACTAGGTTCCCCTATTCCCTTCTTCCCTATTTCCCCTCTTTAAAGCCCCTACACCCCAACCAAATTATTTTAACCTCCAATTTGGAAAATACAAATAAAGGCAATACTTTTAAAGTGCGATTTTTTAAGTTAAAATGCCCTAAATATTTGGTGCCAAAGCAATTTGGTACATTATATACGGTGGTGGCTTTTGTGTATAGCAGATTATCACACTGTTACCACACGGTAAGCCTGTTGCTGTTATATAACTTTTGGTGCAGGAGCAACAAAAAGGAAAAGCTTCGGCACCTTATTAAGGCGGATGCGTTATGGCGTTATGTACAAATTTCGTTCTCATAAATAAGATTTTATGTGGTTATGGAACGATGTTTCCGGAGTGTAAAGAATTCTTTGCAGAAAAGCAAGGAGCGGTTTCACACTTTAGTATCGAGGGCGACCAAACCCACTTTAAAACATTGGAGTTAAAAAGTTACTACCTAAAGCATATGTGAAAACCGCCCATGCCGTGTACGAAAGTACAAAACTTTTTAGACATGGTGCGATTTCACGATACTCTCGATAGTAAAATTGGTCGTTTCGATTCGAGAAAACATCGTTTTAATTCGTCATTATAGACTAATTATCAATTCGCTAAAACAAATATATAAATATTTTTTTAAAACCCAACAAGTTGGGTTAAATATTTTAGTAAAATGACAAAAGAAATTATTTTTGAAACTTCTCAGTTTGATTTTGACGTGATAAATCATGTTAAACACTTACGCAAAAGCAAAGGTTATACACAAGATGAATTAAGTCTAAAAATGGGTGTTACTAAAAGTTTTGTAAGTAACGTAGAGTCATATACACAACGTCACAAATATGCTACTCGTCATCTCACACTTTTAGCTAAAGCATTTGGTTTTAAGAATATTTCCGATTTATTAAAATTTCCAACTCCCGAATACGATAAAATAAAAGTAACAGTGCAACAGACATATAATGAATCTGGAACTAAGGTAATTAAAAGCAATGTCTTGAAAATTGAGGCTGTTGAGTAACATATTTTTTGATTTTATTTAAAATATATATTCGCATTTTAAATAAATACAATAAAGCAGTCAACTTACAATCTATACAGAAAGCGAAAATTGAAATAAAAATAAGATCCAAATTTCTAAAAAGTTTTAATGATTTCCTTTAAAAAATTATTAATTTGAATACTTTCGCATATTTAAGTGCTAGGCGACATACTAAAAACTAAAACTATAAATAAAATTATGACTGAATTAATCTCTACAATTTCTGATGTTTGCGGAATCTTAGGATTCATTATTAGTATTTTTGCTGCTTCACAAGTTATTAAATTGAAACAAAAAATCAATGGCAACAATAACACCCAATCTAATATGAATGGAAATGTCGGAGGTGATTTTGTTGGACGTGATAAGAAATAAATTATGAACGACAACAATACTAAAAACATTGTAGAAAGTACTAGTATTGGTAGAGATTATATTGGTAGAGATGATAATAGTACTAACATAATAAATAAAGTAAATTCTAATTCTACATATTTAAATAATTTGTATGAAAGATTTGAAAAAGAAAAAATCGAAAATCCAGAATTTAAAGAATTATGTGAAGAATTAGATTATTTTAATTCAATTATTGATGGTGATGTAATTGGTCTTGAAGAAAAACTCCAACAAGGCGGTAAAGAAAAAATTCTCTTCTATGCACTTGATGTGAAAGATCGTTTCCATAGAAAATTAATGAAAACATCCCAATATTCAATGATTGCTCAAGACATTAACGTTTATTTACTATCGAAAGTAAGAAGCTCATTTATGAGAGAAATCTATTCATTAATTATAAATAACGCTTCTGACGAAAAAATAAATTTAATGATAACTGAAAGGATAATAAAACCAGTTCAAGCAGATTTAGGTATTAATCTGTTTGGATATAATGAAGATGATATAATGGGAATGATTTTTTTTCTCACAGGTAATTGTCATTTAAAATGGAATTAATGTATGTTAGTATATCATCCAGCTTTCGACATTTATAATTGTGCATTTAGGATGTTACAATTATTAAACAATATGAAAGGTAAAGAAATTGAACTAGATAGATTAAGAATTTGGGATTTCTATTTAGCATTTCCAAATGAAGCTAGAAAAATTAAATTCCCACTAGATTTACTTGACTTAAAAAAGATATTTAAAAATAAGCCTGATAATCCTTATGAAGATTTAATCGATCCTAAAAGAATAGCTGAAAGAATGAAACCTTTTCAAGTTTCTGCATTAAGATACTTAGCTTCATATGGATTAATTGATAATAATTTATTTTTAAAAAATATAATTAAGAGAACTGAGATCGAGCTTCCTAGAGAGCTATTAACAAAAATAGAAAACATTTCAACCGAAAAAGAAAATATAATAAAATTAGTACAAGGTTTTAGTGATTTAGCTTTATGGGGAATTAAAGAAAGAACAGGACTACTAGAATTTAGATATGACAAAAAAAATTAATTCATCATTAATATTTAAAAGAATTGTTGTTAGAAATTTCAACAATAATTCCGTTTATGACGAAAATTTTCACGAGGGTGTTAACATAATTAGAGGAACTAATAGTTCTGGTAAATCTACTATTTCTAATTTCATATTTTACATTCTAGGTGGTGCTTATAACAATTGGACATCAGAATCATTAAAATGTAAGGATGTAACTGCAGAAATATTAATAAATAATGCTGTATTTACATTACGTAGAGAAATTTCTACATCCCCATTAATGCCATTACAAATATTTTGGGGTGATTATAATTCAGCAATTACTGACAATATTAATTGGAAAATATTTCCTTATAAGCAATCTGATAATGTAGTTAGTTTTTCAAATATTTTGTTTAATGCTTTAAATTTCCCTGAAGTCAAAGGTGATTTAGATAGTAATATTACTATGTACCAAATTTTGAGGTTGCTATATATTGACCAACTAACGCCTCCTCAAAGTTTATTTCGATTTGAAAATTTTGACCCACCTTTAACTAGAAAAACAGTTTCCGAAATTTTATTAGGTGTTTATGATGATTCACTTTATTCTGATAGACTTTCACTTAGGGAAGATCAAAAAAGTTTAGATTTAAAGGAAAAAGAATACAACAATTTACTAACTATTATTAATCATTCCGGTTATTCCCCAAGTAGAAATGTCGTAAATAAAGAATTTGATAATCTAAAAGAAAATCTAACAAAGAATGAGGAAAAATTAGTAGAATTAAGAAAAATAGAAATCCCTAGAACTACTACGAAAACTGAAACATCTATAGAAAAAATAAAATCTGAATTAACAATACAAAAAACAATATTGAATAATTCTTTAACAAAAATTAATCAATATGATTTAGAAATTGCAGATTCTAAACAGTTTATAAATACCCTTGAAAAGAGAATTATAGAACTTAATAATTCAATTATAACAAGATCAACAATTGGTGATCTTTCATTAACTCATTGTCCACAATGTTTGGGTGAATTAAAATCTCATAAAACAGAAAATATATGCGTTTTATGTAAAGAACCATTAGAAGAAGAGACTGAAAAAGCTAATGCTAAAAGACTTCTACAAGAAATGCAACTTCAAGTTAAAGAATCTAAAAGATTATTAGAAATTAAAGAAAAGTTTTATACTCAATTAGTAAGTGAATTACCTGGCTTAAAAGAAAAGTTAAGATTTACTCAAAGAGAGTTAGATAAATCAATAGAAAATCCACAGACAACTAGAGATGAACGTATTGATAAACTTTTAATTGAAAGAGGATTTATAGAAGGACAAATAGAGAATTTAACCAAGCACATTAAAACAATTGAACTTTTAGAAGCGTTAAAAAATGATATTAATGTGCTAGATAAATCTGTAAAAGACCTAAAATTTGATATATCAGAAAAAGAAAAATCTCAAGAACACAAATATTCATTGGTAATGAATAAGATAAAGGATATAACAATAGAAATTCTAAGAAAAGATTTACCTAGACAAGATGAGTTTAAAACAGGAAAGGTAGTTGAAATAGATTTTTTAAGAGATACATTTACACTTGATGGTGGTAATAACTTTTCAGCTAGTTCAAAAACGTATTTTAAGAATGCAGTTTTGTTTTCAATATTCTTTGCTAGCTTAGAGTTTCCTTTTATGAGGTATCCTCGATTTATTTTATGTGATAACATGGAAGATAAAGGTATGGAAAAAGAAAGAACACAGAATTTTCAAGAAATTATCACTAAAATGTCAGATAGTTATTTATTAGATGGTGTGAAACATCAAATCATATTTACTACATCAATGATTTCAGACAAACTAAATGATACAAATTATTGTGTAGGTGATTTTTACACAACAGGAAACAAAACATTAAAAATATAAGTACGTCGTCGAATATCGGTACCCGTTGCGGAACTTCCATTTTTCGGAAAACATTTAAAATATTTAACCTCGTTTAAGCCTTTTTAAGCGAGGTTTATTTTTAAAAATTACACTTATTTATAAAATTTCGTAGCTTTAAAATAGATGTTTTAAGGCTTAATGAACATATTTTGCAAAAACATAAAAAGATTAGTTATTTACTATCTATTTCTCATCTCAACAAAACAAGCCATAACCGTATGCACAGGGTGCGGTGACTCACTACCTTTATCATCACCGTAAACCACAGCCAATCCTAAAAATGGTAATTGTACATCTAAATCGTCCGCAGGAGCAAAATCCACAACAAAATCTTCATTTTTGTTTTGTCCGTCAAGTTTTACGTACTGTATGTTGGGTTCGGTTAGCAAAATCTCACAATCGGTTACACCATACCATCCGGTCGCTACTTCTAAAAACAGGCCTTTGTATTTTAATGCCAGTTCGTGTGGAATAGTTCCCAAGTTAAGTTTGTTCGTACTGGCGTCATACAGCAAAGCGCTAGGGTCTATTTTCGAGTTTTTATTAAGTGATTTGTTGGCTAGTCTGCTGTAGGCCTCCAATTCTTGCACAAGCTCGTTGAAAGCTTTTTCCGGTTCGTTTTTGGCAATTTGCAGAAAAGTCGCCATCAGCTGGTTATGGAAAGTACCGTCTTTTTGTCGCCACAAATACGGTTGCAATTGTTTCTTTAAGCTTTTACATATCTGGATACTTGTGCAAACCGCTCCTGACCCACTTTGATATTCGGGTGGTTCTGGGTAGCTTCCTTGGTAAACCCGCCAGAATAACGCTTTACGTATGTTTTACCGTTACGCTGACAAAAGATAAAATCTCCCAAACGTCCACGTATGTTAAAAATATTGTCTGCCTTTGCCATAATCTTGTGTTTTTTTACGATACTTTTTCCTCGTTATCTAAAATACGAAAAAAATTGCTACCTTTCAGTTTCTCATCCATTCCCAACTTCCCTATTCCCATTTAACAACAATTTAATGCCACATTAGTACCGCATCAATGCCGCATCAGTGCCGTGTTTACTACATACCAAAGCCGTGTTATATCCATAGTTTGGTAGTGCCAAAGTCGTATACATTTATCTTTTAGCTGTTTTAAGCTTTAATATGGGTAAGATAGCAGAATACACAATTAAAACTTTTACAACGCTGTATCATTAGAATTAAGCCGTTTTAAGTACGTTTCCAGAATATACCTGCAAACAAAAAAAGCGCTAGCCTGAGGTAACGCTTTTAAAAATATAAATTTATAAGATATTACATCTCCAGAATGATAAATTCTGATTTACGGTTTGCTTGGTGTGCTTCTTCGCTACACTTAACACCGTCTGCACATTCGTTGATCAACTGACGTTCACCGTAGCCTTTCGCAGTTAAACATGAGGCGCTGATGCCTTGGGAGATCAACCATTCTATTGTCGATTTCGTACGCCCGTCTGATAACTTGTCGTTGTATTTATGTGATGCACGACTGTCGGTATGTGAACGGATGTCGATCTTCATTGTTAGGTATTCTGCCAATACCGCCAATACTTTTGCCATCTCTGCTACAGCATCAGGCCAAATAAAGTCTTCTTTGGTGGTGTATTCGTTCTTTTCTACTTTTAAACGGTAGCCTTCGCCACACTTAAATTCGTCGTTGAAAACATACGCGTTGTTCTGGTAAAGGTTGCTTGTTTTCAACTCGCTGTAAAGTCTGTCGTACAACGTTACCGTGGCATCGGAGATGATGTTGTGGGTAAAATCTGCTACATTTAACTGTAATTGCTTATAGATTCCAAACGGAGCTAATTAGCTCCGTTTTTGTGAAAGAAATAAGTTCTAAACTTCTTTGTATAAATTAAACATCTGTATCAGATCTGAAAGGTGCTCTATTTGTAGTTTCTCGAAAATACGGCTTTTATAAGTGCTTACCGTTGTTTTTTGCAAATCTAAAGCGGTACATATTTCTATATTACCATAACCTTCGGTCATTAAACGTGCTATTTCCAATTCACGGTTTGATAACTGTTCTAATGGATTTTGAGGTTTTTTAAAGATAAAGCTATTCGTTATTTTGTCTTGAATATTTCTGCTGAAAGATCTGCCAAATGTAATTATCTCGCTTAATGCGGTTTTAATTTCGTCCTCACTGCTTAACTTATGCAGATAACCGTTAACCCCTGCTTGTAGATAACGCATGGCATAAATGTCTTCGTCGTGACCGGAAAAGATCAATATCTTTAAATCGGGCTGTATTTTTTTGATCGTTGGAATAACGGCAAGCGAATTTCCGTCGGGAAAAGTAACATCCAACATCAGTAAATCTACAGGAGTTGTGTGCAACTTTTCAACAACATCGCTTAAATTATTGATCTGATGTATCGTGGCATTAATATATAGATCTTTCATAATAAAAGACAGCGATTTGGTTACCACACTGTGATCGTCGGCAGTTATAAATGTAAATTTTTTTAATTTATTTTCCATAGGTTTTTCGTTTTTGGCAGGTGTTTTACTTTTCAGGTGCATCTAAAATTAAATCGAATGTTACAACTGTTTCAACATTCTGCTTACTTGTAACCCTTATTTTTCCTTTGAATAATTCTATAATTTCCTTACACAAATTCAAACCTAAACCGGCTCCAAGATTTTTAACTTCGGCAGAAATTTCTCCCTGATGGTAACTGTCAAAAATATGCTTTAAATCTTCTTCATTAATTCCTGCACCGTTATCTTTAACTTCAACCAAAAGTCTTTGTGTATTTTTGGGTGTTTTTTCTAAAGATACATTCACAGAAATTTGTCCTTTTTTAGTGAATTTATTGGCATTACCAACAATGTTGTAAAACAGCTGGTGAATCTTAACAACGTCTGAATGTACCATAACATCTTCTGTTATGCCGTTGTTTACCAATAATTTGTTTTCGTTATTTTCAACAAAACTAGACAATGATTTTAAAACTTCGTCCAACTCATATTTTAAGTTGAAGGTTGTTTTGTTTAACTCCAATTTCTTGTTTTCGTTTTTAGAAAGATCTAAAATTTGATTGGCTAATAATGAAAGTGAATGTGTTGTAAATTCGATAGATTTTAAAGATTCCTGAACCTCCTGATCTTCAATCTGTCTTCTGATTCCGCGACTGTAAATAGAAATAATGTTTAGTGGCGATCTTATCTCATGACTGATCATACCTACAATTCTATTCTTGAAATTTAAGTTTTGTTCGATTTTTTTACGTGCCACAACCAAACGTTTCTCATATGCAAATGTTAAGCGAGTTATAAATGCCAGTATTACCGATATGATCACCATAAAAAAGATAACCCCGATGATGGCATAATTTCTAATCTGCTTATTGGTTTGGTATTGCTCTTGAAATTTCTGGCGAGCATCGCTTGTAAATGAAACCAGCGCATCGTTATATTTTCTTAAAAGCAGATTGCTGTAATTCAACAGTTCTTTGTTGGTATCAAAAAAACCGGTATCATTCTTTTTAACTGCAGCCAGCTGTTTGTTGTATCTTTTCTTGTAATTTTCGAATTCCTTCTGATAATATTTGTTTGTATTTTTAAACAGATATTCCAACTGCTCTTCAATACTTCCCGAATTAACAGTAGAACCTTTTCGTAAGGTTAAAACCACATTCGATTTTTCTTTCTGAACATCAACTTTCCCTGCAATGGCGCTACTTACACGCGATAATAATCCTTTGCGTTCCACGCTGTCAACAGAAACCGTAGTTTCTAAATTAACGCTGTCTAAAATATCATCGTACTTAAACGTTTTCAACTTAAACTGGTTCTCGTTAAACGGTGCATTTGGAATAAATTCTATACCGCGAAGTGAATCAATTTTGGTATTGATGTTATTAACCGTCATGTTTAAACCGTTACCCTTTTTTAAATGCAGAGAAAACAAATCGCTTTTCCCGGCAGTTTTTTCAAGGTTCTGAATGTTTTTGGTTAAGCTTGTCAAGGCATCGTTATACGCCAAAAGGTACTGATCTTCTTTGGTATGTATGTAATTCTGCAGATTGTTTTGCGCAGAAATATAATCGTCTTTTGTAAGATCGCTAAAATGTTTTGCCTGTTCAGAAATATGCAATTCTGCTTCTAATTCCTGTAATTTAGGTTCGTTAAAAATTTCATTGTACAGAATTAACAACAGAATCAACTGCAAAAATATAACACTTGTAAGAAGTGTATAGTGTACTGCCTTTCTGTATTTAAATTTAACCGCCCTAAAATTAAAAGTCTGCCCCTTTTTTTCCTTCAAAATAATACCCCTATTAAATTAATTTTATAAAAATTACTGTCTAAGTTTTATTTATACCAAAACCAACTTGACCATTTTATAATAATTAAACTGTTATAACAACACATTTAATCTCCATCAATCTACAAAAAATTTTGAAATTATTTACCATAAATTTCAACTTTACATAAAAATGTTGTTTTATGTTCAAAAAACGGATAAAAATTTAACCGTTTTTATTTTCTAAATTCAATTTTTTTCCTTGTAAATCAATAGTTTCCCCGAACAAATATAAATATTTTAATTAATATTTTTTACTATAAAAAAATACAATTTTAAAGTGGAAAAGTTCGGATTTATTTAGTTGAAACAGATTTTATGGAGGATTTATAGATGCGCAGATCATCCCAAGTTATATTTTCAGGAGCTTCGGCTTTGATTTCTGTCAGCGTTTTATCTGTATTTTTCTGAAATAATTCTTTTAAAACATTTAGTTTTTTTACGGATATTACGGCTGTAATATCAATTTTATCTTCACCAATTAATTTTGCGATGTGCTGATAAATTGTTTGAACTGATAATTTACGTTCATCGGCAATTTCGGCAATGGTTAACTTGCGTTGCCAAAGGGCAAACGTTTTATCTGTTGTTGCAACTTTTATGGTCTTGGGAATTTGTTTGATCTCGTCTTCAATTTCGTCGATATCCAGAATCTGTGTTCGCAGAATTTCCTTGATTCCCGTTAAATGATTCAAACGGTACGAAGTAATATCCTGATCGTTTAGATTTTCACTCGAAAAATCGATGCCACTGCCAAACAACTGCACCATTTTGTTGGTTTTAATCAACTTTAAAACCATTTTTATATGTTCGTCTTCAAAAACACGTAATTGTTCGGTAAATAGTACAAAACCTTTCTTCTTTTTAGACTGTTCCAATACAAAAAGGGTATCGTACGCTAATTCATCCAACTTCGGATAAAAATACGAGTATGCTTTTGTTAATCGCTGTAATAAATGATCGATTCTAAAATCATCAGCCGTGAAAAGGGTGTGTAATTCCTGTAAAAATTTTAATCCGACATTCTTAATGTTTTCCAGCAAACGCTCTTGCTTTTGCGCCCATGCCTGATAAATTTTTCTGGTCGATTTTTTTTCAGTCACCCAGGTTTCAATCCATTTTAAAAATTCTTTATGGGCATTAATCCAATCAAATGTATCTTTTACCTGTAACCATAAATATTCAAGTTTTGCCTGAACCAACGGATTTTCATTATCCGTTAATTCATTTTGTCTGGCAAACGACAAAACATTTTCATCTGCAGAAATCGTACGGATTGCAACCGGTTTCGATAACACCAAACCACTTAAACTGCGAAGACGCGACAACGCAACATACGCCTGCCCGCTCATGAACACATCGTTAATATCCAAAACAGCTTTGTCAAACGTTAATCCTTGCGATTTATGAACGGTTATTGCCCACGCCAATTTTAATGGATACTGCACAAAAGTTCCTAAAACTTGTTCTTCAATTTCTTTGGTTTGTTCGTTTAAGGCGTATCGAACATTTTGCCATTCGTATTTTTCAACAGTAATTTTTACGTTATCGTCTGGAAGATAAATTTCTATTTCATTTTCGGATACATAAAAAACAGTTCCAATTTTTCCGTTGTAATAACGTTTTTCAAAACTTAAATCGTTTTTAACAAACATTACCTGTGCACCTTTTTTCAAAACCAATTCAGGTTCTAACGGATACATTTTCTCCGGAAAATCGCCAATAATTTCGGGCAGAAAAACATATTCCTGTGCCTTTAAATTATCGAGTTCCTTATCGTTAATTTCGTCTGCTTTTCGGTTATGAGTGGTTAAAGTTATGTAGCCTTTATTTTTCTTAGTATCGAAATTTTCGTTTACCTGTTTTTCAAGCAGTTCATAATCTTGCGGTGTATTGTTACTTGTTCGGAAATTATTCAGCAAACTGATAAAAGCCTCATCATCTTGACGGTAAATTTTCTTTAGTTCGATGTAAACCGGTTGCGTTTGTTGCATGACCCACGCATTAAAAAAGTAAATTCCGCTATAAAAGTTTTTCATTACCTGCCAATCTGCATGTCG
>Ga0308157_10008582_pt1 | contig 11569 bp, 11 predicted proteins | sample PhyBR1_FD_201035 | JGI IMG/M metagenome (GOLD analysis project Ga0308157, IMG submission 201035) | Phyllosphere microbial communities from UC Gill Tract Community Farm, Albany, California, United States - DLSLB.R1 | ecosystem: Host-associated > Plants > Phyllosphere > Unclassified | place: USA...
CGTCGATCTGCTCCTGCTCGCGCTCGAGCATCTGGTCAAACTGCTTGGCCTGGTCCTGAATCTCCTTCAGGCTGCGCTCCTCGACCGACAGCGCGTCGTCGGTCAGTCCAGCCAGATCCTCGATACCGATGCGGGTGGCATAGAAGTCGCGAAGGTAATCCTGCTGCGTCGCAAACTGCCCAACCGAATCCCTGCCGACAACCGAAAGCGCGCTCTTCAGGCTTTCGGCATCCGGCAGCACCCCGCTCGCTTTGGCAATAGCCAGCGCAGCTTGAATCTGTGCTTGTGCGCCTTGGCGATCCTCTGCCTCGCGACCCGACACCGACATGCCGTCCAGCGAGCCGCGCAACGCCTGCGAAAGTGACTGGATCTTGGCGATCGACTTGGTGCGCACGTCGATCTCGCCCTGCAGCGCTTCCTTCTGGCGGCTAACCACCTTCTGCAGCACGCCGAACGCGCTGTCCACCCCGCCCAGCAGATTCGCCGCGGCGTCCTTTGTGGCTTGCGTAGCATTCGTTTGTGCCTTGATCGCCTGCACTTGGTCGAACAGCGCACGGTTGCTCTCGTCGAGCGCGGCGCGCTGTTTGCCCAGCAGCTGGGTTGCTGACATCGTCAGCTGATCAAGCTCGCCTTGCAGTTGCCCGCGCTCTTGCAAGATGCTGGAAGCCAGGGTGTCCGCCGCTTCAGCAGCTGTGTCGCTGGCTTCCTTCAGGTAATCCGACACCAGCTTGTACTGCGGGCCCAGCGCCAGGAGTTCGGCGTACCGCTGCGCACCGCCTTCAGTGGCCAACGCGCCAGCTTTCACCAGGCCCTGCGCCGCCTCCTTGAATTGCTCGCTGGTGGTGATGCCAGCGAATCCCAGGCTTGCCAGCTTCTGGTTCAGCGGGCCCTGTGCGTTGGCGACCCGCTCGGCCTGCGACAGGAAGTTGTCGTTGAAGAAGGTGGTTTTCTCCGCCAGCGCTTCGATGCCGCCGGCCAGTGCCACCAGGCGCTCGCGCGCCTCGATCGAATCCTTGCCAACAGCACCGAAGGCCGCCAGCGAAGTGGAGCCCATCACCACCAGGATCTGGTCGACCGCGCTGAAGTTCACCGCCAGGCGCTGGAGCGTGGCCGAGGCCTGCTCGCCCTGCACCTGGAACTTGCCGATTTCCGGCAGCAATTCAGCCGCCACCGTGTTCGCCACGCCGACGAAGAACTCGGCGATCGCGGCCTGGTTCGCCGCATCGTCCTTGCCCAAGGCGATTTTGATGGCCTGCGAACGGCTGGCGATACTGGCCGCGTTCAGGCCGAGCACGTCAGCGAAATCAGCTGAAGATGCTTTGATCGCATCGTACGCCGACGTCAGGCTGGCTGAGACTTCGGCGCCAACCATTTTCTTGTCGAAGCCCTCCTTGTCACTACGGAGCCAGCCGCCCTTCTTAATCCACTCGGCATCGATCGTGCCTGAAAAGCCGCCAGCGCCAAGCGAGCCGTTGAGCGTCTGGTCGCCGGTGTATTCTTTCGGCCCGCGGCCAAACGCTTTCACTGCGACACCAATGCCCAGCGCGATCGGGCCCAGCACGCCGACGACAGATGACAGGCCGGCAGTGATGCCCGCCATGCTGCCGGTGCCGATCGCTGCAGCGCCAGCGCTCAGGGTGCTGCCAAGGCCAATCTGGCCAGTCAGGAACGCACCAGCCGTCTGGAGCGAGCCAGCACCGATTGCGCCCAGCGCGCCGCTCAAACCAAGGCCCGAGCTGATCGCCGACCCTGCTGCGCTCGAACCGGCCGAGCCGACGGCGCCGCCTGCGTTGCCCATCATTCCGGCGACGGTGCCGGCGACTGGATTCACGATGGCGGAAATTACCGGTCGCAGCACCAGCGTGTTGAACATGTTCTTCATCGTCTCGACGAAGTTTTTGCCGAAGCCGCTGCCCGACTCGAAGCCGCGCAGCAGTGCATCAGTCAGGGAGCTCTCGATCGAGTCCGCTGCCCGCTTCCATTCTTCCGCGCCCTTCTTTGCTGCGTCGACCTGTTCCATCGCGGCGACGGCCGATGCGTTGCGTTTCTTTGCATCGATCAGTTGCTCGAGGCTTTCGATCTGGTCAAGCTGCAGGCCAAGGGTAGCGCGCTGCGTCAGTTGCGCTTCGAGTTCCGCGATTTCCAGCTGCTCAACAGCCGACTTGGTCAGGCCGTAAGTTTTGGCCAGTTCTTCGTTGCGCGCAGCTTCGGCCTCGGCGTCCTGGGCGCGCTTTGCGTAGATGCCGCTGGTCGCCTCCAGGCCTTTCGAATAGCTGTCCTGGAAGTCGCTCACCTCTTTCAGGGCGCGCAGGCGCTCTTCTTCAGCCTGTTTCGCGAACGGCTGCTGTGCGATGTACGCCTCAACGGTAGCGCGGTAGGCTTCGAGTGACTGTTTGCCGGCGCTATAACCAGCTGACAGCTTGAGGAGGTTGTCCTGATAGTCTGGATCGACGCCCGCGCTTTTGCCGTTGATGCGGTCGACCAGGTCGGCATATTCCTTGGCGGCTGCCGCTTGGCTTTTGAGCGCCTTGGCAGAAGCCGGATCCGCGTACTTCGCTCGAACCAGCTTCTCCATCTCCGGAGGGATCGCCCCAAATTGCTTTTTCAGCTCATCAAGTTCTGCGGCAAGGCGCTGCGCCCCCGATCCGTTCTTTGCGTACCACTCGTCCAGTCGCTCGCCACGAGTTCGCAATGCCGCCGTGGCCACCTCTCCCTGAAGCGCTTTCACGCGCCCGAGTGCAGCCTCGTACTTACCCGACAGCTCGACCTCATCGAGCTGCAACATCATCCGCGCTCGTGCATTGGTGCCTGCGGACGCCTGCGCCGCCTTGTTAGCGTCGAGGGCGGCCTTGGCACGTGCCAGGCCATCCTTATCCACTTCGCTGACGCCGCTCAAGTCTCGGATGCGCGGCTCGGTGGCGGCCAGTGCGTTGCGTTCGCGCAGCTTTGCGATCTGTTCGTCCAGCCGCACGATCATTTCAGCAGTGGACTCTTCCGTCGACTGCGCAACCTTGTTGTTGGCTTCGGCCGCCTTGCTCGACCACACTGCCCAGATCGTAGCTGCGGCACCGAGTGCAAGGGTCACCAGGCCAATCGGGCCGCCGAGTGCTGCCATTGCGCCACCAGCCAGAACGCTCGCACTCGACGCGGCTCGTGCCGCGACTGATTGCGCGCTCAAGGCAGCCGCATGGGCTGAGGCGGCAGCGGCAGCACGTGCTTGCGCCGGAACAAGACCGTTCGCCGTGATCGCCAAGGCGACATTCCCGTCTGCAGCCAGCACCGCAGCGCGTAATTCATTTACTCGAGCCGCAGCCGTGGCAGATGCAGCGGCCGTAGCGACAACGTTAGATTGAGCCGCTGCAAGATTGGTGGCGGCCAGCGCGCGGCTCGCCGCAACGTTATTCCAAGTCTTCGTTGCCGCCACGTCTAGCATGGTTGCCAGCTTTACGGCGGCTACCGTCGCCATCGCCCCGCCGACCAAGACCAGGTTGTCAGCGAGCAGTTTTATGCCACCAGAGAATGCAGCGACGACGCCACTCGACTGTGCCGTAGCGCCCACCATCTCCATCACGTTATTCTTGAGCACGGTGACCGCACCGCCGATGGTCTCGACCGATCGCGCTTCATTACGAAGCGTGCCAAGCGCGCGTGGCAGCGCGTCGGCCAGAATCGCAGTAGTCAGCTTCCCCTGCTCCGCCATCGCGCGCAGCGCGCCCACGGGAACGCCGATACCGTCGGCCAGCGCCTGCATCAGGCGCGGGGATGCCTCATTCACCGAATTGAATTCATCGCCGCGCAGTACGCCCGATGCAAATGCTTGGGACAACTGCAGGATTGCCGACGACGCCTCGCCAGTCGACGCACCCGAGACCTTCAGTGCCAGGCTCACCGATTCGGTGATGCCGGCGACTTGGGACTGGGCGAGACCCAAGTCGCGCGTGCTCTTGGTGATGCTTGCATACAGTGACGCGGTGGCCGACAAGTCGGATTGCGCGGACGTGGCGATGCTGCGCACCGAATTCTGAGCATTCGTGAATTCGCTTTGGCCGGTCGTGGCCAGCTTGAGCTGGGCCAAGTACTTGCCATACTGGTCGGAAAGCTCGGCGACCGCGGCAATTCCGCCGCCAAACGCCACACTCGCGAGTGCAGCGCCGAACCCGCTTATCGAGCTGCCAGCGTTTCCAGCAGCCTCTTCCGCCGCCTGAAGCTGCTCGATCAGCGGACGCGCGTCGTCAGCGACACCCAGCTGCTCAGCGCGCAGGGCGGCCAGCTGCGACGCGGTTTTGCCGATCCCATCAGCCTGCGAGCGCAGCCCGTCCAAGAAGCTGTTGCCGGCGTCGAGTTGACGCTGCGCTGCAGCGGCCTGAGCGGTTTTCCGGGTGACGGCGTCGAGCTGGTCGAGGTACGGCCGGAGCGCGGTCATATTCAGGCCGCGCGAATTGGCCAGGCTTGCGTAGAAATCTGCCCCGCTCTTCGCGCCCGCATTTGCCGCAGCGGTTGCGCGCTGGATCGATGCAGCCATGGTCAGCGTCGCGCGGTCGACCTTGCCGGCTGCCGCGCCGGCGCCGTCGCCCACTGCGCCCATGCCAGACGAGCTGCCCAGGTCATCGAGCGACTTACCCGTCCGCCTGGCGGTAGCAGCCAAGTTGTCGAGATTCTTGCCGGTCCGAGCGGTCGATGCATCAATACGTCGACCACCCTCTTCAACGCCGGTGGCGTCGGTGGTGACCTTGATGATTGCTTCGTTGGTGATTGTGCTCATGCGCCGCCCATAAAAAAAGGCCACCGATTGGTGGCCTTAGATTTTTCCGCCAGTTGGCGGCCTTGCTCGGGGTCGTTAGAACGCCCGGTGTTCGTGTGATACGCCCTCGCATATCCCTTCCTTGAAGAGGATCGCGATGTGATATCCCGTAGTCTGCCACTGGAGCAGCTCCTGGCCGTCGCCAACTGCGGAAGTTGAATTCGGCGGACCTACAGCATGGAAGATTTCCCCCTTTGTAAGTCCCCGCAACTCGCCGAGGTCAGCGAACTTTTTTTGAAATCCGGCAGTGGTCATTGCTGTGGCTACAGCCCAGATCAGCGGCGCCACAACAACTGCCAAAATTATCCACTTGAACTCGTCCATGCTCCCCCCTGTTGTAAGGAGGGAATGTTACACCATCAAATCGTACAGCCCTTATGAAGCTTCCTTTTGACATTGAGGTAGGTCTCGTACGCCTCTTCCGCTGTCGCAAACATTCCGAGGTAATGGGTTTCGCCACCAACTGTAATGCGACTTCGCCAACGCCCCTGATGCTCGCTTACCCCGAGAAGTCCACTAGGGTTGCCAGAGCGAGGTCGCCGCATATTCTCCAAGTTGATTGACTGCGCCACATCCCGAAGATTTTCAATCCGGTTATCACTCCGATTGCCATTGATGTGGTCAATGCTCGCGACAGGCCACGACCCATAGACGTACAGCCACGCGAGACGATGCGCCAAGTGACGCTGGTTATCTATCGTAATGCGGCGATACCCTTTCATCCTTCCTTTCATTACTTCGAAATCAGCTCGATCCCCAGCGCGATGGCACTGTGCCAAGCGAACTGTGCGCGTGAACACCCCGGTATTTGGGTCGTATTCGATCACTTGCAGAAGTCTTTCGCGGAGAAGTTCGCTCACTTCGCGCCCCACTGCTTGCGGAATCCATACCTTTGGGAGTCGTAGTCAGGGCACTGGGCCGCGTTGGCAAATCGAGAAATTTCTCCCTGCGGCTCGCCGGAAAACAGCGCGCCCAAACCCATCAGGCGCTGGTAGTTGCCGAGTTCTTGTACCACTTTCGACAGCCTTTCCTGCCAGACGGCCATGCGCGTTTTATCCATCAGCATGTAGTCAAGCTGAGCGCGCAGCGCCAAGATGCGGACTCGGGCGCCAGTGACGTCGTGCCCATCACGCTCCAGCTGCTTAATGAGGTCCAGTTCGGGAGCCGGATTGCGCGGGTCCATCAATGTGTCCAAGTCAAACTGCGCTTGATTGCCAAACATTTCAACCTGTGGCACAGGCTTGCAACTCACCAGCGGATAGTGATAGCGCGGCATCGGCGTAATCTTGACTGGCGCACTTTCCTTGTCGAGCAAGTTCAGCACCCAAACGCGGAACTCTTTCGCCTTCGGGGTGCGGGCAAACATGGCCAGCAAATGCGCGCCGCGCAGACTAAAGAAGCGCACCGCTTGCTTGCCGCCGGCCGTAGCTGTTTTAACGACCTTGGTCATCGTTGCAGTGAACTCGTCGGCACGGGCGCGATACAGTTTTGTGATCGCAGTCTCAGGGCTGGCGTATTCGAGCGCGCGTCCGACTTCTGCGCTGCTCATCCAAAGATGCCCCTCGCGGGTGATCGTTTTGACCTCATGCGCGCCGAACATCAGCGCATGTTGCGTGCGATTTGTGAGTGCTGTAGCATTCATGTCAGTTCCTTTTGTGATGGAATCAAAAGCCCCGATCTGCCGCCAAGCTCTTTCGGGGCTTTTTCTTTAGTTCGTCTGGTTTTTCGCACGATCTTCAGCAGCGCGACTTTCTTCTAGCCGGTAAATCAGCTCGCTATTCATGCTTCGGTGATTCGTCTGCGCCTTGCCGCTCAGCCATTGCTTAAGCTCAGGGGGCAGCCTCAATCCAAATGGTGTGATCACGCCACTCATCCTAACTCCTCTTAGTTGCTACACGATGAAGCTATAGTGACATGTTGTAGCTATCGGGTCAAGAAATTATTCACTACACTGTGAAGTTATGAATAAGCCAGTAAAAACCCGACCCGCCACGGGGCACATCACCCCGTTCGGTCTTCGCATGCAGCCCGAGTTAAAAGAGCGGCTGGAAGTTGCCGCACACAAAGCCGGCCGATCTCTGAATGCTGAAGTGGTTGATCGGCTGGAGCGGAGCTTTGGCGAGAGCCCTCAATCTACGGATGAGGAAGTTGAGGCCCTGCTCTTCAGGGCGATAAATCAGCTCCGCGCCAAAGGGTAATCCGTTTCGGGTTACCCTTTCATCAAGCCCTCGTCATTCACTCCGCATTGCCTGCAGGGCTGCGTCTTCCATAACCTGCAAGTCTCCGTCCAGCTGGTTGTATTCCTCAGTCGTCAGCCCCATCCGGTCCATCCGGTTGTAGGCGACGAGGAAGTTCAACCCGATCGGGCCGCCCATCGGAGCGATATTCCACTGCTTGCGCAGCCCGGCAAAGGTGTTGTAGGCCCGCACGTTGTCGGGCCAGATTTCGACAGACGTTGTCACCTCATCCCTGGTCAGCCCCGCGACGGCCAGGTCGGCGTCGGTGGGGGCCGCTTCGTACATGGCGGTGGCAACGTCCCTTAGTTTTTTGCGCGGGCGCCGGTCAGTTCGGCCAGGTACACGTCGAGCACGGCGCGGGCCGAACCCATGTAGCGCTGCACGAGCTTCTCGACAGCGTCCTTGCCGAACGGTTCGTCCAGATCCCAGCCGCTGGCGATATCCATCAGCGCGTCGACGTCTTCGGAGCCAGCCAGGGTTTCCATGAATTCCTTGAAGTCGTCGCGCGTGCGATGCTTGAAGATGAATTCGACGTCAGCCGACTTGCCGCCCGGGACCGGGATCGACACGGTTGCTTTGAAGGTAGCGGCGACTGCCAGAGTGAGTTTTGCTTTTGCCATGATGATTTTTCTTTCAGGAGGGGTAAAAAAGACCCTGCAAGGAGCTACCTCGCAGGGTTGGGAAAAGGCCAGCGCCGACCATTCGGCGCCAGCTGGCAACACAGATCAGTAGCGGACGACCTTGTTCTGCAGCGAGAAGATCGACTTCACCGCCATGACGCTACCCTTCGCCAAACTTGGCGACTCGTTGAACGAGCAATACCCCGCGTATAGCAGCACGCCACCGCCCGGGATAATGCCGCGCAGGCAGGTCAGCGCCACGCCATCCGAGATCTTCTTCAGGGCGGCATGGTGTGGCAGCGACTTGTCATCGGCGGTCGTCAGCGTGACGGTCGTGGCGGTGAAGCCGTCCGGCAGCATTACCGGGGCGTCGCTGTCCAGCAGCGGAACTTCGACGTTCTTGCCATCGCCGCCGGAGATGTCAGCACTGACCACGCCGGTGACCGGGGTCCAGGTGGTGATCTTGCGCACGGTGCCGAGACCGGCGCCGGCGGGGAACAGCGAGGTGTCGCTCGTGTCCAGACCTTCGAACGTGAACGAAGTGCCCGACGCCGCCTTCGCGCGGAAGACGCGGCCATTGGCCTTGCTCCAGCCGCCGGTGTATTCGAAGTAGTCGCCGGCTGCGAAGGTATTCGTCGCGGTGGCCACAGCCTCGGTGGCGTTGGTGATTGCGGTGATGCTGACGGCAGCGGCGAATGCGGACGCTACAGCGAACGCGATGTTGTTTGGCAATTGCATATCGGCCTTTCAGGGGTGAAGCCCGGAAGCCGGGCATAAAAAAACCGCCCGGCTTTCGCGGGGCGGCTTGTGGGTAAAGTTGGAGCGGGTCAGCAGAACAGCATGAAGTCCTGCATGGTCCCGCGGGAATCGGTTTCTTCGTCGTAGGTGGACGTCCGGCCGGATACAACTTCGACCTGCAGTTCGGTCGCGGAGCGCAACGCGTCTTCGACCAGCTTGGCGAGCTCAGACACTTCGGCGCGCTCGCTTGTGCCGGCCCAGCAATTCACCTGAATGCGCACGTGCTGCTTGGCCGGGCGATCGCCAGACAGGAAGTTCATCGGCTCCCCGCCCACCACTTGGTATGTGATGTATGGGGTATCCGTAGACAGCGGCGCCACGTCGGGATAAAGGCGTCCGTCGGCCAGGTGGGCCAGCACGACTTCAATATGGTCTTCTGGGGTCACTTTGCATTCCTTGCGATCTGCTCCGCCAGCGTCTGCGTCATGACGTCGATGGCTTCCCGTTTTTTGCTGTCGTAGGCGGGCCGCATGAACGGATATGCCCGGGTTCGCTTGTTTCCAAACTCCAGATCAGCCACTCGCTGAGCTGCTTCCCGGTGGGCCTTCCAGCCAATCGTCCTACCCGTCTTTTTGCTCACTTTTTTGTTCTTGGGCACGAACTTGTGACCGTTCTCGACAAAGCGCCAGTAGAAGGCGCCAGGGCTGGCGGCAGTGCCGTTGCGCACGGTGACCATGTAGGCCTGACGCCGATCTCCATCAGAATCCTCTTCCAGGCGCTTGACGATGATGTTGTCGAACAGGATGCCGGTTTTCTTGTTGGCCAGCGAATTCTGCTTTGCCTGATCGCGGAAAACCTCGGCGCCAGCAAAACCTACTGTTCGAAGTGTCGATTCGCCGAGCGCTTCAGTGATGGTTCGCCTTGCAGCCGTCATCGCAGCCTCAAAGGCTGATGTATCGAAGTCGATCATGTGACCGCCTCGCACACCAGGAACATGAAGCGGGAGTCGCGCCCATCTGGCAGCGCCGACTCGACGTCGTAGGCCAATCCCTTGAACAGCACGCGCGCCGCAGTATTGATGTCGGCACGGGCGCGGATTCGGATCGAGCACTTAACGATCGAAACCTCGGCGCCGGCGCGCACCACTTCGGCCCCGCTCGGGAAAAGCACGCGCGCCCAGACCGTGGCAATGGGTTCCCAGGCCTGGGGCGCCCGCAGCTTGCCGGTGTCCGGACCTGGGCGCTGCAGGGTGATCCGATCGTTCATCATGCGTACACCCGCGCGCGATCGAGCAGGCCGCCCAGAAACTCACTCTTCGGCGTGCCGGCCGGCGCGAAGTGCTCGGCGACCTTCCCCAGGATGTAGCCCTTGATCTCGTCCGGCACCGTGCTGTCGTCGACCCCGTAGCCGCACGAGTACTGCACCTCGACTGCGCTGATGCGCGCCTGCGTCGCTGGCCAGCCGCGGCCCGGCGCCGGGACGATGTAGCCCGGCTCGCTTTCGTTATCGACCAGGTAGTCGTCCGGGTGCAGTATCTGGCGCACGCCATTGGCATCGTAAAACTTGATGTGCTCGACAGCCAGGATCGGCGGATGCTCGAGCAGGAACGCCGGCGGGAAAGCATCGAGCGTCAGCCGGTAGGTCTGCTGCACCAGCGCGCGGCCCGTCTCGTGCTCGGCGTCGCGCGTGTGCTGGCCGATGACCTGGCGCAGCTCGACGTCGGCCTCGGTCCCGTCCAGCCGTGCCGACAGGCGCGCAGCTTCCAGCGACACGGCCAACGCCACGGGCGGGGTGATCAGTCGCAGGCTCATCGGGTCGTTCCCTGTTTGGCTGGTGGCCGGCCGGCGCCGTGTGGCGCGCCAGGTGCTGCCGGCGCGCGCGCGTATTCGACCGCGGCCGATTCCTGCTGCTTCAGCAGCTCGGTGTTCGGCATGCTCGGCAGTTGCGATGCATCGATCATCAGTTGTCCACCCTGTTAAATTGAATGGTCCGGTAGAAGCGCTCGCTGTTCGCACAGTCAATGCGCAGGTCGCAGTAATTGACGCCGGCCGGCAAGGTGTCCATGCCGCCCAGCTTCACCAGGATCAGCGGACCCTGGATCACAGCCGCCACCAGCACACTCACGCCCACCGGCTGCGCCAGCACCGCGCTGGCGGTGGTGTTGCTGTCCGCCAGGTCGTTGCTAATGTCGGCCACGAAGTAGCTCTCGTCGTCCGCATCCTTGTTGAGCGACCACGATCCCACCTGCTGCTTGAACCAGATCGTGCGGTCGAACCGCTCGCCGTTCGCGCACGTGACGCGGAAGGTGCAGAAGTTGGCTGCGCCGGTCGCGGCGTTGAAACCACCCAGCTTCACCGGGATCAGCTTGCCCTGGATGACGGGCTGCTGGAGCACCGTCACGCCGGCGGCAATCACCTCGACGGACACGGCAGTGGTCTTGCGCTCGTCCAGGTCGACCGTGATGTTCGCCACCCAGTACCGCTCGTCGAGCGGGTGCTTTGCGCACCACCACCGCCCTGCTTCCAGATACGGCGCGTTCGGCACGGCCGCGCTCGGCACAGTGCCAAACGCCACCACGCGAGTGCCGCCTGGGAAAGCGACCCGACGGGATTCCGCAACCGTCGAGGCCGCCACCACATTCTGCGCAGGCGGCTCGGCCAGCGTGGTAAAGCTCTCCTCCAGCGGCGTGGCGCGGTTGCCGGCGACGTCGAAGGCGCGCATCCGCACTGAGTGCGCAGTGCTCGCAGGTCTGCCGGAAACCGTGACCGAGCGAGCCGCATTATCGATAACCGTGTAGTTCGCGCCGCCATCGATGCTGTATTCATAGCCAGCGACGCCAACTGCATCTGTAGCCGCCGGGCACGACAGCGTAGCGCCGGACGTGGTAATGGCGGACACCGTAATTTTGCCGACCATCGCTGGTGCCGTGGTGTCCCCTCCCGGGACCGGCATTTCCCAAATAACCGAATTGGGCTGCGCTTCAAAATCAGGCAGCAGGCGCAGTTTGTTATCCAGCCGGAACGCGGCCTGGTCGATGTACGCGCCGCTGTAGGCGCCCACCGGGTGCGTGATCGCGTACTTCTTCCACGTCGCACCAGAGTCGACGCTAGTGAAAAGGTAAAGCTGGTTGTTTGTGCCGAGCGTCGTCGTGATGTTGTCGTCAGTCGTCGCAG
>Ga0308157_10008584_pt1 | contig 11566 bp, 9 predicted proteins | sample PhyBR1_FD_201035 | JGI IMG/M metagenome (GOLD analysis project Ga0308157, IMG submission 201035) | Phyllosphere microbial communities from UC Gill Tract Community Farm, Albany, California, United States - DLSLB.R1 | ecosystem: Host-associated > Plants > Phyllosphere > Unclassified | place: USA...
TGGCGCAGCAGCTGGATCGAGACGAGGAACTGAGCGTGCGGGAACGCTGCTAGCACCTGGTGGCCATCGATCGCGCCGTTGCGGTGGCTGGCGATGATGAGGCGCGGTCGCCGGGCGGGACCTCCGTCGGGCGCGGAAGGAGAGTCAGCGGATGCGGCGGGACGGCCGGCACCTGAGGCGGGGGCCGCCTCGGCGGGAGATGATGCCGACTTCGGTGGCTGGGAATCCGGGCTCGAGCTGAGGTCGAGCACGCGGATGCGGCCGAAGTACACGGTGCGCATGGCCGCGTTGATGATCCGGTGGCGCAGGCTCAGTGAGGCATCGCTCATGACACCAGTCCACCACAGGTCCGGGTGGGATGGGACGTCCTGGCTATGCAATCGACGGTCGGCCAGGACGACCGCGGCTCTCGGCCTTCGTCAGTCGGCAGCCACCTCGCTGCGCAGTTTGTGCTTGAGCAGTTTGCCTGAAGGGTTGCGCGGAAGTTCGTCGATGACGAAGACTTCGCGTGGCAGCTTGTAGCGGGCGAGCTTGTCAGCCAGGTGGTCGCGCAGTTCCTCGACACCGAAGTCCTCACCATCTGCAGTCGTGATGAAGGCGACGACCTGCTCGCCCCATTGCTGATCCGGCTTCGCCACCACCGCGACATCGGCGACCCGGTCGTGAGTGATGATGGCCTCCTCGACCTCGAGGGAGAACACGTTCTCACCGCCGACGATGATGACGTCTTTCGAGCGGTCGACGATATAGAGGTACCCGTCCGCGTCGAGCCGGGCGAGATCACCGGTTTTATACCACTCTCCCGCGAAGGCCGCCTCGGTGGCTTGGGGATTGCCGAGGTATTCGCGCATTCGAGTGTCACCAGCGAACCAGATCTCGCCGGTTTCCCCGGGACCCGCCTCGGCCCCGTCGGCCGTGACCACCCGCATCGCGTTGCCGACCATCGCGTGCCGACCGATGGATCCTGCCTTGCGCAGCTGATCCTCGGGCCCGAGAAGACAACCGGTCGGACCCATCTCGGACATGCCGAAGAGGTTGTAGAACTGGTTGGTCCCGTAGGCGTCGATGAGCATGGCTGCCGTCGACCGGTCGATCGGGGCACCGCCGTAGTTCCACCGGCGAATGGAGGAGAAGTCGTAATCACCGAAGTCGAGGCCGAGCTTCTTCGCGGTCATGATCGGCGCGACATAGGCGACGGTGGGTCCGAAGAACGTCGTGATCTGCTTCGCGGCGATGATCTGCATCGATTCGACCGGGTGATACGCCCGCTGGAGGACGACGGTTCCACCCATCTGGATGGTGGGGACGAGGGCGATGTTCAGCGGCGCCGAATGCCAGATCGGCATGCAGATGAGGTACCGGTCATCGCTCTGGTAGCCCATATTGAGGTTGATGAGTGTGCCGACCTGGACGATATTGCGATGCGAATGCACGCACCCTTTCGGCGAGCTCGTCGTGCCCGAGGTGTAGAGAATCTGCGCGACCTGTTCATCGGTGAAGTCGCCTGGCGCCGCCTCCGTGGCGTTCTCGAGCTGGACATCGAAGCTGCCCGGGTCGTTGGGTTCTGTCTCCAGCCAGGTGACGTCCGGTGCCCCGGCCCGCGCGGTTCCGGCGAGTTCGGTGCTGACGATGCCGAGCTTCGCTCCCGAATGCTCGACCGTGTATTTGACTTCCGGAGCTTGGAACTTGTGATTGATCGGCACAACCGTCGCCCCGAGGTACCAGGCACCGAAAGCGGCGAAGACGAAACCTGGAACATTCAACGTCATGATGCCGACGGCGTCGCCGGGCCGGATTCCGTTGTCGGCGAGCACCTGCGCTGCCTTGAGCGCCCGGTGCCGCAGCTCGGCATAGGTGAAGCGCTGATCCTCGTAGACCACGGCCTCTTTGTCCGGGTTCCGCAGGACGGTGGTGTCGAGCATGGTTCCAAGCTTCATTGCTTCTCCTTGTGACGAGTGCCATACTGAGAACAATTGAACCACGATTCATTTCTTTGGGGAAGCGACAGTTCGGGCTGGCGCCGAGGTTGATGATGTCGACACCGTGGTGCCGCTGCGACCGATGGGGTGAGGATGGCATATCGCGCAACCCAGCGCACTCGGGCCAACGCCGAGGCGCGCCGCGCAGGCATCGAACGTGCTGCCCGACACGTCATCGCCCGCGGTGGATTCGCCTCGGCGAATGTGGCCGCCGTTGCCGTCGAGGCCGACTGCAGCGCCGGGTCGATCTACACGTATTTCAGCAACCGGGATGAGCTGTTGCGTCTCGTCTTCGCCCAAGCAGCCGGTCACGAGCTGGATGTCATCGCCGGCACAGTCGCCGAAGCATCCACGGCCTCGGAGATCGCGGAATCGACTGTCGAGGTCTTCGTTCGCCGAGCCGTCGCGGGGCGCAGGCTCGCCCACGCGCTGCTGCTTGAAGAGGTCCCCGAACCCGTGCAGAGCGAACGGCTGCGGCTGCGCCGAGGATACGTCGCCGTCATCGGAACCGCCCTGGACCGCGTGGGCGGCACGCAGATCCCCGCCGAGGTGGCCGCCCGTTCGATCGTCGGATGCGTGGGAGAGAACCTCGTCGACATCCTCGACCCGACTACCGCGAACCCGAGTCCTGCGGAGATCGAAACTCTCGTCAAGGCACTGACCACCTTCACCCGATCGGCATTAGGAGAACCATGACCACGACCGCAGAACCGACCGCCCCGCGGACGACGCATACCGTGTTCAACCAGGCACCACCTCGGCGAGATATCAACGAGTTCACGCTGAATACGGCCCTGAAGGACGCGCTCGCCCACTATGCGCCGGATGCCTCGCTTGACGAGGTCGAACGCATCGGAGCGCTCGTCGGCAGTGCGGACTTCATCAGCGACGCTCGCCTGGTCAACGTCCACGGACCGGAGCTGCGGACCCACGACGACTGGGGTAACCGCATCGACGAGGTCGACTTCCATCCGGCCTATCACCGGATTATCGGAGATGCGCTGGAGGCGGAAGCTCACTCCTACGCCTGGACTCATCCCGGGCCGGGGGCCAATGTCGAACGTGCCGTACGGTTCATGCTCTTCTCCCAAGTCGAGCCCGGACATGCGTGCCCGGTGTCGATGACGCACGCGGTCGTGCCGTCCCTGCGTGCCGATCCCGCGCTCGCCGATTTCTGGGTGCCACGCGCCACGGCCGCCGGCTATGATCCGCGGCGGATGGACCCGGCGTCGAAGTCCGCAGTGACCTTCGGCATGGCGATGACGGAGAAGCAGGGCGGATCGGACATCCGCGCGAACACCACCTACGGCGTTGCGTTCGGCGACCACTACCTCATCACCGGCCACAAATGGTTCTGTTCGGCTCCGCAGTCCGACGCGTTCCTCGTCATCGCCCAACTCGATGAGGGCCCGAGCTGCTTCGTCGTACCCCGTGTTCTGCCTGGCGGAGAACGGAATACGTTCCGGATCCAGCGGCTCAAGGACAAGCTCGGGAACAAGTCCAATGCCTCCTCGGAGGTCGAGTTCGACGCCACACACGGATGGCTTCTCGGGCAGGCGGGCAAGGGTGTCCGCACGATCATCGAGATGGTCGCCCAGACCCGCCTCGACTGCGTCCTCGGTTCGACCGCTGGGATGCGCCAATGCGTGGCCGAAGCGGCCTGGCACGCTCGCGGGCGTGCGGCCTTCGGGGCTGCGCTCATCGACCAGCCGCTCATGCGCGCCGTCATTGCCGACCTCCAGCTTGAAGCTGAGGCAGCCACCTATACGGCGCTGCACCTGGCCGCGTCCTATGACGACGATAGCGACGAGGCGGCCGACTTCCGACGTCTGGCCACCGCCGTAGCGAAATACTGGATCTGCAAACGCGGTCCCGAACATGCTTATGAATCGCTCGAATGCCTCGGTGGCAACGGCTACACGGAGTCCTTCCCTCTGGCTCGCCGCTACCGAGAGCAGCCGGTGATGGCCGTGTGGGAAGGCTCCGGAAACGTCATCGTCCTCGACGTGCTGCGTGCCTTGGCCCGCGAACCGCGCAGCGCGAAGACGTTCCTCGGCTTCCTCGAGACCGGGCTGGGCAGACACGCGGACTTCGATGCGGCGTATGAGTCGTTGGCCCGGTCGCTGCAGTCGGCGGTGCAGGATCTGGATTCCGGGGATGCGGCAGCGCAAGCGGCGCTGCAGGCGCGAGGCCGTGTCCTTGTGGAGAAGATGGCGCTGCTCATGCAGGCGTCGATCCTCTTCGAATCCGCCCCAGCTGAAGTGGCGGCCAGTTTTGCGGCGGCCCGCCTCGGTGCCGATCGGGGCCGCGAATACGGTGCCCTGCCCGACGGAGTCGAAGTCGACTTCCTCGTCGCTCGGGCGTGAGCAGGCGGCCCGGGCGCTGAAAGCACAGTTTGAGTTGAATAGCCCAGTTTCAAACATGGGCTATTCAACTCAAACTGTGCTGCAACCCTCGGGTGACCTGTGTTCTCAGCCGCGACGAAGTGCGAAGACGCGGCGGAATTCAGTCGCGGCGGTGAGCGGAGACGCAGCGGCGGCGGTCGACGCGCATGACTCGGCCGCGGTTGCGCAGTCGACGCTGAACGCAGTCCGGCGGTCCCTCGAAATCCGGTCGCGGAGTGCGAGAGACGACAGCAGGTTTGTGCTCGAGGGCGAATGAATCGGCCTCCCATTCCGGGGCGCGTCGCGCACCGAACTCAGAAGTTTCGATGAACGACCGGAACTCCGCGACCAGGCGCTCCTGCATGTCGTAGAGGCTCTCATCGTTGCCTGGGTAATCGAGGAGGACTTCAACGGCCTCCCCGGCGACGACGATCCGCGCGAAGAGCCGACGCTCGTCTTCGGTATCGCGGAGCATCGCGATGCTGTCCCACTCGTGATCGGCGAACATCGCGAGAACGATCGGAGTGACGACCTTCTCGCAGAGGACATCCTGCGTGAGTTCGATGCGGTCCATGTGTCCCACCATATGTGCTCAGTCGTCGGGAGTTCGAAGGCGTCTCGGAGTTTTGCGGAAACCGCGGCCGATCTGCGGTATGCGGCAGACTTCGTGCGGTTCCACGCCAATGCTTCCGCGACCGCGACGACGGGGCATCGCAAAGACTGGGACGGAGACGACGCCGCAAAGACTGGGACGGAGATGGCACCGCATAGACTTGACCCCATGCCCCGCAGTCCGCTCTCGCCCCGAGAAGGAATCTCGGCGACCGCGCTGCGCGCCCCCGGCGGCAAGGCCACCCACGCGAAGAATCACCTGCCCGTTCCCGACTCGATCGGTCAGTGGCTCGAATCCGAATTCCCCGAAGCGGCCCCCGATTCCCGACGGGCGCTGCTGACAGATGGGGACATGCGCGACGAGGCGGGGCTCCCGGTGGCCTGGGACGATCCGGTCATTCCCGGCGGGTTCTACTTCTTCCACCGTCCGGTCCCGCCCGAAGAGCGAATCCCGTTTGAGGTCGGGATCGTCTTCGAGGACGATGACCTCCTCGTCGTCGACAAACCCCATTTCCTCGCCAGTACCCCGAACGGACGATTCGTCCGCGAATGCGTCGTCACTCGTCTGCGCGTCGACCTCGGCCAGCCCGATCTCGTCGCCATCCACCGCCTCGACCGGATCACCGCCGGACTGCTGGTCCTTTCGAAACGGCCCGAGACGCGCGGCCGTTACCAGCGCCTGTTCCAAGACCGACGAGTCAGCAAAACCTACCGTGCCCTGGCGCCGGCCCCGCCGCCAGAGCTCGGATTCCCGCTCGTCCGCGAATCGCGCCTGGTCAAACCCGTCGGCGGACGCCAGGTGCACGAAGTCGCAGGGGAGCCGAATGCGGTCAGTCGGATCCGACTGCTTCGGACCATCACCCCACCGGACGGCGAGCCATCGCGAGGTGACACGGATACCTCGCCGCCACCTCGGCGAGGTGGAGCTGACGGTGCCCCGTCCGAACGGGCGGGGGACGGAAACGGAGCACCACCTCGGCGAATTGATGCGATTGCCGAATACGAGCTGAGTCCGGTCACGGGCAAGACGCACCAGCTGCGGGTGCACATGAACGCGCTCGGGCTGCCCATCCTCGGTGATCCGGTCTATCCGGTCGACCTCGCCCCGGACCCCTACGACTTCTCATCACCGCTGCAGCTGCTGGCCGCGGAGATCGCCTTCGATGATCCGCTGACCGGGCTGAGCCGACGATTCGAGAGCGGACTCGAACTCGAACCCGCCGCAGTCAGCTCCGATCCAGGCGAAACCCGGTAGCCTGGTGTTATGAGTCCACACGCCCCCGGATGCACATCAGAGGCCATCGTCGCCCTTGTCCGCACCCGCATCACCGACGGTGAATACCCGGCAGGAAGCCCGGTCCGCGATGGTGCCCTGGCCAAGGAATTCAACGTTTCGCGCAACACCGCCCGCGAATCGCTGAGCTTGCTGCGCCACGCCGGGCTGCTCACTCAGGAACCCAACCGGGGCTTCTTCGTCTCCACCTTCGGCATCGACGAACTCAAGGACCTCTACCGCGCGCGCCGGGTTTTCGAGATCCGCGCCGTCCAGGAATCCCAGGACGCCACCGACGAGGCGATGGCCGCCGTCGAAGCCTCCGTGGTCCGGGCCGAAACCGCACCGAAGAACGAAACCTGGGCCGATGCGCAGGAGCACTCGGCATCGTTCCACCGTGCGATCGTCGGCCTGCTGGGTTCACCGCTTCTCGACGAGTTCTACCTCAATCTCATGGCCCGACTGTCGACGACGTTCTCGCGCTCGCCCGAACCCGGCAAGTACCACTCGCACTGGGCGAACCCGCACCGGGACATCCTCGAGAAGATGAAATCCGGGGACCGGCAGGGCGCCGAAGGACTGCTGCGCATCCACCTCGACGATTCCGAAGCCTCGACCCTCGACCTCGCACGGTCTGTGGGGGAGGGGCGCTAGCGCTTCGGTGAGGATGGGGCGCAGCGACGATCTGTGCCTGTAGGGCACGGAAAGCGGGGCGGAGTCAGTCATCTCTGTGCTCGACAGCGATGCCGTACTGAGCGACCTCATCGACCAGTTGGCGCCTCGCTTCGGCCTCGGCTAACTCCCACACTCGCATATTCTCGTTCGTGTCCCACCCTGTTGCTGTCGGAGTGGTCCAGAAGCTGGTGTCATGGCGTTCCCAGAAGTCATGGAGTGCTCGGAGATTCAGAGTGAGCTCATCGGAGAGATCGAGGTCAGAGGGTTTGAGGCACAGTTCGTCATGCTCCACGTCGCCCCAGAGCGGCCAGCGGCGTCCGTGGCTGGGAAACATGCGGATCTCCGGCGTCTTGATCATGGAGCCAGGCTACTGGACCGGATTCCAGCGCGAGGCGCATCGACGTGCTGATTTCAGCGCCAGTGCCTGTGTAGCCAGTCTCACAGTGCCCGGTGCTTGAACCCATAGCGGTCGACTCTCTCGCTCCGATAGCATTGAGCCACCGTATCTTCGCGTCGAAAGGCTGTCTTCATGGGAAACCCTGAGCAGGAATCACAGGCCGCAAACGATCCGTTCTCGCTGACGGGACTCACGTATGACGATGTCCTCCTCCTGCCAGGCGACACCGATGTCATCCCTTCCGAAGCCTCCACCGCCTCCCGGCTGACCAAGGAGATCGAGCTCAACATTCCGCTCGTCTCCGCGGCGATGGACACCGTGACCGAATCCCGGATGGCGATCGCCATGGCCCGCATCGGCGGCCTGGGCATCATCCACCGCAACCTCTCCGCCGAGGATCAGGCGAACCAGGTCGACTACGTCAAGCGCTCCGAATCGGGCATGATCAACGACCCGCTGACGATCACCCCGGACAAGACTCTGGAAGAACTCGACGAGATCTGCGGAAAGTACCGCATCTCCGGACTGCCCGTCGTCGACGAGAACAATGTGCTCGTCGGCATCGTGACCAACCGCGACCTGCGCTTCGTCACCCGCAGCGAATTCCCCACACGCACCGTCGCCGAGACGATGACGAAGATGCCGCTGGTCACCGCGCCCGTCGGCGTGGCTGCCGAGAAGGCCTTCGAGCTGCTCGCCGAACACAAGGTCGAGAAGCTTCCCCTCGTCGATGACAACAACGTCATCCAGGGCCTCATCACCGTCAAGGACTTCGTCAAGACCGAGGAATACCCGCTCGCGACCAAGGACGACGAAGGCCGCCTGCGCGTCGGTGCCGCCGTCGGGTTCTACGGAGATGCCTACGAGCGTGCAGGACTGCTCGCCGAGGCAGGAGCCGACGTCCTCGTCGTCGACACCGCCAACGGCCACGCCCGCGGAGTCACCGACATGATCAAGAAGATCAAGTCCGACCCGGCGTTCTCCGCCGTGCAGATCATCGGCGGAAACGTCGCTACGAAGGAAGGCGCGCAGGCGCTCGTCGAGGCAGGAGTCGACGCCGTCAAGGTCGGCGTAGGACCCGGATCGATCTGCACCACCCGCGTCGTCGCCGGTGTCGGCGTCCCGCAGGTCACCGCCGTCCACCTCGCGGCTCAGGCCGCTCAGGCCGCCGGGGTGCCGGTCATCGCCGACGGCGGCCTCCAGTACTCCGGTGACATCGGCAAGGCCCTGGTCGCCGGTGCCGATACCGTCATGCTCGGCTCTCTGCTGGCCGGATGCAACGAGTCGCCAGGCGACCTCATCTTCGTCAACGGCAAGCAGTACAAGGCCTACCGCGGCATGGGTTCGCTGGGCGCGATGGCCCCGCGCAAGGGCAAGTCGTATTCGAAGGACCGCTACTTCCAGGCCGATATCGCCACCGACACCGACCTCATCCCCGAGGGCATCGAAGGCCGAGTCGCCTACCGCGGTCACCTCAAGCAGGTCGCCCACCAGCTCACCGGAGGCCTGCGCCAGACGATGTTCTACGTCGGCGCGCGCACCGTCGGCGAGCTCAAGGCCAAGGGCAAGTTCGTCCGCCTGACCACGGCAGGGCTGAAGGAAAGCCACCCGCACGATATCCAGATGACCGTCGAGGCCCCGAACTACGTCGTGAAGTGACGTAGGCAGGCACATCTGACGGAGATGCCTCTGGTCAGTGAGAAGCCGCAGCTTCCGCGTTTGAGCGGAGGCTGCGGCTTCTTGCGTGTGCGGTCGGCTGAGGGCACGGGGCGAATTCCTGGCTGTTCAACGGAAATCTGTGACTCTGCAGTGCCTGAGCAAATTGTTGGATCGATCCACGGTGTTCTGCGGTCTGAAAACACCGTGGATCGACCCAACAAATCGCGGTCACCCGGGCGCCCTTGGTCTCACGATGCTGGATGACACACCCCGATGTGACGAATGCCACTCGCCCATTTTCCGGCCGATGCACCCGTAGTGCGAACGGCCGCCTTGCCGTGTCAACGCTGGGAAGCGGCGGCATCGTCCTTGGTGAGGGGTCTACTTCCGTAGTCATCGAATCCGCCCGGAGGCTCTTCGGAAACAAGAGAACTTAGGGTAGGTTTCCCTAATGCGAGCCGCGCTTCGCGGTGCGCATCATCGAAGGAGGAAACCTCACAGTGACGACTTCTCTGCTCTATGACACCGAAGCGACACCCACTTCAGCACCCCTTCAGACCCCCGAAATTCCCCACCCGGACGCCGCCGGTACCTTCAGCGATCGTGGCGCCCACACCGATGCCCTCCTCGGCGCCCACAGCGCAGACGAGTACACATCGCTCATGCACGACGTCGTCGACATCCTCGGCGATCGGTTCCGCACAACTGAGCGGGCCGCCTCGGCGAAGGACCGCTCCGGACTCCAGGCCGCCGTCGACGCCGTCGACCTCGACACCGCAGGCGTCGGCAACGCCGAAGCTCTGCGCGAAGTCGACGCCCTCTACGCTGACAATGCCGTGTGGTTCCACCACCCTAGCTACGTCGCCCACCTCAACTGCCCCGTCGCCGTGCCCGCCGTCGCCGCCGAAGCGATGCTCGCCGCCATCAACACTTCGGTCGACACCTACGACCAATCCGAGGTCGCCACCCTCATGGAGCGCCGCCTCATCGACTGGACCTGCGGCCATCTCGGCTTCGCCGGCGGCGATGGAATATTCACCTCCGGAGGCACCCAGTCGAATCTCCAGGCACTGTTCCTCGCCCGCGAAGACGTCCTCGCCGAGGCAGCGGGACACGTTGAGGCCGATGACGCCGAATCTCGCCGAGGCGGCCCTGACCTGGGCGCGCCCAACCGCCGCGACCTGCTGTCCCGGCTGCGGATCCTTGCCACCGACCAAGCCCACTTCTCCGTGTCCCGTGCGGCATTCCTCCTCGGCCTCGACGCCGAGGCGGTCGTGACCGTCCCGACCGACCGGTCCGGCCGCATGGATGCCGAAGCGCTCAACGCCAGCCTGCTCGCGATCGAGGCGAACGACCAGATCCCCATGGCCGTCGTCGCCACCGCCGGAACCACCGACCTCGGTGTCATCGACCCGCTTGAGACCATCGCCGAGGTCTGCGAATCAGCGAACGTGTGGCTGCACGTCGACGCCGCATACGGCGGCGGACTGCTCTGGGCCCCACAACGCGCCCACCTGCTCGACGGCATCTCCAGAGCCACCTCGGTGACCATCGACTTCCATAAGACGTTCTTCCAGCCCGTGTCCTCATCGGCCCTGCTCATCAGGGACGCGAGCCTGTTCGCGCCGACGATCCACCACCACGACTACCTCAATCCCGAAGCCGAAGCGCAAGAAGCCGACGCCGAACCGAACCAGGTCGACAAGTCCCTGCAGACCACCCGCCGCTTCGACGCGCTCAAGCTCTGGACGACGCTGCGCGCCCGCGGAGCAGGGGAGATCGGATCGATGCTCGACACCGTCTGCGACCTCGCGACCGACGTCCGGGCGCTGCTCGAGGACCAGGCGGACTTCGAAGTGCTCGGCGCCTCGGACCTGTCCACGGTGCTCTTCAGATTCACCCCGGAGACCGCGGACCAGGCCACCTGCGACGAACTCGTCCCGCTCATCCGTCGAGTCCTCTTCCGCTCCGGCCGCGCCGCCATCGCCCGCACCGTCATCGACGGAACGCCGTGGCTCAAACTCACCCTGCTCAACCCCGACACCCGCATCGACGACGTCACCGCCGTGCTCGACCTCGTCCGTGCCACCGGGCACGGCATCCTCGCCGGCCGGGACCTCGAGGACGCAGCGACAGAAGGAGGCGCAGCATGAGCGCAGATTCCACACACATTCACGACATCCTCGGCGTCGGCATCGGACCCTTCGGACTCGGCCTGGCCGCGCTGTCGGAACCGCTCGACGACGTCGACGCGATCTTCCTCGATCAGCGCCCCGAATTCCGTTGGCACCCGGGCATGATGATCGAAGGCTCGACCATCCAGGTGCCGTTCCTGGCCGACCTCGTCACCATGGCCGACCCCACCTCGCCGTACTCATTCCTCAACTTCCTCAAGGAGCGCAAGCGGCTCTACCCGTTCTACATCCGCGAATCGTTCTACCCCCTGCGCGCCGAATTCGACGAATATTGCCGGTGGGTCGCCGCCCAACTGGATACGCTGCGATGGAATCGTCGCGTCGTGTCCGTGACCAGGGACGACGGTGTGTACACCGCCCTCGCCGAGGTGGTCGATGACTCCGGTTCGATC
>Ga0308157_10008589_pt1 | contig 11565 bp, 13 predicted proteins | sample PhyBR1_FD_201035 | JGI IMG/M metagenome (GOLD analysis project Ga0308157, IMG submission 201035) | Phyllosphere microbial communities from UC Gill Tract Community Farm, Albany, California, United States - DLSLB.R1 | ecosystem: Host-associated > Plants > Phyllosphere > Unclassified | place: USA...
CCCGGGTGTCGAAGCGAAGAAGTGAGCTTCGAGCGCTTGTAGCGGCCCATTGATTGGGCAAAAACAATGGTTTGGACCGGCGCGGTTTGCGCTGATCCAAACCATTCGTCGTTTGGTGCATAGAAAAATCGACCCCGATGTCGAATCCTGGACTGTTGCTTCGTCGTAGTATTAGAGGATTGTCCTCTGTTACTACTTACCCAGGAGTCCAGCATGTCCACCAATACCGTTGAGCTGCACCGCGTGATCAAGTCGACGCCAGATCGCCTGTTCCGCGCCTTCACCACTGCCGGCGCCTTTGCCAAATGGCTGCCTCCCTACGGCTTCTTCGCCACCGTCCACGAGATGGACGGCCGGGTCGGCGGCCGCTACCGGATGTCCTTCACCAACCTCACGAACGGCCACAGCCATTCCTTTGGCGGCGAATACCTGGAACTCGATCCCGGCAAGCGCGTGCGCTACACGGCCGAGTTCGACGATTCGCAGCTACCTGGTCAAATGCAGACCACGATCGTCATGCGCGAAGTGTTCTGCGGGGTCGAGGTCCATATCACGCAGCAAGGTATTCCGCCCCAGATTCCAACCGAGCTGTGCTACCTGGGCTGGCAAGAGTCGCTCGAGCAACTGGCGAAACTGGTCGAACCAGACATCAAGGACTGACCTCGCTCTGTAGCCCGCGCGCCACGGTCGTGCTGGCATTCGCTGGCACAATTGCGCAAGTGAACACACCTGTGGAGACGGACATGTTTGCCAGGCGTATGCGGAACCTGCTGTTGCTGTTCAGTGCCATGCTCATCGGCATCGGCTTGCTTGCCTGCGGCGGGGGCGGTGGCAGTCCTGGTACGCCCGGGCCAGTCACTCCGCCGCCCGCAAGCACGGGGACGCTGGCCGTCACCGCCAGCGGCCTGCCGGCCGGCGTCAGCGCCGCCGTGCGCGTCACCGGCCCCGGCAACTATCTGCAAGACCTCACGCAGTCGCAAACCCTCGCCAACCTCGCACCCGGCAGCTATAACGTGTCGGCCTCGCCGGTAACAAACGGCGGCGTCACATACCAGCCAACGCCGGCCTCGCAGGCGGCGACCGTCAGCGCCGGCGCCATCGTGACTGCCGCGGTGAGCTATGCAAGCAATACGCTCTCCCTGGGCCTGACGCGCGTCGTCGACAACCTCGACAACCCGACCTTCCTGACCTTCCAGCCCGGCGACAGCCGCCTGTTCGTTACCGAGCGGCCGGGCCGGGTGCGCATCGTCGAGAACGGCAGCACGCGCGACATGCCCTATCTCGATATCCGTGGCCTCGTCTCGACCGATGGCGAAGGCGGCCTGCTGTCGCTCGCCTTCGATCCGCAGTTCGCGCGCAACGGCTATCTCTACGTCTATTACACCGACCTGCAACGCAACATCGTGATCCGGCGCTTCGACGCCGGCGCGACGCCGACGGTGGTCAATCCGACGTCCGGCCTCATCATCCTGCGCATCCCGCACCCGACCTACCAGAACCATTTCGGCGGCCAGCTGGCTTTCGGCCCGGATGGCTATCTTTACCTGGCAACGGGCGATGGCGGCGGCGCGGGCGATCCGCAGGGCAATGCGCGCAACCTGGACAGCCTGCTCGGCAAGCTGCTGCGCATCGACGTGAGCGACGCCACGACGACACGCCCCTATACCATCCCGCCCGACAATCCCTACCGCGACAGCGCCGGGCGCCGGCCCGAGATCTGGGCCTCGGGGCTGCGCAATCCGTGGCGCTTCAGCTTTGACGACAGCCAGTTGTACCTGTCCGACGTCGGCCAGGACCGCCGCGAAGAAGTCAATATCGCCGCCGCAAGCCAGGCCGGCCTGGATTACGGCTGGAACGTCATGGAAGGCACGCTGTGCTACGGCGCATCCACCTGCGAGCGCACCGGCCTGACCCTGCCCGCTTTCGAGTACGACCACGGTACGGGCAACGCCAACGGTTGCTCGATCACCGGCGGCTTCGCCTACCGCGGCAGCGCCCTGCCCGAGCTCGTGGGCCATTATTTCTATTCCGATTTCTGCGGCAGCTACCTGAAAAGCTTCCTTGCCGCTGGCAACGGCATCGTCGAACAGCGCGACTGGGAGATCGGCGATATCGGCCGCGTCGTATCTTTCGGCCAGGATGCCGACGGCGAGCTGTACTTACTCACGAGTAGCGGCGCCATCCATAAAATTGGACGCGGCGCGACACAATGAGTTTAGAATAAAGAGATGGCACGCTTACAACTCGATCTTCCCGAAGACCAGTATTACTATTCGACGCAGCTGACAGTCCGGGTGACGGACATCAACGCCGCCAACCACCTGGGCAATGAATCGATGATCGCAATGATCTCCGAAGCCAGGGCACGTTTCCTGTTCGAATTTGGTGTCGCAGAGACCGAGCGCGACGGCAACGGCATCATCGTCACCGACCTGGCCGCGACCTACCGCGCCGAAGCGTATGGACGCGACCAGCTGCTGTTCGAGGTCGGCGTCATGGATTTCAATAAATACGGCGGCGACCTGATCTTCCGCATCACCCGCCCGCGCGACAAGACCCTCATCGCCATGGCCAAGTCCGGATTCGTCTTCTATAACTACAAGTCCAGCCAGGTGTGCTACATGCCGGACGACTTCCGCAACAAATTCGATCGCGTGAACTGGATCGACTAGATCGGCGAACTCAATGCCATCTGCACGCCCCGTCCCGGTTTCCGGCACGGGGCGTTTTGTTATTGAAAAATAGTTGGAACTTTTTAGGGCGCTCGGCGGAATACAAGAAAAGAACACTGCGATAAACATGACGACCGATTCCACCGATACCGAACTGCTGCGCCAGGTCCACGCCGGACAGGCCGATGCGTTCACGGCGCTGTACCGGCGGCACCAGGGCCCCTTGTACCGCTACGCGCTGCTGCGCTGCGGCTCGGGCGATGCGGCAGCCGACATCGTGCAGGAGGCGTTCATGGGCTTGCTGACGGGCCGGCTCGGCTACGACCCGCTGCGTGGGCAGTTGCAGCACTTCCTGTTCGGCGTGGCGCGCAATCTCGCGCTCAAGCTCGACGAAGCGCGCCAGCGCCATCCGCAATTGCCCGAGCCACCCGATGACGACGGCGAGCCCGACCCGGATATGGCCAGCGAATCGGCCGGACCGCTGGCGCGCCTGCTCGGCAACGAGGCCGCGGAAGAGGTGCGGCGCGCGCTGTCCCTGCTGCCGCCGCACTACCGCGATCCGGTGATCCTGTACGAGCTGCACGACCTGTCGTACCAGGAGATCGCGACCGTCTGCCAGGTCGATATCGGCACCGTGCGTTCGCGCCTGGCGCGCGGCCGGGCAGCCCTGGCCAGGCGCCTGCACGCGCTGCAACCCGCACCGTCGCATGACGCGCACCTTGCATGAGGCTGATGAGATGCGATTGACGCTGGAAGGAAAGACACGATGAAAGACGACGAATTCAAGGACGACACCATCGACCCCGCATTGGCCACCCGCTTCGCCGCGCTGCGCAGCGAGCTGGCCGGGCATGACGCGCCGCGCTGCGTGGAAAAGGAATTGCTGCAGGCCTTCGCGCGCCAGTTCCCCAAACAGCAGCCCTGGTACCGCACGCTGTCGCTGCCCCAGTGGGGCACGGCCGGCGCCCTGGCATCGCTGTGCGGCGTGGCCCTGCTGCTGGCGCTGGCGCCGCACCAGGCGATCACGGTCGGCCCGCCCGTGATCGGCATCGACAGCGGCGCCGCCTTCATCGCGCTCGAATCGCTGGAGCGGATCGAGAGCGAGCCCCATGCACGGGTGGTCGAGGCCGAACTGCCGCAGACCGCGCTGGCGTCGCTGGGCATGCCGCTCAATCCACAGACCGCGGGCGACACCGTCCGTGCCGAAATGCTGGTGGCCGAGGACGGCCATCCCCTGGCGGTGCGCCTGAGCGCCGTCAACTGACAAGATTCATCGTGAGGACCGTATGCAGACCAAAAACATCCTGATCGCCACCCTGCTGGCAACCGCCTTCGCCCCGGCCCTCGCCGTGGCCGAGGATTTCACGCTCGAACCAGGCAGCGACGGCGAACGCCGCATCGTGATCCGCCAGGGCACGGTCACCCTGCCGCCCGGCCAGCAGGCCGCGCAGCGCGCCGGAGACAGCGGCAGCCTGAATGGCGCCATGCTCAGGATTTCCACCTCGGGCATCGTCAAGAATGCGCCGTACAGCGCCGAAGCCGTCTCGGAGAGCATGCAGCAGCTGGCCGACGGCAACCAGATCGTCAGCAGATCGAGCTCGATGCAGTACCGCGACAACGCCGGCCGCACCCGCACCGAAGTGCACGGCGACGATGGCAAGCTGCGCACCATCACCATCAGCGATCCCGTCGACGGCGCACGCTGGATCCTCAACCCGGAGCGCAAGACCGCGACGCGGATCGGGATGACGTCCGAACGGGCCCGGGCCGAAGCGGATGCGGCGCGCGCCGCGGCGGCGCAAGCCCGGATCGCCGCGGCCCAGGCCCGCGTCCAGGCGCGCGCCGAGGCCGACAGCGCACGCGCCGTGGCCGACCAGCAGCGCCAGATCGCCGACCAGGCCCGCGTGGCCGCCGACCAGGCGCGTGCCCGCATCGACCAGTTGCGCAAGGAAGGCAAGCTGCCGGAGGGCACGCACATCATCGTCAAGGACGTCCAGCGTGGCGCCGAACTGAAAGAGGTGCGCGTGCGCGTCGCCCAGCCGGTGCAGGCGGCCCTGCCCGCGACGCGCGCGATGTCGGCCCAGATCGCACCGCTGATCGTCGGGGCGGTGAACGACGGCAAGTGGTCGGCCAAGGCGGTCACGCGCGAGCTGGGCGCACGCGATTTCTCGGGCGTGCGGGCCGAGGGCAACCAGCGCAGCTACACGATCCCGGCCGGCGAGATCGGCAACCGCGCGCCGATCGACGTCAGCAGCGAGACCTGGTACTCGCCCGAGCTGCAGGTCACGGTCTACCACAAGCGCAGCGATCCGCGCAGCGGCGAGGTGGTGTACAGGCTCGACAACCTGAAGCGCGGCGAGCCGCCTGCGAACCTGTTCAGCGTCCCGTCCGACTACAAGGTGCATGATCCGCTCAAGGTGAGCAGCACCACCACGCGTGGCAAGGCCGACTAGCGCCCCGCTCAGCCGGCATCAGTAAAAACGGCGCCCCGCGGGGCGCCGTCGTAGTTACCGGAACAAGAACGATCAGCTGCCGCGCTTCTTGCCCAGGATGGTCTCGTTGAACCAGTCGTCGATCATGCGCTTCTCTGCGCGCAGGCTGTCGCTGTCCGAGAAGCGGTTGATGCGCTGCATATAGCTCATGTCGGCCAGCCGCGCATCGCCGCCCTTGAGCACTTGCCCGTTCTGGGTCAGCGAATAACGCAGGTTCATGATCGGCCAATCCGCCGTGCCTTTCAGGATACGCAGCTCGCGCCCGCCGCGGAAATTCGGATACTCGCGGCCGGCCAGGTCGATGTCGGTGACCTCGATCGTCAGATCCTGCCCTTCCGGCAACTGGGCGCCCAGCTTGGTGAAATAGTCGCTCAACTCCTTCAGCACCTGCTCGCGCTCCCACGGCGCGAAAGGCAGGTCGGCGAACTTGTCGGATTCGATGTAATTCACGGTCACGCCGGCCGATGCGGCGCCGGCTGTCAGCGCAAACAGGCCTGCAAAGGCCGTTTTCATCAATAATGATTTCATCGCATTAGCTCCTTGATTTTGCTTCCATCTTTCGTCCTGCATTGAAATATACGCCGCTTCCAGCTGCCGTGCTCGTCTCGAATCGTCGTAGTTTGTATCCAAATGTTAGGCCTCGCACATGTGCAATAGATGGTGATGGATGAGAATGGCACAAGGGAGAATGCCATGCCAGAAGGTCCATCGCTCGTCATCTTGAAGGAACAAACCGCCCGCTTTGTAGGCCAGGAAATTGCTCACGCCGGCGGCAATGTCCGCGCCGTCGATCCGGGCCGGCTGCTGGGCCAGCGGATCGTCGGCCTGCACACCTGGGGCAAGCACTTCCTGATCGAGCTGCCCGACCTCGTCCTGCGCATCCACTTTTTGCTGTTCGGCACCTACCGCATCGACGAGCGGCGCGACAAGGAACCCCGCCTGTCGATCGAGACGCAGGATGGCGGCGAAATGAATTTCTATGCCTGCGCGGTCCGCGAAATCGACCGCGCGACCTTCGAGGCCTATGATTTCAGCGCCGACGTCATGTCGGACAGCTGGGACCCGAAGCGGGCGCGCAAGAAACTGCGCGCGCAACCCGATATGCTGGCTTGCGACGCGCTGCTCGACCAGGATATCTTTTCGGGCGTCGGCAACATCATCAAGAACGAAGTGCTGTTTCGCATCCGCGTCCATCCGCTGTCGACCATGGGCGCCCTGCCCGCGCCCAAATTGCGCGCCCTGGTGGACGAGGCGCGCCAGTACAGCTTCGATTTCCTCGGCTGGAAAAAAGCGTTCGTGCTCAAGCAGCACTGGCTGGCCCACGCCAGGAAAACCTGCCCCCGCTGCGACATCCCTTTCAAAAAAGCCAATCTCGGCCGTACCAACCGGCGCGCCTTTTACTGCGAACGTTGCCAAAAGCTTTACACTTGAAACGAGTGCTGTCTGCTGCCCGCAACATGTCTCTCCAGCGATAGGGAATATGTGACATTGAGGCAGCACAATTTGAATATTGCCTGTTGTTAAGGGTCATGGGTCGTACTACAATCGACTTGACTCCAGGATACTTTTCGTAGAGAAAAATATCTGTACAGACAACTCATTCCACCGATATCGGATTCGCCCATGTCCTTCCTGTCTTCCGCTGCGCCCAAGCTCGCACCCTGGAAAGTATTGCTGGTCGACGATGAACCCGATATCCACGACATCACCAAGCTGACCCTGTCGCGCTTCCGCCTCGACGGCCGCGCATTGTCCTTCGTACACGCCTATAGCGGCGCCGAAGCGAAGGAAGTGCTGGCGCGCGAAAAAGACATCGCCCTGGTCTTCCTGGACGTGGTGATGGAGCGCGAGGACAGCGGCCTCGAAGTGGCGCGCTGGATGCGCCAGGAACTCGACAACCAATTTACCCGCATCGTGCTGCGCACCGGCCAGCCGGGCCAGGCGCCCGAGGAACGCGTGATCGTCGACTACGACATCAACGACTACAAGGAAAAGACCGAGCTCGACCGCACCAAGCTGTTCACCACCACCTTCGCCGCCCTGCGCGCCTACCGCGACATCATGAAGGTCGAGGATGCGCGCCGCGTGCAGCAAACCTATCGCGAAGGCCTGGAACGGGTGATCGCGGCATCCGCCCACATCTTCCAGCAACGCAACCTGAAGGACTTCGCCAACGGCCTGCTGCAGCAAGTCGTGGCCCTGCTGCGCCTGGAACAAAGCATGCTGCTGCGCCTGAAGGCGGCCAGCGTGATCACCGGCACCAGCCAGTACGAGGTGCTGGCCCAGATCGGCGACATGGGCGAGGAAGAGATCGGCCCGGAACTCATGTCCCAGCTCGACGACGCGCGCCACAACCGCATCTCGCGCCTGCATGGCGACACCTATGTCGGCTACTTCCCGAACAATAGCGGCAAGGCCTCGCTGCTGGTGCTCAAGGGGGTGGACGAAATCTCGGACATCGACGCCCAGCTACTCGAAGTGTTCTGCTCGGGCGTGGCGATCGCCTTCGACAATATTTTGCTCAACCAGGAAATCACCGATACCCAGGCCGAGCTGATCCTGCGCCTGGGCGACGTGGTCGAATCGCGCTCGCACGAAGCGGGCAACCACGTGCGCCGCATGTCCCAGGTCTGCCACATGCTGGCGCAGGCGTCGGGCATGCCGGAAGACGAGACGGCGGTGCTGATGCACGCCGCGCCGATGCACGACGTGGGCAAGATCGCCACGCCGGACGCGGTGCTGCTCAAGCCGGGCAAGCTGACCGAAGAAGAGTGGGAAATCATGAAGCAGCACCCGACCATCGGGCTGCAGATCCTGGACGGCTCGCAGCGGCCGATCCTGAAGGCGGCGGCGGTGATCGCCCACCAGCACCACGAGAAATTCGACGGCAGCGGCTATCCGCAGGGGCTGCGCGGCGAGGCCATCCACCCGTATGCGCGCATCGTGGCGGTCGCCGACGTATTCGACGCCTTGAGCCACAAGCGCTGCTACAAGGATGCCTGGCCGCCGGCGAAGGTGACCGAACACCTGCGCGAGGTGGCGGGGCATCACCTGGATCCGAAGTATGTCGACCTGCTGATCAAGAATATGGACAAGGCGCTGGCGATCAACGAGAAGTGGCCTGACTGAAGCGTTTCCAGGCCGGCCCCGCGAACGGCGGCTGGCGTGCAGCCCGGAAATGCTCGCGCCGCTAGAATGGACGCCTCCATCCTGATCGAAGAAGGCGGCATATGACCGAATTCGGCGTGTTGCTCACCAACCAGCCGCTGCTTGCCTTGTTCGTGGCGATCGCGATCGGCTATCGGCTTGGCGCCGCCAGCTTCAAGGGATTTTCGCTCGGGTCCGGCGCCGTGCTGTTCGTCGGCCTTGGCATCGGCGCCGCCGTGCCCCAGCTCGTGCTGCCGGCCCTGCTGGGCAACCTGGGCCTGCTGCTGTTCTTGTACGGCACCGGGATTGCCTACGGCGCCCAATTCTGGCGCGGCCTGAGCAGCATCGAGGGCGCCAAGGCCAATCTCTCGGCGAGCGTGGCCGTCATCTGCGCCCTCGCGCTCACCATGGCTGCAGTCCACTGGCTGCCGGCGATCGACCTGGCGCATGCGATGGGCGCCTTCGCCGGCGCCGGCACCAGCACCGCCGCGCTGCAGGCCGCCCTGGCGGCATTCGGCGGCGCCTCGGCCACTGCCTATTCGGTCGCCTACCCGGTCGGCGTCGCGGTGCCGATCCTGCTGCTCGGACTGTACAACGCCATACGCAAGCCGGCCGTGAGCACGGCCGCCGCCTCCAGGCTGCAGCTCGAGGAGATCGACGTGGCCGAATTCAGCGTGCTGGGCATGACCCTGGGCGAGGCGGCGCGCAACCTGCCGCCCGGGAGCGCCATCGCGGCGCTGCGTCGCGCCGGTCACAACCTGGTGGCCAACGACGCCATCCGCATCGAAGCGGGCGATGTCTTGCTGGTCACCGGCATCGATAGCGCCAGCCTGCACGACGCCGCGACACGCTTTGGCCGCGAGAGCCCGGGCCGCATCCTGCACGACCGCGGCGACCTGGATTACGAGCGTTTCTTCGTCTCGAACCCGGCGCTGGCGGGCACCGCGCTGGGCGCGCTGGCGATCCCGGCCGAATTGAACGCGCGCGTGCTGCACCTGCGCCGCAGCGATGCCGAATTGCCGCTGACGCCCGGGCGGCTGCTGGAAACGGGCGACCGGATCGGCGTGCTGGCCCCGCGCTCGAGCTTTCCGGCGCTGCGCAAGCTGTTCGGGGACTCGGTGCGCAGCACCGGCGAGATCAACTACATCGGCATCGGCGCCGGCGTGGCGCTGGGCCTGGGATTCGGCGCCATCCACTGGCCGCTGCCGCTGTTCGGCGACTTTTCGCTGGGCTTCGCCGGCCTGCTGCTGGTGGCACTCCTGCTCGGCTGGCGGCGCCGTACGGGGCCGTTCCAGTGGGCGATGCCGGTCTCGGCCAACCTGGTGCTGCGCAACTTCGGCCTGACCTTGTTCCTGGCGGTGGTGGGCCTGTCGTCCGGCGCGACCTTTGCCGCGACCATCGCCGACAGCGGCTGGCTGTATCTGCTGCTCGGCAGCGCCGTGGTGGCGACCATCGTCGTGGTGACGATGACGCTCGCCCTGTTCGCGTTCCGCCTGCCGTTCGACAGCGTGGCCGGCATCGTGGCTGGCGCCACCGGCAACCCGGCGATCCTGGCGTTCGCCAACCGGATCGCGCCGACCGACCGGCCGGACGTCGGCTATGCCATGATCTTCCCATCGATGACGGTGTTCAAGATCCTGCTGGTGCAGGTGATCGGCATCTGGGCCGGCTGAGCCTGGCCTCAGGGCGCGTCGGCGCGGGTCCAGAGATAAATGCCGCCGTCGGCCATGAGGCTCATCGACAGGATGCCATCGCGGACCGAATAGGTGCGAACGTAGGCCATATCGCGCGCGATGCGGGTATCGAGCGACTGTTCCGGACACATGGCGCGCGTCATCCCCAGGCCCTCGAAGGCCAGGCTGCCATCCGGCGTGCTGCGCCAGCCGGCGGCGCCGCGGTTGCAGTCGAGCTGGAAAGCCGCCCTGCCGTCGGCGCCGAACTGGACCGAATACACGCGATCGGCGCCGGGCCGGGTCGTGCCCTGGCTGTCGTCCATCGACTGGATTTCTTTCAGCTGCCACCTGGTGCCGGCCAGGGCGGTCGCGCTGGCGGGGGATTCGGCGCCGGCTTGGGCGGGAGCGGCGCCGGAACCAGGCGCGCTGCCGGCGCAGGCGGAGCACAGCAGTGCTGCGCAAAGGATGCTCGTCATTCGTCGCTGCATGGATGCTCCTTCGTGTCCGGTGCGGGACGCAAGCCGGCCATGCCGGCTGGGTTTGTCATCCTGGAAATCCTATCACAGCAGCTCCATGCTACATTGCACCGATGCTGTCATCTATCGCGTCTTCCACTGGTGTCGATCATGAAACGTGCCCTTCTCATCCTGGCCCTTGATCGTCGGCCATAACGAGATCCGCAGCCGCTTCGCGCTCAATGGCCTGAACCGCCCCACCGTCAGCATCGAGCGCCGCAGCGGTGCGATCGTGGTCGACGGCATGGTGAAGTTCAACGGCAGATGCGACGCCGACAGCGGCCATCGCCGCTTCTGAGTCCGGTGCAGGCCGGGCGTCTCAGGGCCCCGGATTGCGCCTGAACGTGTGCAGCTGGTCCTTGCGCAGGTAGTGCAGGCCGAACATCAAGCCCCCGCTCGGTCCGGACTGGCGCAGGTCGCCGCCGGCACGCACGCTATGCGCGATCTTGTTCCGCATGACCTGCAGGGAAAGGGGGCGGATGGCGGCACACTTCATCGGGCGCCGCTCATGACGGTCAGCGCGGCGCCGGTTTCACCTGCGCTGAGCGGGGCCTGGGTCACGAGCAGGGTAGTGCCGGTGGCCAGCAACGGAGATACCTTGTCGTAGAACGCGGGCGGAATATGCACCAGGTTGCGCGTGGCCTCGTCCAGCACCCGGCCGGCCTCGGCGTCATGGCCCGACACGCCGGCATAGGTCCACACCTGCCTGCCATCCTTGTCATTGCCCAGCACCAGCACGTGTGTTGCATCGTCGCCGGAAGCGTTGCGCGCCGCCGAGCGGCCGATCTCGATGCCGTTGCGCAGCACGGAAAGGGCCTGGTCGCTGCGCGACATCACGATCGTCAGCGGTCCCGATGGCGACCGCCCGGGCTCCCAGAAATCGCCCGCCGGCGTGGCCGTCGCCACCGCGGCCGGGGCCAGCACCGCTCCTGCGCCGGTCGTGACCGGATGCGCCGAATCGCCGGCGATGACCACCGTCGTCGTGCGGCCGGTGGCCGCGAACAGCGCCTTGGCGAATTCGTAGGGCAGGTGCACGCAGCCATGGCTTTCCGGGTAGCCCGGCAAG
>Ga0308157_10008591_pt1 | contig 11564 bp, 8 predicted proteins | sample PhyBR1_FD_201035 | JGI IMG/M metagenome (GOLD analysis project Ga0308157, IMG submission 201035) | Phyllosphere microbial communities from UC Gill Tract Community Farm, Albany, California, United States - DLSLB.R1 | ecosystem: Host-associated > Plants > Phyllosphere > Unclassified | place: USA...
GAAATTATTCCTTTTGGCGGTTTGTCGATATAACTCATACCAGATATCCAGGCTTTCCAATCCTAGGGATTTTACTTTTACCCCTTTACGGCCAGAAAGGTTGATGTTGTATCGGGTCTTTGGCTTCATCATCCCCAATAAATGATCCTCATCCTGCTTGAGATCCATAAAGATGGTGTTGGAGGGCAAGATATCGGTATTGGCTTTTCGGAGGTTCCAATGTTCGGTATTAAAGTTGAATCGAAGTTCTTGGATCCTTTTCTCGGGTACACCGATCCAATTACCATGAATATCATAGCAATCTTCTTCTTTCGCCCATAAGGACTCCCAAGAGAGATCGTAGCGGATCATGATGCAGTTTTTCGGAAGAAAATGCCTCAGTGTTTCGGATAATTGTTCCAGAAAATATCCTTGGTTTTCTTCGGAAGGTTCTATTTCCGGTCCATATGGTACATAGGCAATACAATGTTCCTGATCAACAGCTTGAAGGATGATCAGCAGGTCGCCAATGAAATAGGCATCATCCTCCGAGCCAGCGAAAAGTTCCGAATTCTTCACCTTGAAATTAAATGCCATAGAGTTTACACCCTGAAGTCTTTTGACCTCCGACCAATAAGCTGTCTGTTGGATAATAGACGTATTATAGATTTCCTTAATCGCCTTGTCTTCTAAATCTGCAATCATGATTGCGGGCAAACATAGCCATAAACTTTAAATAAAGGGTTTTTATTTGTCATAATTGGGTTAAAAGAAAATAGATGTAATCACAATTAATAAAATTATGGATTAGATGATAGTAAAAAAAAAGAATACTAAAATTAAGGAATGTTCGTTTAAAGATTAAATTTCAAATTTGTTATGACATATATAGGCTAATTTGTAGCTTTAGCACCACAAAACAAGCTAATAAAAGCTGTAGATATTAAGAATAACTCAATTTTTTATTTAGCTTTGAGTGCTAGTTATTAATTCGCTGTATTAATATTTATTTAATTGAAACTTTCGCGAATATCGTTCGTTAAAGAATTATAAAAGTTGACATTTGTTGGGTGAGAAGATGGCTCCATCTTCTTTTAACTTGTGTATATAATAGTGTGATCTAAGGCCTGAACTCCAGTTCAGGCCTTTATTATTAGAAAAAATTGTCTAATTTGCTCTGCAAATACCAAACCCTGTGAAATTAAACTGCCTATTATTGATCTCATGCCTTTTTTGTGCATGTACATCTCCGCATAAGACAAAGCCTGCAAGGGAAGAAGTAAAGGATCCGTATAATGCGATGGCCTATAAGTTCCTGGATAATCATCAGCCGGATAGTGCCTTTTATTATTTCGATAAGGCGAAGGAGTATTATATGCTGCGGAAAGATAGTTTACAGATTGCTGGGGCATATATCAACATGGCGATCACGCAGTTTGAGTACAACGATTTCTACGGTTCGCAAGAATCATCTATTGAGGCCATTCCATACCTGGATACAATTGATCAAACGAGTAGATCATATCTTTCCATGAATTATAATACCCTAGGAAATAGCAGTGATGAGATCAATATGCCCGAGAAAGCAATCCATTATTACCAGCAAGCTATTCGATTTGCAGCGGATTCTTCCCAAGAAGCTGTATATCGGAATAATTTGGCGTTGAGTTATCGGGCTATTGGGAAAAAAGAGGAGGCCTTGGAACTGTTAAAATCCAGTTTGGCAAAAAGTGAATATGGATCGCTGGATTATGCTCGCACTTTGTCGAATATAGCCTATACGCGAAAATTATTGGGGGACACAACCAATGTGCTGAAGGATTTTTATCTGGCACTGCAAATCCGTAAGAAAGGGAAAGATCTGATTGGGATGAATTCCAGTTATGCCTTGCTTAGTGATTATTACGTTGGCAGAAACAAGGATTCAGCGATGTACTATGCGCAGAAGCGATATGAAATGGCTAAGCACCTAAAGATTCCTACAGATCAGATGAAGGGTTTGAAACAGCTCATTTCCCTACAGCCAGATCTGAATAACAACGATTATTTTAAAGCATACCTCCGTATACAGGACTCGGTGAATAACGTTCAGACCATAAACCGAAACCAATTCGCATTGATCAGGTTTGAGGCGGAAAAATCAAAAGCCGAAAACCTCCAACTGCAGAAGGATAAGGTTTTGGCCGAAAAAAGCCTGATCTGGCAACGTGCCGGAATTGCTTTTTTGCTCTTAACAGGGCTTTATGCTGTGCTATGGTTTATCAGGCATCGAAAGAGACAAGCCTTGGTCATGGAGAACAAAATTCAGGAAAGTAAATTGAAGACTTCCAAAAAGGTGCATGATGTGGTGGCCAATGGGATCTACAGGGTAATGATAGAAATCGAACATAAAGATAAGCTGGAAAAGGAACATGTTTTGGATCAATTGGAAGACATGTACCATAAATCCCGCGACATCTCCCATGAGCGGGATATGGAATCGGAGGAAAGTGTTCAAGACCATCGAGCCTATCATGAACAGGTAGGTGATCTGATTAAATCATTTGCGAATGAACATTGCAAAGTGCTTTTGGTCGGGAATGAGCCGCAAACCTGGAAGGGAATTTCCAAGAGATACAAACAGGAGCTATTGAATGGATTTCAGGAGCTGATGGTGAATATGAGTAAGCACAGCAAGGCCAGTACGGTTCTTTTTAAGTTTGAAAGAGTAAGAGGATTATTGTTGATTCAATATTCGGATAATGGAATCGGCGTAGAAAATGAGCTGGATGGAAAGGACAGCAACATCTATTATGGAAAAGGTCTAAAAAATACGGTTTCCCGTATGGAAAGCTTGAACGGGCAGATTACTTTTGACAGTAAGGAAGGTGAAGGATTCAAATGTAGGATCGAGATCCCAGTGAAGGATTGATGTTTCTTCCATATTGAATAGCAGTCTCTTCCATAAAGAATTGAATTATGTTTAAGAAAGTACTCATTGCTGAGGATCATGAGATCGCAAATATCTCGGTTCAGAAAACGTTACATGAATTTGGGATTCCAGATGCTAAATATGTTTTCTATTGCGACCATGCGCTGACCTGGATCAAAAAAGCGGTTGCACAAGGGGAGCCATATGATCTTCTGTTAACGGATATTGAATTTGAAGATGATGATAATCAGCAGGAGTTGCTGAATGGTTTGGACCTTATCCGTGCGGTAAAGAAAGTTCAGCCGGATATCAAGGTGATCATCCTTTCGGCTTTGGATCGGACAGCAGAAATTGATGGCCTGTTCAAACAGGGCTTGGTGGATGCCTATGTACGGAAGGCCAGGAAGGATGCGCAACATTTGAAGGAAGCTTTACAGGCTATTGCCCTTAATAAAACCTACAGATCGCCCGATCTAAAGAAGGTAGTTCAGGAGAAGAATTCGCATGAGTTTTCGAGTTTGGATATGCATATCGTGCGGTTTTTATATGAAGGTATTCCGCAGAAGGAGATGCCTAAATACTTGCAGGAAAGAAATATAAAGCCATCCAGTTTGAGCTCCATCGAAAAGCGGTTGAATTTGATGAAGGATGTGCTGGATTTTAATAAGAATGAACAGTTGGTTGGTTATTGTAAGGAGATAGGATTGATTTAATTATCAATCCTATGCTCTTTATTCTGTTTTTGCCTTTTATGAACTGGTCTTCAAAGAAGCCATATCAATCACAAACCGATATTTTATATCCCCTTTCAGCAATCTTTCGTATGCCTCATTGATATCCTGGATATTGATTACTTCGACATCTGCTGTAATACCATTTTCTCCGCAAAAATCCAACATTTCCTGGGTTTCTTGAATACTTCCGATGGTGGACCCGGCAAAGTTCTTCCTGGCTGGAATCAGGCTAAAAGCCGCAATAGGAAGTGGATGTTCCGGAGCACCGACCAAAGCCAACGTCCCATCGACCTTTAATAGTTTCAGGTAAGCATTCACATCATGTTCAGCCGAAACACAATCCAACACAAAATGTAAGGTATTAGCGTTGGCTGCCATCTGTTCAGGATCGGTAGAAAGAATGACCTCATCTGCCCCCAAACGTTTTGCATCCTCGATTTTGGATGTTGAAGTTGTAATGACCACAACATGGGCACCCATGGCCTTCGCCAATTTGACCCCCATATGGCCAAGACCTCCGATTCCAACAATACCGACTTTCATCCCTGGACCAATATTCCAATGCTTTAACGGCGACCAGGTCGTAACTCCGGCACATAACAATGGGGCAGTCGCAGCAAGATCCAGATTATCCGGCACGCGTAATACAAAGTCCTCATCAACCACCACCTTCTCCGAATATCCGCCGAAGGTCTGTTTGTTCAAATGTTTATCCGGGGAGTTGTACGTTTGAATATTTCCTTTTTCACAATACTGCTCACTTCCTTTTTGGCATTGTTCACATTCGCGACAGGAATCAACCATACAGCCCACGGCCGCTAGGTCGCCCACCTTAAATTTACGAACTGCATCACCAACCTTAGTGATTCGACCTACGATTTCATGTCCCGGTACATTTGGGTATACCGTTCCATGCCATTCATTGCGTGCTGTATGCAGATCGGAATGGCATACCCCACAAAAGAGGATATCAATCTCTACGTCTTTGCTCGTAGGTTCCCGGCGGTCGATTTGCATTTCTTTCAATGCTGCTTCTGGAGCGTCTGTCCCAAAAGCTTTAACGGATTGTGTATTCATGGTTTTGTTTTTCTAGATATATGCTAAAATATGCATAATTGCTGTTTTGTTTGGTAGCTTTGTTATTACAATTTTGCAATTAAAATTAGGTTAATTTTTCAAAGGAGATTCAGATGGATAGTACAGGAATGAACAGAAAAAACTTTATTAAGAAATCGGTGTTGGGAATATCAGGTTTTAGTATGTTAAGTAGTTTCGGAGAATCGAAAGATTTCAGGGATGTCAAGGATGATGGGACAGCCTTCCAAGAAAACCAAAATATATCAGCTATGGATACTTTACTATTTAAGAATGTTCGTCTGGAAACTGGTTTTATATATCAAGGAGAAGAGGTCATTGGTACCAAGACCGATTTATTTCAGGTGGAGGTGGTTAATGGGAAGATCAGTAAGATCAGTTCACAGAATGCTGGATCAGTTTCTGGATCAGCATTAGGATCTAATTCTGGAGCAGGACAAGTCATCGATGCGAAAGGAAAATTAATGCTTCCTGCTTTTAAGGATATGCATATTCATTTGGATAAGACCTTTTATGGTGAAAAGTGGCAAGCTGTACGTAGAGGTTCTGGAGGGGTGAAGGGGATGATCGCACTGGAGCAGAAGACCATGCCGGATATTCTAAAGAATGCAACCGGGAAAGCGGAAAAGTTGATCGAACTGTTGCAATCCAAGGGTTCAACCTTTGCAAGAAGCCATGTGAATGTGGAACCGACCTCAAAATTGGAGGCCTTAAAAAAATTGCAGGATGCTTTGGAAAATAAAAAGGATTCCTTTTCTGCGGAACTGGTTGCATTTCCTCAGCATGGGCTGTTCTATACGGACTCTGTTCCTTATATGAAGGATGCTGCACAGGCTGGAATTGATTTTATTGGGGGAGTGGATCCATTTAGTTTGGATGGAAGTATTGAGAAACCGATCGATTTTACGGTGCAGCTGGCTTTGGACCATGGGAAGGGAATTGATATACATTTGCATGAGGGCGGTGAATCGGGTGTGAAGACGGTGGAGTATTTGTTGGATAAGGTATTGGAGAATCCTGGGTTAAAAGGAAAGACTTTTCTGAGCCATTGTTTTGTGTTGGGCAGGGTGGAGAGACAGAAGCAGGAGGAATTGGCTGTTAGGCTGGCGGAGGCTGAGGTGGGGATTATATCGACGATTCCGTTTGGAGGATTGCAGATGCCTATCCCAACGTTGTTGAAGCATGGGGTTAAGGTGATGACGGGGAATGATAGTATCGTGGATCATTGGAATACGTTTGGAACGGGATCGGTATTGCAGAAGGCTAATTTAGCGGCGCAATTGTATGGATATGCGTCGGAGTTTGATCTTTCAAGGGCACTTAAACTGGCAAATGTGGAGGTGCTGCCTTTAGATGATAAGGGAAATCAGCAATGGCCAAAGGTTGGAGATGTTGCGGATTTTGTGTTGATGGAAGCGAGTTGTTCTGCGGAGGCGGTTTCGAGGGTATCGGATGTGAATATGGTGGTGAAGAATGGGAAGGTGGTTAAGGATTTGAAGATTTTTGAGGTGTAGAACTGTATCGCCATTGCGAGGTCCTACGTCATTGCGAGGGTTTACGTCATTGCGAGGAACGAAGCAATCTTTCGACTAGTGTAAAGATTGCTTCGTCGTACCTCCTCGCAATGACGCGGAGATTGCTTCGTCGTGCCTCCTCGCAATGACGCTATAAATTCAAATCTCCTTCTTTGCCTAAGTCATTCTTTTCGCCAGTAATGGCATTTTTAAGCATTTCAAATAAGGTTACAATTTTACTTGAACCCGTATCCCAATAGTGCGCATCTTCCGGGCTCACTTTCAATACCCGAATATTCGGATCTTCTTTTCCTTTTTGGAACCAGCCCTCCATCATTTTGTTCCAATATTTATCAATGCGTTCCTGATCCCTGCTCATGGATGCTTTTCCATTAATGCTCAAAAACGTATAGTTCTTCGGATCGGCATAAAACAAAGAAACCCGATTATCCTTTTCCAGATTCTGAAAAGTCTCACTTTCTGCGGAACATAAATAAAAGATATTTCCCGACTCATCCACCTCCTGACGGCTCATCGGAACCCCATGCGGATAATTTGAACCCGATGGAAAGGAACAAACCGTTCCTACATCAATATCATCCACAATTGTCTTTAATTTCTTGATCGCCTCTTCGTTGTTTTTATTACTAATAGCCATGATTTTCAAATTTTGATTACCTATTCAACACCTACATCAACATAAAAGTTTTAGGAAATAAAATTTAAAATACTAAAAATATTAGTAAATTTACCCTGATCATAGGAGGGAATATGTTTGATTTTGGTGATAAGCTACAGATATTGGCCGATGCTGCGAAATACGATGTAAGTTGCAGCTCGAGCGGAGGGAAAAGGAAAAACATAGGAGGTATAGGAGATTCTTCAAGCAGCGGTATTTGCCATACCTATACCGAAGATGGCCGCTGCGTATCCTTATTAAAGATTCTGATGACCAATTACTGCATCTTCGATTGCGCTTTTTGCGTGAGTCGGAAGAGCAATGATATCCAACGAGCAGCATTCTCGGTGAAAGAGGTGGTGGAGCTGACCATGAATTTCTATCGCCGGAATTATATCGAGGGGTTATTTCTGAGTTCTGGAATTTTCAAATCTGCAGATTATACCATGGAACGCCTGATGCTGGTGGTCAAAAAGCTCCGAACAGAGGAAAAATTCCATGGCTATATCCATTTGAAGGCTATTCCTGGCGCTAGTGAAGCTTTGCTAAAAGAGGCCGGATTGTATGTAGATCGGATGAGTGTTAACCTGGAAATTCCTACTGAAGAGGGTCTGAAACTGGTAGCTCCAGAAAAGGATCATCAATCCGTACGTGAACCTTTGCAGACCATCAAGACCGAGATCATTGCCCTAAAAGAAGAGAAGAAAACGATGAAGAAAGTGCCACTTTTTGTACCTGCAGGCCAAAGTACACAAATGGTGATCGGAGCGACAGGAGAGAGCGATCTGGATATCATGGGCACCGCCAATGAATTCTATAAAAGCTATAATCTGAAAAGGGTGTATTATTCGGGCTATATCCCCATCAACCCAAAAGATTCCTTGCTGCCACAAGTAGGGACAGCCCCACCATTACAACGGGAAAACAGGCTTTACCAAACCGATTGGTTATTGCGGTTCTATGGTTTTTCATTAAATGAGATCTTGAATACCCAACATGAGAACCTGGAATTGGATATGGATCCGAAATTGGCCTGGGCCATTCGCAATCCGCAGTTCTTTCCGATAGATATTAATACGGCCTCCTATCAATGGATTATTCGGATTCCGGGAGTTGGCAGGCAATCAGCGAATAAGATTGTGCAGGCGAGGAAGTTTGGGAAATTGAGGGAGGATCAGGTGAAGAAAATGGGGATTGCTTTTAATCGGGCTAAATATTTTATGAGCTGTGCGGATTCGGTGTTTGGATTGGGATTTCAATATCCAGAGCAGGTAAGAAAAGCCTTGGTCAAGCAACCGCTAATTGGGGAGGCTTCAGATTCATCCCGATTGATTTCCGAGGTTGATTCTTATCAACTGACCTTATTTTAAATTGAGTATCAACCATGTAAATTAAGAATCAACCATGTATTATATATTCGATGGCACTTATGCCGGTTATATCTGTTGTGTTTTCGAGGCTTTTTCGCGGAAGGAAATCGATTCGCGGCCTACGCGGTTGGATCTGATCCAAACCACCCTTTTTTTCGAAAGCCGGCCGATTGAAACCCATCCGGAAAGATTCCAGCGGGTAGTCCAGGCCATGGAAAAGAAAATAGGCCATGCCGGCATGAAACTTTTCTACCAGAACTTCCTGGCCGATGAGGAAAAGGCCTGGCTGAATGGATTCCAATTATTGATCAAGCTTTTCCAAACTGAAACATTGGATCTGAAGAACTATGGAGATCCGCAGATCCTCCAGTTCCATCAGACCATTAAGAAAGTCAATCGTGAGCGGCATCGGATGAAGGCATTTGTCCGCTTTATGAAGGATTCCAATGAGTTATATACGGCTATTATAGAACCTGATTTCAATGTGCTTCCTTTGATCATTGATTTTTTTAGGAACCGTTATGCCGATCAGCAATGGCTGATCTATGATATCCGCAGGCAATACGGCTACCATTATAACCTGAAGGAAGTGCAGGAGGTGTTCAGCACGGCCGAAATGCTAACGGATGAAAGCCAGAGTCTGCAGGTGAGTCTGGACTTGAAGGAGGAGGAATACCAGATTCTTTGGAAGAAATATTTCAAGAGTACCAATATTGAACAGCGGAAAAACCTGAAGCTACATATCCGACATGTTCCACAGCGCTATTGGAAATATTTGACAGAAAAGTCCTAAACAATTTTTGCCCTTTCATGTTGAATAGGTAACCATAATTTTTAGACGTTATACCATTTATCATGAAAAGCAAAAAAAATCCAAAGACTGAACAATTGGACAAGCATGTTGTGGACAACATGGACCGTATGATGACCAGTAACGATGGAGTGCCCATCCATGACAACAACAATACGCTGAAGGCCGGCAATCGCGGACCTTCCCTGCAACAGGATCATCTCTTTTTTGACAAACTCATGCATTTTGATCGCGAACGGATTCCGGAGCGTGTGGTACATGCTAGAGGATCTGGAGCACATGGTGTATTTGAAGCCAAGGAGGACCTTTCGGATATTACGGTGGCGGATTTCCTAAAGAAAGGAACGGTAACCCCGGTGTTTGTCCGTTTTTCTACCGTTGCCGGATTTAAAGGTTCAACGGACCTTGCACGTGATGTGCGTGGATTTTCCGTGAAATTCTATACCCAAGAGGGAAATTATGACTTGGTTGGGAATAACATCCCGGTTTTCTTTATTCAGGATGCAATGAACTTTCCGGATGTGGTACATGCGGTTAAGCCGGAGCCCGATAAGGAAATCCCGCAGGCAGCATCGGCGCATGATACCTTCTGGGATTTTATTTCCCTGATGCCGGAATCTGCACATATGTCTTTGTGGGTGATGTCGGACCGGGCGATCCCACGGAGCTTGCGGATGATCGAAGGATTCTCGGTGCATACCTTCAAGTTTGTGAATGCGGAAGGGAAAACGACTTTCGTGAAATTCCATTGGAAACCAAGATTGGGTGTACATAGTGTGGCGTGGAATGAGGCGCAGAAGATTTCCGGATTTGATGCGGATTTTCATCGTCGTGATCTTTGGGATGCGATTGATCAAGGCAATTTCCCACAATGGGATTTGGGCGTGCAGTTGATCCCAGAGGAGGATGAGATGAAGTTTTCTTTTGATATTTTGGATCCAACGAAGATCATTCCGGAGGAATTGGTGCCGGTGAAGATCATTGGAACGATGACCTTGAATAGGAATCCGGAGAATTTCTTTGCGGAGACGGAGCAGGCAGCTTTCGATCCGGGAAGATTGGTACCTGGAATTGATTTTTCGGATGATCCGTTATTGCAGGGAAGGATTTTCTCGTATATGGATACCCAGAATTACCGTTTGGGTGGACCAAATTTTCATGAACTGCCCATCAATAGGCCGGTGAATGGAAAATATAATAACCAGAAGGATGGATTTGGAAGGATGGATGTGCTGAAGGGGAATACCAGTTATTTTCCGAATAGCCAGGGAAATGGATGTCCATATCATGCGATGTTGAATGGGGAAATGGGAGCTTCTGATGGAAAATCGGGTTCTGCAGATGGAAAAGGGGGGATGCATGCTGCTCAGGCGGGCATGAAGGGATCGCAGGGCTATCAAACCGGAAAGCAGGAAGTGCAGGGTTTGAAAGTTCGCGAGCGTTCAAATTCTTTTGCTGATCATTTTACGCAGGCCAGGTTGTTCTTTAATTCTTTGAGCGAAGAGGAGCAGACGCATATGATCAATGCGTTTAGCTTTGAGCTTTCGAAAGTGAACTCGGAGAATATCCGGAAACGGGAGTTGGCGATCTTGTATCAGGTGGAACCTAAACTGGCAAATGCTATTGGGAAGAACCTGGGATTGACGCCATCGAAGACCTTGGATGAATTGACCTTGAAATTTGCGCGGAATAATCATCCGAATTATCCGATCAAACCGAATAAGCCGGAAGTAGAGAAATCTGCGTTTTTGAGTATGAAGGTGAAGGATGGGGAAGGAAGTATTGAGACGCGTCAAGTTGCTTTTTTAGTGGATGATGGGGTGAGTTTTGATAGTGTGGATAAGGTTAGGAAGGCTTTGGAGAAAGCAGGAGCGAAAGCGGTGTTGATTTCTTCGAAAGTGGGTCAGTTGAAGTATAAGGGTGGAGAGACTGAGGAGATCCAGCATACGTATTTGACGGATGCGTCGGTTTGTTTTGATGCTTTTTATACGCCAGGTGGTGATTCGGTTGCGAAATTGGCAGAGAACCCGGATTATCTGCAGTTTATTAATGAGGGGTATAGGCATTGTAAGGTCTTGGCCTTTGCAAAGGATGCGGAAGGATTGGTAGAGAAGTCTTTTATTAATAAGGATGAGGGGGTTGTCTTTGAATCGGAAAGCGATTGGCTAGCCAATTTTATTACGCAGATGAAGAAGCATAGGATCTGGGCAAGGGAGATGGCTAGAAAAGTTCCTTCTTAGAAAGAGGGAGGGGAGCGTCATTGCGAGGAGGTTACTTCGTCATTGCGAGGAGGTACGACGAAGCAATCTTTCGATTAGCGTAAAGATTGCTTCGTTCCTCGCAATGACGTAGAGTTCATCGCAATGATTGTTATGATTAATCCAACTATTTTTTTACTTTTTTCCTTCAATAGTTTTCCTATCCAAAAAGTTATTTCCAAAAAATTTTTAGAGCTTGATGGCTCAAAATTT
>Ga0308157_10008592_pt1 | contig 11564 bp, 9 predicted proteins | sample PhyBR1_FD_201035 | JGI IMG/M metagenome (GOLD analysis project Ga0308157, IMG submission 201035) | Phyllosphere microbial communities from UC Gill Tract Community Farm, Albany, California, United States - DLSLB.R1 | ecosystem: Host-associated > Plants > Phyllosphere > Unclassified | place: USA...
CGGCGGCGTGATCGCTCTCGACGGCAAGGGTGAAACCAACCTCGCCAAGCCGACGGCTGACGGCGTGCGCGAGCCGCTGAACCGTCGCGCCACCATCGACATCAACTTCTAGGACAGAAGGCCCCCCGGGCGCGACAGCACGTCGTCCTGGGGGGCGTCTTCAGAAGGGTCGAAAACAAGGCCGTCGGGTAACTGCTATCCGACGCGCCTTTGTTTGTGGTTCTGGTGAGAGCTGATGCTCATCTTGTCATCCGCGCAACCTTGGCTCTATGAGAGCGCCTGCTCCTTCGGAAAGAACCTAGCGTTTGCTCGCGCCTTTTGATCCCGATTACTCCCATGCCCGCCAAGGCGTCGACGGCGATCTGCGTGACCGGCGCTTCCTGATCGTTACGGCTCCGTTTGGGCGGTTCGGGCGGGTTCTGGCGCAGGCTCTTAGCCGCCGAGGCGCTACCGTAGGTCGTATGATTTTCAACGCTGGCGACGCGGCCAGCTGGCGACGAGGCGGCGGGGTCTCTTTCGGAGAAAGCGCCAGCCGCTGGCCCGAGCGGGTGGTCGAGTTGGCCCGCGACTATACCGACATCATCGTGTTTGGAGAGGGCGGCCCCTATAATCAGGGCGTTCTGTCACAGATCGATCGCCTGGACGCCGCCGTCTGGGTGCTGGAGAACGGCTATTTCCGTCCCGACTGGGTGACGGTGGAGCGAAACGGCGTGAACGCCTCCAGCGGCCTGCCGCGTCAGGCCGAGGACTACACCCTGCCGTCGCCGCCTCTGCCCGTGACCCGACCCATCGGGAAGATCTTGCCGCATCACGTGGTGAACATCAGCCTGTATCATTTGACGCAATGGCTGGGACGGCCGCTCTATCCCCGCTTTCGGTCGCCCTATTCCGTCCCGGCCTGGCTTCAGTTCCTGGGCCACGTCGGCCGATATTTCAGCCTGATTTTCCAATCGACCCGACGACTGGACACTCAGGTGATCGCGTCGCGCGGACCCTTCTTCATCGCCTGTCTTCAGCGCGAAGGGGACGCCCAGTTGCTGCGCTACTCGCGTTTCGCCGACAACGCCGGCTTTCTGGCCGAGGTGATGGACAGCTTTGCGCGCCATGCGCCGGCGGATCATCGTCTGGTGGTCAAGAACCATCCGCTGGACCCGGGCCTGGTTAATCTGGCGGCCGTCTCGCGCCGTCTGGCGGCTGAACGGGGGCTGACGGGCCGGGTGGACTTTATCGACGGCGGCAATCTGGCGCAGCTTTGCCGGGCCTCACGGGGCATGGTCGTCAATAACTCCAGCGCGGCCCTGTCGGCTCTGGGTTTTCATACGCCGGTCAAGGTTCTGGGCCAGGCCTTCTTCGATTTCGAGGGCCTGACGGATCAGCAGTCGCTGGACGGATTCTGGCGTGCGCCCGTCGCGGCGGACGCCGCCCTGTTCACGCGCTTCCGCGCTCATGTGATCGCGCGCAGTCAGATCAACGGCAATTATCACGAGCCTCGCGCCATGGTCTGGACCGCTTTGGCGATCACGGACGTTTTCGCCCGGAGAGGGTGCGCCCGGGACTGATTCCGATAATCCACAGGGGTGTGGCGATATGGCCACCCTTGAGGCCTGTCATATCACTGTCACATGACTGTCGCCCAACCTTCCCGCAGGAGCCTTAAGGCCCAGCCCATATCGACAGGCGCAGGGCCTGGCGCGTGGCTTACGCCTTCATCATTGGGGATACCGACAGATGACTAACCGCAAACAGCTGTTCTGGGCGACGACCGCCCTGATGAGCGGCCTTCTCATGGCCGGCGCCGCCTCGGCCCAGTCGACCGGCACGGAAGCGACGGAAGTCAGCGACGTCGTCGTCACCGGACAGCGTGGCCCCCGCAACATCGAAGGCCTGGCGGTTGCTGAAACGGTCGCCAAGACCCGCAACACCATCAACCAGGAATTCATCGCCACCCAAGGCGCTGGCCAGACCATCCTGCAGACCCTGAACCTGACGCCGGGCCTCAGCTTCACCAACACCGACCCCTATGGTTCGTCGGGCGGCAACATCCGTCTGCGCGGCTTCGACGGCAACCGCGTCTCGCTGACGTTCGACGGCATTCCGCTGAACGACACCGGCAACTACGCCTCCTACACCAACCAGCAGATGGACCCGGAACTGATCGAGCGCGCTTCGGTCAACACCGGCTCGACCGACGTCGACAGCCCCACCGCTTCGGCTACGGGCGGCACCATCAACTATGTCACGCGTCGTCCGGGCAGCGAGTTCGGCGGCTGGCTGCAAGGCTCGCTGGGCGATTTCAGCTACAGCCGCGTCATGGGCCTGGTCGACACGGGTGAAGTCGGTCCCTGGGGCACCTCGGCCTGGTTCGCCGTCTCTCATCAGGAATACGACAAGTTCAAGGGCTTCGGCGACCTGAAGAAGACCCAGTACAACGCCCGCATCTATCAACCGCTGGGCGACAACGGCGACTTCGTTTCGCTGGCCGGTCACTACAACGTCAACCGCAACTTCAACTACAACGGCCCGAACCTGGCCACCGCGACGGGCTCGCTGCAAAGCGACGTCGACACCAGCCCGTTCGGCTGGGGCGTCGATTTCGACCGCACCTACACCGCGCCGACCGTCACCAGCGGCGTGGCTGACTATGACACCAACGGCTCCAACTACTGGGGCCTGCGTATCAACCCGTCGAACACCGGCAACATCCGCGGCAACTCGCGCTTCACCCTGGCTGACGGCCTGACCCTGACGGTCGACCCCTCGTTCCAGTACACGCTGGCGAACGGCGGATCGGGTCAAACCATCATGGCTGAATCGGAGGCTGCTCGTCTTGACAACCGCGACTTCAGCTTCCTGCTGCTGCGTGGTTCCAAGGCTACGGGCGGCGTTGACCTGAACGGCGACGGCGACACCCTGGATCGCGTCCGCGTCCACACGCCTTCGGTGACCAACACCCACCGTTATGGCCTGAACAGCTCGCTGATCTGGGACCTGAACGACAACCACCGTCTGCGCGCCGCCTATGCCCTGGACTGGGGTCGGCACCGCCAGACCGGCAACTACGGCTTCATCGACTTCTCGGATCCGTCGAACCCCTCGTTCGTTGACGAATTCGGCGGTCGCAACAAGTCCGACAACCGCGTCGTCAACCTGGACGGCGTGGCCCTGCAGGCGCGCGACCGCAAGTCGATTGCTTCGCTGAACCAGTTCTCGGCGGAATACCGCGGTCGCTTCCTGCAAGAAGCCCTGACGGTGACCCTGGGCGTTCGCGCTCCCTTCTTCGAGCGTGAGCTGAACCAGAACTGCTACACGCAGAACGCCTCGTCCAACGTGATCTGCACCACCGAGGTGCCGAACGCGACCCTGGCCAACGGCAACGTGACCTTCGCTGGGCGCGGCACGACCCAGTACATCAAGCCGTTCTCGCGTACGGTGAAGTTCGACGACATCCTGCCCAACGTCGGCGCCACCTATCGCTTCGGTGACCACTCGGTCTTCGGCAGCTACAGCGAATCCCTCTCGGCGCCGCGTACGGACAGCCTCTACGCCGTCACCCGCTTTGCCGATGGCTCGATCGGCAACCCGACGGTTCAGCCTGAAACCTCCAAGAACATCGACCTCGGCTACCGCTTCAGCACCTCGACCATCGTCGCTCAGGCCTCGATCTTCCAGAACCAGTTCGACAACCGCATCGTCAGCACCTTCGACCCCGATCTCGACCAGTACGTCGACCGCAACGTCGGCTCGGTGGAGACCGTTGGTTTTGAAGCTTCGCTGGGCTGGTCGCCGATCGAAGACCTGAGCCTCTACGCCTCGGTGACGCTGACGGACTCCGAGCTGCAGGACGACTATATCTACAGCTACAGGACGGTGAACGGTCAGCAAGTCCCGAACATCCTGCCCACCAAGGGCAAGAAGCAGGTCGAGACGCCGGAAGAGATGTTCTCGCTGCGCGCCTCGTACAAGTTCAACGACGTCTTCTCGGCCGGCGTTCAAGGCAAGTACACCGGCGAGCGTTGGGTCACCGACGTCAACGACCTGAAGACCGACGCCTTCACCGTCGTCGATCTGGACGCCCGCTTCGACTTCTCGACGCTGGGCCTGGAAGGCACCTACCTGCAGTTGAACGTGACCAACCTGTTTGACGAGCAATACTACGCCAACCTCGGCACCCGCGCTTCGGCGACCCCGGGCGCCCTGGGCTACAGCCGTCCGTTCGCCAGCATCGGCGCACCGCGCACGATCATGGCTTCGCTGCGCTACAGCTTCTAAGCTTCGGCCTAGACACGACAGGGAAGGGCGGTCCGGCAACGGGCCGCCCTTTCTTTTTGGGCCTAGCTTCGCGCTACCTGAGGCCGCGTCTGGCGGATGCGGCGTATCGCCCGCAAACATTGAACCGGAGGGCGTCTCGGCCTATCTGGCGCGGCTACGTCTTCTGTATCTGGATCGACTTCGCTCATGACCCCGCCCCTGACTTTGGCCATCCCCGCCGAATGGACGCCGCATCGTGCGATGTGGGTCGGCTGGCCTAGCCATGCCGAGCTGTGGGGCGACGACTTCGCGCAGGCCCAGGATGAGGTCGAGGCCCTGGTGCGGGCGCTGGCCGGTCCGGGCCGCGAGCAGGTCAAGCTGATGGTCGGCAATGACGAGGCCCTGCCGGGCGCGCGCGCGCGTCTGGAAGGCGTGGCCGGCGTCGAGGTCGTGGCCGGTCGTTTCGGCGACATCTGGCTGCGCGACACCGGCCCGATCTTTAACGCCGGATCGAAGACGGCCCAGGCCTTTGGCTTCAACGGCTGGGGCGGCAAGTACGACTATCCGCATGACGACGAGGTCGCCGACCAGATCGCCAAGTTTTCCGGCGTGCCGACCACTCGCCATGCCTTCATCCTCGAGGGCGGCGCCCTGGATCACGACGGCGAAGGCACGGTCCTGACTACGCGCCAGTGCCTGCTGAACAGGAACCGCAACAAGAACTGGACCCAGGCTGACGCCGAGGCCGCGCTGGCCGCTTCGGTCGGCGCCAAGGTGGTGGTCTGGCTGGGCGACGGCCTGCTGAACGACCACACCGACGGCCACGTCGACAACCTGGCCCGCTTCGTCGCGCCGGGCGTCGTCGCCTGCCCCATCGCCTTCGGTCGCAAGGACCCGAACGCAGAGGTCTATGACGAGACCGCCCGCCTGTTGTCGGAGACGACCGACGCCATGGGCCGCAAGCTCAAGGTCCTGCGCATTCCGTCGCCGGGTCTGGTGCTGGACGCCGACGAACGTCCGATCCCGGCCAGCCACATGAATTTCCTGATCGCCAACGGCGCCATCGTGGTGCCGACCTATGGCGATGATGTCGCTGCGCGTCTGGCGGGCGAGGCCCTGGCCACGGTCTTCCCCGACCGCGAGATCGTTCTCTCGCCGTCCAACGCCGTCCTGACCGGGGGCGGTTCCTTCCACTGCATCAGCCAGCAGGAGCCTGCGTAAGATGACCCGCACCGTCACCGTCGCCGCCCTCCAGACCTCGTACGGCGAGGACATGCAGGCGAACATCGACAAGACCATCGGCCTGATCCGTCAGGCGGCGGCCAAGGGCGCTCAGGTCATCCTGCCGTCCGAGCTGTTCCAGGGGCCCTACTTCTGCGTGACGCAGGAGGAACACTGGTTCACCTCGGCCTATCCCTGGCGCGAGCATCCGGCCGTGGTTCAGCTGCAGCCGGTGGCCAAGGAACTGGGCGTGGTCATTCCCGTCTCGATCTTCGAGAAGGAAGGCCCGCACTACTTCAATTCGATGGTCATGCTGGACGCCGACGGCGAACCCCTGGGCGTCTATCGCAAGAGCCACATCCCCGACGGCCCCGGCTATCAGGAGAAGTATTATTTCCGCCCCGGCGACACCGGCTTCAAGGTCTGGAGCACGCGCTTCGGCCGCATCGGCGTCGGCATCTGCTGGGACCAGTGGTATCCCGAGAGCGCTCGCGCCATGGCGTTGCAGGGGGCTGACATCCTGATGTATCCGACCGCCATCGGCTCGGAGCCGCATGACGCCGAACTGGACACCGCCCTGCCGTGGCAGCGCGCCATGCAGGGTCACGCTGTGTCCAACGTCGTGCCGGTCGTCGCCGCCAACCGCATCGGCCACGAGACCCTGACCGAGGCGGGCCAGACCTTCTACGGCCACTCCTTCATCGCCAACCATCGCGGCGATCTGGTCGAGAGCCTGACGGGCGAAGAAGGCGTGCTGGTTCACACCTTCGACCTGGATTTCCTCGACACCTACCGCGCGGCCTGGGGCTTCTTCCGCGACCGTCGCCCGGAACTGTACGGCGCCCTGGCGACGGGCCGCCCGGTCTAGTCAGCGGCGGGTGTTGCGCGCCACGACATTGTTCGTGGCGCGGTCGCCGTCGTCGGCGCTGCTGCCGAAGGGGTAACCGTGATCCGCGCTGCAATAGGCGCGGCGGCCCTCGCGCGCGCCGACGACGACCAACTGAGGGCGCAGCCGCGCGGCGCCGGAAAAGACATTGTCCGTGATCTGATTGTCTGACGGCGTCTGATGCCGGATCACGCCGCGCTCGCCGCAGTTGCGGTAAAGAAACACGCCAGGGCGACCTTTCAGGTCGAAGCGGTTGTCCGTGATGCGGTTGCGGGCCGAGCCGTCGACAGCGAGGACTTCGCGCCGGGTTGAGACGGCGATGGTGTTGTTCTCGATACGGTTGCCGGCGCTCTCGGCGTCCAGATAGACGGCGGTCGCGTCGCTGCGCCCCGTCAGCACCGAATTGGTCAGGATGAGCCGCGTCACCCCCGACCCGACATAGAGGGGGATGGAGCCGGTCCCCACGATGGTCACGCGGTCCAGTTCGATGTGGCTGGGCCCTGCGCCCTGCGTCGTCGCTGTGTGGTCGGCGGTGCGTGACGAGGCGCGCAGATCATCATAGCTGCCGTCCGCCCCCATGCCCCAGACGCGTACGGCACCGTGGATGATGCAGTTCTCGATGCGGATGTCGGTGGGGCGGCTCCAGTGCTGGGCCGAGACGCGGCGCGACCAGATGGCGATGGTCGGCTGGCGCGTGGTGGTGGCGACGCCGGGTCGCCCGACTGGGCCGCCCTGGCAGTCCAGTCCCGCGCCTGAGGCGTCGGATGCTGTGGCCCGGCGTCAGCACGGCGCGACAAGTCAGGCGATAGGGCGTCGTCGCCTCGGCGGTCAGCTCGCCCAGTTCGGCAGTGGTGCAGGGATGGGCGGCGGGCACGGCCCAGGCGTCGGGCGCCGCGCTCAGCCACAGGGCCGCCAGCCACGCGGCCATCAGGGCAGGGGCGTGGCCAGGGCCAGACGCTCAGAGGCGCAACCGGGGCTGGTCAGGCCGGTACCGCGTGCGGCGGCCAGTTCGGCGCGGGCGGCGGCCAGATCGGCGTCGAAGTCAGGTGTTCCGGCGGCGGCGTCGAACACCGCCTTGCCCAGCACCTCGCCGGCGGCGACATCGCTGGGATAGTGCATGCCGCAGACCAGTCGGCTGAGGCCCATCTCATGGGCGATGCGTCGAACCTCAGAGGCGCGTTGCGGCTCTAGCGCGGCGAAGGCTTCGCCATAGACGGTCGCGACCGTGGAACTGCCGGAGGGATAGGAGGCGCTCTTGCGGCCCGCTTCGCTGACGCGCTGGCAAGCACGGCGCTCGGCGTCGTCGCCGACGGGGCGGGGACGGAAGCCGCGCGCCTTGACCAGTTCAGCCGCCGCGTCGGAATCGTCGAACAGCCGTTGCATCAGCCGGTTCAGGTGCGGCGTCGTCGTAGAACCCAGGCGCAGGCCCAGAACACAGTCGAAATGTTGCAGCGCCAACGGCGGGCGCAGTTCGGCGTGGGCGGTCGCCAGCAGCCACCGGTCACTGTCCTCCAGCGTCCTGAACTGGTCCGAGCGCGCCTTGTCGGCCAGATCGGCGGGGGAACCGGCGATGGGCGGCGGCGGCGTGGCGTTGGCCAAGGTCTGAATCAGCAAGCCGCTGAGGTAGCCCTTGGCTGCGGGGTGGGCGGCTTGAACCGCCTGGGGGCGCAGGGCGGCAGGGGTGCCCGCGCAGGCCGAGAGCAGGGCGGATGTGGCGGCGACGGCGATCAGGCCAACGGTCGCCCCGCGCATCAGACTCCGGCGCTCCAGGTCAACTGGACCGAGGTCAGCCCGCCTTCGCCGGGTGCGGCCACGACCTGAAGCGTGGCGCCGTTCTCCTTGCGGGCGGCAGCGCCGTAGGCGCGGGCCTCGCCCTGATTCATCGCCATGACCGGGGCCAGACCCGCGGTTTCGGCGCGCTCGCGATAGAAGGCGACCACGGCGTCGGGCGCGGCGTCGGTGGTGAAGGTGATCAGCCCGCCGGGGCCGGTCGCGCCCGAGGCCACCGTGGTCGGCGCATCGGCCTGCGCGCCGGGATACAGGGCGGCGAAGGCCGGAGCGCCGGTGATCAGCGTGGCGCTGGCGGCCGTGGCGGCTGCATCGGTGATGGCGTCCGAAGCCGCGACCGCGGGCTCGTCAGGCGTGGCGGCGGAGGAGGCGATCTCGGGCGCAGCTTCGCTACGCTCGTCGCATCCGGTAAGACCGACCGTGAGGGCCACGGCGACGGCTGCCACGCTACGCTTCATCCCGCCTACGTCCTTGAGACTGTTCAACTTGATGCGCACCGTGGCCCATCCGTGCGGCGGCAGCAAGGCGGTTCAACCGGTTGGCGCATCCACATCGTCGCCGGGTTGGCCGGTGGACTTGCGCGCCTCGGCGGGACCGCCCGCCGGTTTCGAGCCCTCATCCTTGGACCGAAGCCCTTCCGCGGCCAAGGCATCGTTGATGACATCCTGATCCGGGTCGATGTCCGAACCCGAGGCCGAACCGCCGCGCAGGGACCCGGCCCGGGTGTCGGAACCCATGTCTGTGCCCTCCAGCGCCTTCTTTAAGGCGTCTTCCGTGTGCCCCAGATCGGGCTTCTCGCCCATGGCGGCGGCTTCGCGGGCTTCTTCGGTGTCAGTCCTGGGATCGGCCATCGTCGTCTCCTTGTTGCAGGAACAACGCGGCGCGGTGGGGCGATGGTTCCCCCAAAGAAAAAGGCCGACGGATTTCTCCGCGGGCCCTCATTCTTTTTGCGCCTGACGCGCTTCGCGCTGCTTAAGGCGGGTCAGGCCGCGTCGGGTCGAGAAGGCGGAGCCTTCTGATCGCGGCCAACAAGAATGTTCTTACTTCCCGAACAGCTTGTTCCAGCGACGCTTCTCGCGGGTCTTCCAGGCGCCCCGGTGATAAGCGTCCGACCCGATCAGCGGCACGACGGTAGTGGCCTCGGCGAAGACCATCTGCTCATGGGTGGTCTGGACCTTGCCCCAGGAGGCGGCTTCTTTCAGCGTCGAGGACGAGCAGGCGCCGTCGCGCACGTCGGCGACCGTGATCTGGACCGCATAGCGGTGCATCTCGGCCTCGACGCCCAGGATCTCGGCGCAGACCACGGTGTCCTGGGCGAAGTTCTTGGGCACGCCGCCCCCGACCATGAACAGGCCGGTCACGCCGGCGGCGATCTTGATGTCGGTCAGCTCGCGGAAGTCGGCGATGGCGTCCAGCATCAGATAGGGTAGGCCAGCCGCCGCGCGTTCCTTCTGGTGCTTGACCAGGCCGAAGCCGGCGGAGGAGTCGACGAAGGCCGGGCAGAAGATCGGCACGCCTTCTTCGTAGGCGGTCTGGATTAGAGAGCCGGGCTTCTTCGCATTGCCCTCGGACAACCACTTGCCCATTTCCCAGATGAACTCACGGCTGGAATAGCCGCGCGGCTCCAGCCGGTTGGCGATCTCCAGGATGGTGTGGTCGCAGGCCTGGAGCTCTTCCTCGTCGATATAGGTGTCGTAGATCCGGTCGATGTAGTTTTCGCGCAGGACGTTGTCGTCCACCTCGCCGGCGGCCTGATAGTGCTTGAAGCCCAGGGCCTCGAAGAAATCCATGTCCACGATCGAGGCACCGGTGGCGACGATGGCGTCGACCATGCCGAACTTCACCATGTCGCGGTACACATGCATGCAGCCCCCGGCCGAGGTCGAACCGGCCAGGATCAGCCAGGGCGAGCAGTCCTTGTCCTCGATGGCCATGGAGAAGATGTCGGCGGCGCGGGCCGTGTCCCGGCTGCTGAAGGACATCTTGCGCATGCTGTCGATGATCGGACGCGCGTCGAAGCTGGTCATGTCGACGTGCTCGACGGTGTTCTGCAGCAGCTGCGCTTTCGCGTTGCTTTGAGCGGGAGCGTTCATTTCGGAGGTTAACCCTGGATTTGAGCGCCCGTCGCCAAGAAGAAGCAGCGGCCCGGACGGAGCGACGGGCCGCTGCAGATCATACCAACGTCCGAAGACGGTTTTGGCTCAGACGATCAGCGCTTGCGCTTGCGAACGCCGGCCTTGCCCTTGGGGCGCGACAGGCGGACGATCTTGCGCGCGGTTTCCTCGGCCGTGGTGCGCACGGTCGGGATGGAGCGCGGGGCCAGGCCGTACATCGAGCCCATGGGGGCGTCCTCGACCACGGCGATCTCGTGTTCGCCATAGCCGTTGAAGCCGGTCGTCATGGCCACGCCATAGGCGCCGAGCATGCCGATCTCGATGAAGTCGCCTTCCTGCACGTCGGCGGGCAGCCAGAACGGGCCCGGCATGTGATCGATGCTGTCGCAGGTCGGGCCGTAGAACCGGAAGGGCTTCAATTCGCTCGCGCTGTCGCCGTCCCGCACCAGCTTGGTCGGGAAGGGCCAGCGCGAGTGGGTGGCGTCGAACAGCGAGCCGTAGGAGCCGTCGTTCAGATAAAGCGCGTCGCCCTTGCGCAGGTCCACGCGGCACAGCACCGACGACGACTCGGCCACCAGGGCCCGGCCGGGCTCGCACCACAGCTCGGTCGTTTCCGACACCGGCATTTCGTTGAAGCCGCGATGGATGGCGTCGGCGTATTCGCTCAGGTCCGGCGGGACCATGCCCGGATAGACCGAAGGGAAGCCGCCGCCGACGTCGACGATGTCGACGAAGACGCCGGCCTTCTTGATAGCGCGCCCGACCTGGGTCATGGCGGCCTCATAGGCCGACGGACGCATGCACTGCGAACCGACGTGGAACGACACGCCCATCAGGCCGTCCTGCACCGCCTGGCGAACGGCCAGCAGCAGGGCGGGGGCCTGATCCGGCGAAACGCCGAACTTGCCTGACAGGGAATAGGCCGCGCCGTCGGCCGAGACGGACATGCGAACGACCAGGTTCAGGTCGTCGGCGTTGTCGGTGACGTCGAGAATCTTCTGCAGCTCGTCATGGCTGTCGAGCACGAAGGTGCGCACGCCGTGGTCGGCGTAGGCCGCACGGATCGCGCCCCGGCTCTTGACCGGGTGCATGAAGGCCAGACGCGCGTTGGGGCTGACCGAACGCACCAGCTCGATCTCGGCCAGAGAGGCGACGTCAAACGCGTTGACGCCCTGCTCGACCAGGGTCTCGATGACCCAGCGTGAAGGGTTCGCCTTCACTGCATAGAAGACGTCGGCTTTCAGATTGTCCTGGAACCAGCGCGCCGCTACGGAAACCGAACGCGGCCGCACGAGGGCGACGGGACG
>Ga0308157_10008593_pt1 | contig 11564 bp, 10 predicted proteins | sample PhyBR1_FD_201035 | JGI IMG/M metagenome (GOLD analysis project Ga0308157, IMG submission 201035) | Phyllosphere microbial communities from UC Gill Tract Community Farm, Albany, California, United States - DLSLB.R1 | ecosystem: Host-associated > Plants > Phyllosphere > Unclassified | place: USA...
GAGGCGGGTGTCGATGCCCTCGAGCAGCCGGTCGCTGATGGTGTGCTCGAGCACCTCTGCCTCATCGTGGACTTCATCCCACGAGTAGTCGAACTCCCGCACCAGCCAGGTCTCGATCAGCCGGTGACGCCGCACCATCTGCAGGGCGCGCGACTTTCCTGTTTCCGTCAGTCGCACCGCGCCGTACGGCACATGCGAGACGAGTCCCTGCGCTGCGAGCTTCTTGACCATCTCGGTCACGCTCGAGGGTGCGATGCCGAGCTTCGCCGCGAGCTGCGACGGGGTGATCGGGGAATCCTGCCACTCGGTGTGCGCGTACACCGTCTTCAGATAGTCGTCGGCTGCGGGGGAGGGCACGCACCCAGCCTATGCGGTCAGCACCAGCCAGAGCAGTGCGCCGTTGAGCGCGATCAGCAGAACCGACGAGACCACCCCGGCGATGGTGGTCCACACGTGGTTCGTCCAGATGCCGAGAGTGCGGCGCTGGGCAGTCAGTGCGACGAGCGGGATGAGAGCGAACGGAATGCCGAACGACAGCACGACCTGGCTGAGCACCAGCGCGACCGTCGGGTCGATGGTGAGCCCGAGGATCACCAGCGCCGGGATGAGGGTCACCAGTCTGCGCACGAGCATCGGAATGCGCACCCGCAGCAGTCCGTGCATGATCTCGGCACCGGCGTACGCACCCACCGACGTCGACGCGAGCCCCGATGCCAGCAGTCCGACAGCGAAGAGCGTCGCGACGACAGGGCCGAGGCCGACCGCGAGAGCGGCGTGCGCGCCCTCGAGAGAATCGGTGCCGGCGACCCCTGCGAGGTTCGCCGCAGCGAGAAGCAGGATGCCGAGATTAACCGTGCCGGCGACGATCATCGCAATCGACACGTCCCAGCGGGTCATGGTCAGCAGGGAGCGGATGCGGGAGGTCTCGGTTCTGGCCGCCTCCGTTCCGGCATCGGCCGAGCCGAATCTGTCGCGGCTGAGCGCGGAATGCGCGTAGATCGCGTGCGGCATGATCGTCGCGCCGAGAATGGATGCCGCCAGCAGCACGGATCCGGTGCCCTCGAAGCGCGGCACGATGCCGCCGACGATGGCTGCGGGGTCAGGAGGTGCCACGAACAGGCCGGCGATGAACCCGACGGTGATGATCACCATGAGACCGACGATGACGAACTCGAACGGGCGAGGTCCGCGGCGCGACTGCAGCAGGAGCAGCGCCATCGAGACCGCTCCGGTGATGATCCCGCCGAGCAGAAGCGGAACACCGAATAGCAGGTTCAGCGCCACCGCGCCGCCGATGATCTCGGCGACGTCGGTCGCCATGGCGACCAGCTCGGCCTGCAGCCAGTAGCCTCGGCGTGCCCATGGGCTGCGCAGTCGTGCGCCCAGGAGCTCGGGCAGGCTCTGGCCGGTGACGACGCCGAGCTTGGCCGAGAGGTACTGGATGAGCCAGGCCATGACGTTGCCGGCGAGCACGACCCAGACCAGCAGGTAGCCGTACTGCGCGCCTGCGGTCATATTGCTGGCGACGTTGCCCGGATCGAGATAGGCGACTCCGGCGACGAGTGCGGGTCCGAGCAGCCACAGCCGGTTCGGACGGCGTGCTGGTCGAGCTGTCGTCGTCGTCATGACTTCATCGTACGCAATTTTTCGGTACACCTAAATATTGCGTAAGGTTTGAGTTCGGAGATGGCCGGACGCCGTGCTCGCGCGGGATACGGTGGACAGATGAGCGAGACGCCGGAGCGCACCACCCACGGCGTCGGACCATGGGAGGGGGAGCGGCCCACCGACGGCAACTACGACCCCGAGCTCCTCGAGAACGGCGACACCCGCAACGTGATCGACCGGTACCGGTACTGGCGCATGGAGGCGATCGTCGCCGACCTCGATACGCACCGGCATCCGTTCCACGTCGCGATCGAGAACTGGCAGCACGATATGAACATCGGCTCGATCGTGCGCAGCGCCAACGCGTTCCTCGCCGATACCGTGCACATCATCGGTCGGAGGCGCTGGAACAAGCGCGGCGCGATGGTCACCGATCGGTACCAGCACGTCGTGCACCACGAAGACGTCGAGTCGTTCGCCGTATGGGCACACTCCGAGAGCATCCCGATCATCGCAGTCGACAATGTCGTCGGGGCCGTTCCCGTCGACAAGGCCGACCTGCCGGAGCGCTGCGTGCTGCTGTTCGGTCAGGAGGGCCCCGGCCTCACAGACGAGGCGATCGCCGCGGCATCCGGTCATATCGAGATCACGCAGTACGGCTCTACCCGTTCTATCAACGCGAGCGCCGCCGGCGCCGTGATCATGTACGAGTGGTGCCGGCGGTGGGCGTAGGTCGTTCCCGGACGCGGGATCGGGGTCACTCCCGCGGGTGATCCGCCGACGAACGCGGCGTGAGAGCATGGGGCCGTGTCGGCCGCAGCGAGGAGGAGCTCCGCATCTGACGGCTGGCGTGCGCTCAATCGCCCAGACGTGATCCTCGCGATCGTGATGACGGTGCTCCTGCTGCCGGCCAGTCTCATCGCGGTCGTTCATGCGCAGGCGCGCCCCGACCCGGTGGCTGCGGGCGTGATCACCGTGCTGTTCGCACTGATCCACGCGGCCTCTCTCGTGTCGGTTCGGTTCCCCGTCAGTGCCTTCGCCGGGGCGAGCCTGGTGATGCTCGCGCTTGCGCTGCTGCCCGGCGGCGAAGGCGTCGCCGGTGCGCCCGCAGCGCTGTTCCCGTCGTCGTTCGCGTATCTGCTCTGCGTCGGCGAGGTGGCGGCGCAGCGCGCAGTCCGCCTCAGCTTCGGCGCCCTCGGCATCGGGATCATCGGTGCGGGAGTGATCGCATGGACGCCCGCGTCGACCATGCCCGACAGCATCCGATGGGGGCTCCTGTTCGGGCTCGCTGCGATGATCGCCGCCGCGTGGGCGACCGGGCTCCTCCAGCGGCAGCGCCGCCAGCACGCCGAGGAGCGCGAGCGCACGCGCGTGCGCGAGGCGATCGCGGCAGAGCGGATGCGGATCAACCGCGACCTGCACGACGTGATCGCGCATTCGATGACCGTCATGATCGCTCAAGCGGATGTCGCGCGCGCTCTCATCCGCGATGATCCGGATGCCGGAACGCGCGCTCTGCACATCGTCGCCGACACGGGGCGGGAGGCGCTGCGCGGAATGCGGGGCGTGATAGCCGTCGATGGCGCAGCGCCGCGAGAACCCATCCCCGACGTCGACGCGATCAGTGGCCTGGTCGACTCCGTCCGCAGCACCGAGACCGAGGTGCGATTCGACGAGGCGGGCGCTCGGCGCCGACTCGAACCAGACGCGCTGATCGCCCTACACCACGCCGTGCGCGAAGCACTCACGAACGCGGTCAGGCACACGTCGGCTCCGCGCCGGATCCTCGTGACGCTGGAGTGGACGCAGGATCGGGTCACCGCGACGGTCGACGACGACGGCGGGAGCGGACCTGGGCCGGTGAGCCCCGGAACAGGCCTCGGCCTCATCGGAATGGCTGAGCGCGTGCGACTCGCCGGCGGCACGCTGAGCGCGCAGCCGCAGCCGCAGCCTGCAGGGTGGAGAGTGCGGGTCGAACTGCCCTGCTCCCAGACCGGAGAGTCGCCCGCAGAAGGAGGCACCGGATGAGTATTCGCGTGCTGATCGCCGACGACCAGGCGATGTTCCGTGAGGCCATCGCCGCACTGCTCGCCCGTGACCAGCGCATCGAGATCGCAGCATCGGTCGATTCCGGCGATGCCGCGATCGAATTCGTCCGCGCGCACGCGGTCGATGTCGTACTGATGGACATCCGGATGCCGGGAACCGACGGCATCCGAGCGACCAGAGAGGTGCTGCGGCTGCGGCAGGGCATCCGCGTTCTGGTGCTGACGACGTTCGATCTCGACGAGTACGTGTACGCGGCGGTGCGCGAGGGGGCGAGCGGATTCCTCACCAAGGATGCGACGCCCGAGGTTCTCGCAGACGCCGTCGTCGCCGTCGATGCAGGCGAGACGCCGATGTCGCCGAGTGCGACGAGGGCTCTTCTCGGGTTCGTGAGAGAGGGCGCGCCGCAGCAGGACGACACAGAGGCACTGGCTGTGCTCAGCCCTCGAGAGCAGGAGGTGACGCGGCTGCTGGCCACGGGAGCATCCAACGACGTCATCGCGCGACGGCTCTTCCTCTCGGAGAACACGGTGAAGACGCACGTGAAGGCGGTGCTCGCGAAGCTCGGCGTTCCCGACCGGATCCATGTGGTCATCTGGGCGTACGAGCACGGTGTGCTGCGGCCCGCAGGGTGAGCTCTTCGCCGTCACGCAGGGTCACTCGCGCGGGTGGGAGCAACCGCTGACGTGGGCGATGCCGGCAGGGCGGCGGCGTTCATAGCGTGAAGGCATGAACTCGCGAAACCGCTCCGCTCTGACGATCATCATCATCCTCTGCTCGGCCGCGCTCGCCGTCGTGAGCGCGCTGCGCCTGATCGCTCCGGCAGCGCTGAACTGGATCGACACCCTGGGGCCAGGGCTCGCCGGGCGGATGCTGCCGGCTGCTGTCTGCGCCGCCATCGGAGTCGCCGCCGGGCTGGCAGGAGCGTCAGTGGGACTGCTGGGCCACGGCGAGGTGCGTGCGTCCGAGAGCTCAGGCGCCCGCGCATCCGGCACGCTCGGGGCCGCGGCGGTCATCGTCGCGGTCGTCATGATCTTCCTGACACCGGGCGGGCTGATCCCGGTAGCCGGATACACCTTCGCCGCCGTCGTCATCATCGGAGTCTGCGCGCTCGCCGTGCTGCTCGTGCGGCGGCATCCGGTGTGGGGTCTGGCGCTGATCGCCGCGCTTGCGGGACTCGTGGCGTGGGTGATCGCGCGCATGCGCGGAGCGGAGCTGGCGAGCTCGTTCTGGGCGTCGTTCATCGAGGTGCTCCCCGGAGCGCTGCTCGCTGCGCTGCATCTGCTCGCTGCGGTCGCGCTCATCGCGCGGACTGCCGCGCAGGCCGATGGGCGCGGGGGAGCGCCAGCTCGATGGGTGCTCCGACACCGCAGGGCGATCACGATCGCAGCGGCGTGCTGCGCCCTGCCGTACACTCTCGCGCGGATCAGCTGGCTGACGCCCTGGCCGCTGCTGGCCCCGGAAGGGCTCGACCTCGCAGCGACGCCGATGGTGCTGCTGACCGGCCTGAGCCTGGGAGCGGCCATGCTCGTCGGCGGACTGCTGACGCTCGGGCTCATCCTGCCCTGGGGCCGCCGGTTCCCGCGATGGATGGCGGTGATCGGCGGCCGCCCCGTCCCGCCCGCTCTCGCGGTGGTGCCGGCATCCGTCGTGGCGGCGCTGTTCACCGCAGGCGGCATCGACCTGGTGCTGTCGGTCAGCGACGGTGGGATCGGAGACGGAACTGCGGCGCAGGTCCTCGAGCTCGTGTTCGTCTTCCCGTTCTGGCTCTGGGGACCGCTGCTCGCGCTCGCGACCTGGGGATACGCCATGACGCGCCGTTCAGAGAGAGCATCGACGGTGCATCCGCAGCCTCAGATGCTCAGCTGAACCGACCCTCGACCATGAGCTGATCGCCGGCGCCGATGCGCACATCGTGCAGGCGCAGGTTCGTGCCGTCGGCATGATCAGTTTCCAGCGCATGCCCCCCGCGCCCGCCTTCGGTGTCGTGGTCCCGTCGACCGTGAGCCTGATGCCCGTCGCATCCAGAGCGAGGCGTTCGAGGTCTTATCAGTCTCGCTGGATGCCGAACGTGTGGCGCATCAGGGCGTTGACGTCGGCATCGAGGCGATCCAGGCGGCGATGAACTCCCTGGATCTCGGTGCGGACGCTACCGATCTCGGTGCGGACGATGCGCACGAACATGGTGGACATGAGTGTGATCATGCCGAACAGCCCGGTGGCGAAGACGCCTATCAGCGTCCACACCTGAGGTTCGTTCATCGTCAGCACCCCTCCATTGTCGTCGGCCGTGATCCACATTGCCAGAGCATCACCTACACCGAGGCGCGCAGCCAGCCGCCGGTTCGTACGCGCCATCCGAGCGTCGCGAAGCGCGCAAGCAGATATACGCCGAAGAATGCGACGGCGAGCCAGGTGACGCCCGCGCTGCCGCTGACTCCGACGAGGGAGATGATCCACAGTGCGGGCAGGAACGGAACGAGGTTCAGTCCTCCGGCGATGGCGAGGTATCGCACGTCTCCTGAGCCCATCAGCACGCCGTCGAGAACGAAGACGATGCCGGCGATCGGCTGAGCAACGGCCAGAACGATCAAGGCCGGTTGGATGAGGGCAGCGAGATCAGGGTCCCCGGTGAAGGCCAGGCCGACGACGCCGGACAGTGCGCCGATCGCGACCCCGACGATCACGCCGAACCACGCTCCCCACGCGACCGTGCGGGCGAGCACGTGGCGCACGCCGGGGAGATCGCCGGCTCCGAGCCCCTTGCCGATCAGAGCCTGCGCGGCGATCGCCAGTGCATCCAGGGCGAATGCCGCGGCCGAGAAGATCGTGAAGACGACCTGCCATCCCGCGAGCTCCTCGGTGCCGATCGCGGTGGCGACCCCCACGGTGATCAGCAGCGCAGCGCGCAGACTCACCGTGCGCAGGAACAGCCAGCCGCCGGAGCGAGCGGATCCGCGCACGCCGTCGCGCTGCGGCCGCACAGAGGCCGCATGCTTGCGTGCCAGCCGTCCGACGACGACGACATAGGCCCCGACCATCGCCCACTGCGCCGTCACCGTGCCGATCGCAGAGCCTGCGATGCCCCAGCCGAACCCGTAGATGAACAGGAAGTTCAGCAGAGCGTTCGCCCCGAAGCCGAGACCGGCGATCCACAGCGGCGTCACGGTGTCCTGCATTCCGCGCAGCAGGCCGGTCGCAGCGAAGACGATGAGCATCCCAGGCAGCCCCCACATGCTGATCACCAGGTAGGTGTCGGCCTGTTCCGCGACCTCCGCAGATGCGCCGAACAGCGAGACGAGTCCCCGCGACGACAGTGCGCCCACGGCAGCGAGCACGGCTCCGAGGCCGAGGGCCAGCCACATCCCATCGATCCCGACCGAGACCGCATCCTTGTGCTGGCCTGCGCCGAAGCGCCGCGCCACAGCAGGGGTCGTCGAGTAGGCGAGGAAGATCATCAGCCCGACGATCGTCTGCAGCACCGCGCTCGCGATGCCGAGGCCGGCGAGCGGCACGGTTCCGAGGTGACCGACGAGCGCCGCATCCACCATCAGGAACGCCGGTTCGGCGACCAAGGCGCCCAGCGCCGGTACCGCCAGCCGCAGGATCTCCTGATTGAGGGATGTGGGGCGGGCGGTCATCCCTCGAGCCTATGACGTACCGGCGACGTCTGGAGCGCCGCGGCGTAGGCTGGTATCACCGGCATCCGGAGGTGGACGATGACTGATCCCCGCGACGCCGCAGCCCGATACCGGGCTCGGCACGACGACGATTCCGATGCTGCGCCCGAACCGCCCCCGATGCAGCTCACCGCCGAGAACAAGCATCAGTTCGTCGAGAGCGCGATCCAGATCGCCATCCGCCGCGGAGAGTTCGACGACCTGCCGGGTGCTGGCAAGCCGATCGAGGGCCTCGGCACCCACCACGACCCGGACTGGTGGATCCGCCGCAAGATCGAGCGCGAGAATCTGTCCGGACTCGGGCCGCCTGCGCTGCTGCTGCGCACCGAGGACCGCGAGCTCGACGCCAACCTCGACGCGCTCGGACGCGAGAGCGACGTGCGCGAGGTGCTGGAGGACTTCAACAAGCGGATCATCGCCGCCCGCCGCCAGCTGCAGGGCGGACCTCCCGTCGTGACGAAGACGCGAGATGTGGATGCCGAGTTGGCTGCATGGCGCAGCCGACGGGCCGACAGGGCTGCTGCTGCCGCGGCCGCCGAGGCGGCCCAGGCGCCTCAGCCCCGTGCCCGACGCCGGCTTCGCGGATGGAAGAAGGAAAACACGGCTTGACCCGTGCGGGAAGCCGCGAAAACCTTCTCCCATCCGTCTAGGTCGTCTGACGACGCGCGTGCGAGCGTTTGGCGAGCCAACCGTCGATGCCGTGCCGCCCGGCCCCCGCAAGAAGCAGCACGAGCGCTGACAGCACGACCATCGCCGGGAACTGGGCGACGAGCTGGTCGGCGCGCCAGTGCAGCATGAGCGTTCCGATGGACGCGAAGGCGGTGATGCGCGTGAGGAGCCGCGCGCACCAGCGACGCCGACGACGCGATCGCATCCGGCGCCGGCCTCGGACTGTCGATCGCTCGTGGCCTCGCCAGGGCGCACGGCGGGGACGTGGTCGCCGAGCACACCGATGAGGGGTTCCGTATGAACGTCTTGCTTCCGACCGGGTCCCCGGTCGACTGACCGGCGTCGTATCCAGGGCGGCTCGGCAGGCTGAGACCCCGCGGCCCCGCTGATGTCGCGCAGGCTGGATGCTTTGCGTCGGTTATCCGCGCTCAGAACCGACGAAAGTCATACAGCGTCGTACCCGTGGGCGGCGTCAGCCGCGTCCGATGCGCATGGCGACGCCCAGTGAGACCGCGCTCGTGACGGCGACCGCGACGGCGGCCGCGCCCCATCGATCGATGCGCCCAGGGAGCGCGTCCATCGCGCGGTCATGGTCGCGCGCGGCCGAGATCCGCGACCGTGCCGCAGCGAGGGCGATGTCAGCCGCGGCCGAACCCGCACGGCTGATGCGATAGCGGCGCGCGCTGCACACGATCTCGCTCCACCAGAACAGAGCGACGGACAGGAGAGCGATAGCCGAGAGCATGATGATCGTTGTGCGGAGTGCCGCGACCTCGACAGCATCTGCAGAGATGGTGTGCTCGGACACAGCGCTCAGAGCGATGACGGTCCCGGCGGCGACGATGATCGGCCCGCTCATCAATAGGGGGCGCGTGCGGAGCAGCGCTCCCAGGAGCGACCATCTGGTCTGCTGTGGCCGCCTACCTGATGGCAGCACACGGGTCATCGCTGCGTCTGCGGCGGCGGATGGGCGCTTGGCGCCCGGGCTCAACGCGAGCGCGCTCTGCCGATCCTTCCACTCCTCATGATTGCGGCGCAGGGTCCGCAACGTGTCTGCATCGTCGGGCGATGCGCCGTGCAGTGACCTCGCCGCAGCGGCGACCGTGAAGGGATCCTTCGCGAGGTCTCCGATCTCCATGCCGCCCCGGAACCAGACCGTCCCGACGATCGCGAAGACAACGTTGACCCCCGCGAAGATCAGAACGCCGGTCCCGAACGCGCCCGCGGTGCCGTGGTTCAAACCATCGAAGAGGAAGGCCCCGGCCAGGCTGATGAGTACACCGGTGAGGAGCGCGAGGATTCCGGGGACGATGATGTCACGGACCGACAGTGCCCGACGGCGGATCGTGGGGAAGGGTACTCGCCTGGGCAGACGGATCGTGTACAGAGTGGCCAAGTCCACGATGCCGGCGACCCCGCAGCACAGGACCGTGAGCCCGATCAGGGCGACCGGAAGAATGATCCATATGTCCGAAGTCATCGGCGCTCCACATCGTCGACAGTCTCCCACTATGGTGGGGGGCGCTTCGGCCCCGGGGAGGACACACCCATCGGCAACCTGATTCCCGCTCAGTCGTCGCCGCCGCCGCTCGCCGCCAGCCCGACGCCGGCTTCGCGGATGGAAGAAGGAAAACACGGCTTGACCCGTGCGGGAAGCCGCGAAAACCTTCTCCCATCCGGTACCAGGTCCCGGAGTGCGGCCGTTCGGGACAATCGGCCGGCGTGGGCGTCCGATAGCGCGCATAAGGTGGATGCATGACTGATGTGCTTCCCGCCGGTCTCGCGACCGAAGAGTTCAGCTCCGACATCCGCCCGCAGGACGATCTGTATCGCTACGTCAATGGTGCGTGGCTCGATCGCACTGAGATTCCGGGCGACAAGGCCCGGTGGGGATCGTTCCACCTGCTGGCCGAGCAGGCAGAGGAAGACGTGCGCACGATCATCGAGGAGGCGCAGGATGCCGCGGAGGGCACCCTCGAGCGCAAGATCGGCGACCTCTTCACGAGCTTCATGAATACCGCGAGCATCGACGCCGCCGGCATCCAGCCGCTGCACGAGACGCTCGCCGAGATCGACAGGATCGACAGCATCCCGGCGCTTCTCGCGACGGCGGGCGCCTACGAGCGCGACGGCCGCGCGCACCTGATCGGCCTGTACATCGACGGCGACCCCGGAGACCCGGAGCGCTACGTCCCCGTTCTCGTGCAGGCAGGGCTATCGCTGCCCGACGAGAGCTACTACCGTCTCGACAGCTTCGCCGCGACGCGCGATGCGTACCGTGCGCACCTCGCCCGCCTGCTGGCGCTCGCCGGGATCGACGACGCGGCCGACGGCGCAGAGCGCGCGTTCGCGCTCGAGACCGAAGTCGCCTCGCACCACTGGGACAACGTCGCCAGCCGCGACGCCGTGAAGACCTACAACCTCAAGTCGTGGGACGACTTCCAGGCACTGGTCGGCGTGGATCTCGCGCCGTGGAAGGATGCCGTCGGACCCACGAACCCGAGCGCGTTCGATGAGCTCGTCGTCAGCCAGCCCAGTGCGTTCGAGGGTCTCGGAGGGCTGCTCACCGAGGGCAGGGTCGAGGACTGGAAGGCGTGGCTGCGCGCACAGGTCGTGCACGCCGCAGCTCCCTTCCTCACCGACGACCTCGTGCAGGAGAACTTCTCGTTCTACGGCACAGAACTCACCGGCGTCCCCACGATCCGCGAACGGTGGAAGCGCGGTGTGTCGCTCACCGAGGGCGCTCTCGGCGAAGCGATCGGCAAGGTGTACGTCGAGCGGCATTACCCGCAGACAGCGAAGGCCGCGATGGACGAGCTCGTCGCCAACCTCATCGAGGCGTACCGGCAGAGCATCACCACGCTCGAGTGGATGAGCCCCGAGACCCGCGAGCGCGCGCTCACCAAGCTCGACGCCTTCACGCCGAAGATCGGCCACCCTGAGGTCTGGCGCGACTACGCCTCGCTGGCGATCGACCCCGCTGACCTGTTCGGCAACGTGCGTCGCGCGAACATCTTCGAGCATGACCGCAACGTCGACAAGGTCGGCAAGCCGATCGATCGCAACGAGTGGCACATGCCGCCGCAGATGGTCAACGCCTACTACAACCCCTCGATGAACGAGATCGTCTTCCCTGCGGCCATCCTGCAGTACCCGTTCTTCGACGCCGCTCGCGATGCGGCCGCGAACTACGGCGGCATCGGCGCGGTGATCGGGCACGAGATCGGTCACGGGTTCGACGACCAGGGCAGCCGCTACGACGGCACGGGCAAGCTCGATGACTGGTGGACGGATGCCGACCGCTCAGCATTCGAGGAGCGCACCAAGGCGCTCATCGACCAGTACAACGCGCTCGTGCCGGTCGGTCTGCCCGCGGAGAACCACGTCAACGGTGCCCTCACGATCGGTGAGAACATCGGCGACCTCGGCGGTCTCGGCATTGCGCTCAAGGCCTACGAGCTCTCGCTCGGCGGCGCAGAGGCACCGGTGATCGACGGGCTCACCGGCGTTCAGCGCCTCCTGCTGAGCTGGGCGCAGGTCTGGCAGCAGAAGAGCCGCGAC
>Ga0308157_10008596_pt1 | contig 11562 bp, 19 predicted proteins | sample PhyBR1_FD_201035 | JGI IMG/M metagenome (GOLD analysis project Ga0308157, IMG submission 201035) | Phyllosphere microbial communities from UC Gill Tract Community Farm, Albany, California, United States - DLSLB.R1 | ecosystem: Host-associated > Plants > Phyllosphere > Unclassified | place: USA...
GCGCCTGGCTCTCATTATTCAAGACAAGACGCAGCTTGAATCTACCTATGGAAAAGACGCAGAAAACTTGATCAGCAATATGGGCGCTGTCATTTACTACACGCCTCGAAAGGTCAAAGAGGCAGAAGAATACAGCAAGATGATTGGCTACAACACGATAAAGTCAAAATCTGTGCAACGGTCATTTTCGCAGTCTGGCCGCTCAGAAACCGAATCACAGCAGCAACGAGCCTTAATGCTGCCTCAAGAATTGCTTTCTTTAAGCATCGAAAAAGAGCTTATCAGTCGGCCAGGAATACCCATTATTTTGTCCGAAAAAATTCGTTATTTTAAGGAGGATTATTTTAAAGAACGTTTGGCAGCCGTCGATTGTGAAGATGTTCAGATAGACGGAACAACACGCACAATCCCGATTAAAGAAGTTGTCCCTAAGCCCAATTGGCGTATTTACAAATCATCAGTTTATCGCAGTGATTATTACCAGGAAGGTGAATTTATGGACTTAAAAAAACCGGAGCAAAGCCCAGATATGCAGAAATTGTTGGATATCGTCAACGAAGAAGATACTGGCAACGACTCGCCTGAAAGTGAACAGGCACGGATCGAAGCAGTTGAGAAACTAGCTGAAGCATATAAAAAGGAATATCTTGAAAAATTGGATACGCCTTATATGGGAACTTCTGATACAACGTTAGACCCAAATGCTTAAATGCCGAAACAGTCCGGACTCTGCCCACGATACGGGTGTTGATTAATTACCTCGATAGGAATTTAAATTATGTCTAATGAAGAACGCAAAACCATCGGCGATCTACTTCCTAAGCCTGATTTTGAAACAGCACGTGAAGCAGTTATGCGAGAAGGGCAGGGCTATGTACATTTACCGAAACGTAATAGCGACTACACTGGACGGATTCTGTTGATGACCGATAGCCACTTGATTCAACAGGTCGGCTATCGGACTGCTATTGCTCATGATCTGTCAAAACTGGATAAAGGCAAAGAAATAGGAGATAGGTTTGATCGTAACGAAATTAAGCCTAAAACGACTATTTCCATTAAATATGACAATGAGCGCGGCTCTACCCGACTCATGAACCCTGAGCAGGCCAGAGTAGAGCGTTATAGCAAAGACGCTGAAAAATGGGCTGAAAAGAACATTACAAATGAACAATCTCGAAAATTATTCTTAGAAAACATCGAGAAGTTTAAAAAAGATGTCAGCAGGGAAAAAGGCCATGAGAAAGCCCAAGAACGGCCACCAGCGGCCAGAGAAGCAGAGAAACAGCGGTAACCCTTGGAATACAAATAAAGGCCCCTAGGGCCTTTATTTCGCTTTAGATTTTGGATTCAAATGTATATGACAGAACTGGATGACCTTGTGCCAGGCACAATGTATGAATTTCATACCAAAACATGGCTATCCCCTTTTGCAGAAACAATACCTGCCGCTCGTAAAATAAGAAAATTTATACGTATTGTTTACATCGAGACGGAGGCAATAGGGCCAGTGCCCTTTGTTGAGCTTGGCAAAAGCAATGGAACAAGGGATCTGATTGCAGTTGAAATCATCATCAACGTGGTTCCGTTAACCAGGCACTAAATTAACTATCGTTTTTCAAATCCACTACAGCCGCTACGATTTCATCAAGAACGGCTTCGTTGTCAACTATCCAATCGGCAATCGTTACATTGCCACCAACTTCCATTCGTTCATCAAGTGATACTGTTGGCAGCGCGCTATCTTCGTCAATGTCAAGCACGTATTGCCCATGAAGGTGAATTACCTCGGCTTCATCGAGTCGATACGAGCCAGGACAGACGGCATGTAGTCGATCAAGAATTTTGTTTAGCACTATCATTAAATGCCCAGATGAAAATACCAGAGAAAACGCTCAGCACGAACACAATATTCCCAACAAAACCAATAGCTGGTTCAAAATAAAGAAGTCCATATGCCATTATTGCTATGCCAAGGAAGGTTAATAGTGCCGATGGTACTAGTTTTCGAGCTAATTTCGTTTTAAATACATTCATTTTACAAAGAGCCCCGTTAGGATAAAACTGCCAATTTCTTTTGCTTCTCAATTTTCATTACGATATATTCAGAAATTTCCTCTATAGCGGTTTCAGGTAGCTGTTTTAGTTCTGCAATAGAAAAATCAACGAACGGCCAGCTGTCTTTCATTGGGCCTTGACCAGTCGCCAGCCATTCACTTTTCACGCAAAGCAGCTCAGCCGCTAAAACTAAATTTTTCCCTTTCAAATTTTTTGTTTTGCCGCTGGCCCAATTGCTAACTGATGACCTTTTAGCGCCAGTTTTTCTAGCTAAATCAGACTGAGAAATATCGGCGTGTTGCATTGCATAGCGGAGTCTTTCACTTAAATTTTGCATGGCTTATAGGCTGGTATTTTTTATACTTCATGAAAGAAAGAATTGCAAATAAGGTGAATACTACAATCGCAGCAAAAAAATACCAACGTCCATGTACAAGCCAATCCCTGTTATATCCAAGAATAGATCTACCAAACCCTATTTCTTGTTCCAAAGATTCGGCCCAAAAAGACATTATAAAAGTTGCGATTGAAGCAATAACACATATAGAACTGGATACTGCCGAATGCCAGTGCGATTTTTCTAATGCCCTCTGTGTACTCATGTCCAAATCCCTCGTATTTGCAGAAGGTTAATCTTCTCTAACCATAAACCAAAATGCTATTACAAATATTGCAAAGCCAAGACCAGAAAACGTCAATACCTTACTGTCATTCAGAATTCCGATAATGCCAACAATCGCCCCAGCAATCATTGAGGTTAGACAAATTTGATTAATATGTTTATGCAGCCAATGAAAAATTGGATGTTCTGATTTATATATATCATCTAAAGTTGCTAAAACCTTGTCAAATCCCTCGCGTTCTTCAGGGGTCATGGAATCTAGCTTCTCTTGATGTTCTTTTTCCTGTTGTTTGAGCGACTTAGGAGGCTCACCATTAGGTTTTTGATTCATTGAAATTCAGTTTTCTACAAAAATGCGATTGATTGATTGATTGATTTTAAACAATATCAATAACTTTTAATTACCTTGGAGCAGCTCAACAAATCCTTTTCTCCCGCTGAACACATGAATTCGTCCTTCTTTTTATTGCTTCTTATCTCAACTTCCTGACCTGGGCGCCCGGGTGGATATCCCGCAACTATATAGAAACCCTTTGTAGTTTCAACCATAGTAGTACGCGATTCAAAGAACGTTTCTGCTTGAAATGTCAATTTCCGAATCTGACCCACGCTTTTAATTTCCGTAACGGTCGTTGAATTATAAATAAAGGCCACAGCTATTGCCGGAAAACCAAAAATGACCACAATCCCAAATATTAAGTTATCTACAACCTTCGGCACTTCACCGTCATAACACTTAGATAAATAATTAGCCGCAAAATACAATGCCGCAATAAGTATGCTTAAGACAATATAAACAAAAGTTAGGTTAACTTCTGTACCCCCCGCTGATACTTCATTTTCATCAGGTTCTGCAGCTATAAACATCATTAGTTGATAAGCACCAATGATCATCGCCAGTGCTAGAAAAATTTTCAAATATCGTTGATTCCAGTTCATTGTATTGCTCCTAAACCTTGAATATTGGTTGGGTGAAAATATCAATAAACTGGGCCAATAACATAGTAAAACCGCAGACTCCAGGCAACCAAATTAATATAAAAACAGCAGTGGTAAAAGGTGTGGGCTCGGATAAGACTTTAAATGCTCCCAATACTTCAGAGACGGCTAGTGCGCACAAAAGCCAGCAGAATATACAAACCAGACCAATACAAATAGACGGTAAAATTGGTAACTCCCAACTTAATTTATTGCCAACGCATATACCCCAGAAAAATACAGAAGCAGCAAATAAGCCCAGACAGAAGCAAATCCAAACATACCCGCCAGAACCAACAAAATTTAAAAATTCTGAATATGTATTTGCTAAAAAATTAGCTATACCAGGCCCAAACTCAACTATTGATAAGATCACAACTGTAGCAATGAAAATGAAAATTCCGACTTTAGCAATAGTCTGTGCACATGAAACAGCGACATAGCTAAAAGGAGCCGGTGGCCCAACAAATTTATTCGAACTGAAAGAGTAGTTGTCTTTGCTCATGTTTGACTCCTGCTTAAAAAGTTTCCCTTAGAACTTGTTTAAATTATAGCAAAAGTAAACTTAAAAGTAAACTGTTTTGTAAATTAATATACTCATTTATTGAATATTTAAACCGCTGTGATCTCTTGATAAAATCGTACTTCAAACTTAATCATGACGTTTGAAGATAATTTGCTTTACATACCTTACCCTTCAGACTTCAAAAAAAAGCCCACACAAGCCCGCTACACAAACGAGACGACACTTTTAAACCTGTCGTATGCCCCTCTTATTGCAGAACCGAAGGGAAAGGGGTGCCGCTTGCGGGGAAAACCGCAGGTTTTCACATAAGGGGTCGAGGCCGCGACTGTAGCGAAGCGAAAGGAGGACAGGGGAACCGGCACGGTTCCCGCGGCCATAGCCTTTCATGTTTATTTGTTGCTACCAGCGCAGCTCAGTGTTGGGGTGAGGGTTCATATTTCCCGCTTTAGCGGGACTTGAATTAAAAGGCTTTGCGAAGCAAAGGGCGAAGGGAGCCTTGGCGACCGGAGGGTTAGGCGAAAGGGTTTCTGCCATACCTCAAACGTCGCAAATTTTCGCGGTCTATGGTTATATAGGTTATATAAGGTTAGGGGCTGCGTAATCTGTTGATTTAATTATTAAATACCCCAAACTTGATACCTCAAAAGTCGCAAAAACGTACCTCAAAAGTCGCGGTTTTATACCTCAAAAGTCGCAGCAGTGTGGATAACTCGTACCTCAAAGATCGCAAATCGTACCTCAGAAGTCGCAAATTCATGAATTTCGGGCCAATATCACAATCAAAAATATAGAAATTGTGGAAAACATTCACGCTAAGAAACCACAAAAGCCCAAAAATGCGATTTTTGGGGTACACATTGCCGTTTTACCGTACCTCAAAAGTCGCACAGAATATAAAAACGTACCTCAAAAGTCGCGCCTCTGTGGATAACCGTACCTCAGAAGTCGCAGAATCAGCGGATATACCCCAAAAATCGCAATTATATCCAGCTCAGTAAAAGCAATCTTCGATGTGGTAAGAATGGCCGTTTACAGAATCGTTTACTTCCTCAACTATCGATTTTTGAGGTACGCCTGCGAAAATGAATAGAGTCATTTTCAACAAAAATATCCTCAACAATGCCTATTTTTTTAAGTTCCTCACACTTCTGTTTTGCCCACTGGCGGGTGCGTGTAGGCGATTTAATCTCGATGCCGCACAGGTTAGCAAAATTGCTTACGCTTAACGGCAAGGGCGTTCTATGCGAGTTAACGTAGTCGGCCAGGCGGCGGGTTGCCGGGCTCAACTTTTTATAGATTTCCCAATTGTGGGAAGTAAAAAGATTGCCTGCGAATAGCAGCATTATTTTCTGATTCATGCGAACGAAATAGGTCATTTGATCGCCGTTGTTATCGTTCAAACTATCGTACTCGATCAAACTGAACGATCCACTGACACCATAGGCTTTTTTATTAGTAATCAGGATTTCAGTAGCGCGAAGACGGCTAATGCATTCGCGCAAGCGCGAATAACCGTCCCCGCTGCGAGGCCAATTTAAATCGCGTAATAGATCCGTCAAATCAAATTCAAAGGTGCTGCCAAAGTCGGTATCCTTGGCATAATGAACCAGTTGCATCCATACTAATTCATCGTCTACAGCCCGTAGTTCTGAGCCTGTATAAAGGATTTCAACATCATGAAGATGAAACAGCCGATTGCGCAGCAGGTTCTTTCTTGGCTGATTATTGTTCCTTGCAGTAAATAAAGAACTTCTGCAATAGTCATTCGGAATATGGCGCAGGTCGGTGCGGTTTCCGATAATTTCCGGAAATTGAATGGCTAACTGCGTGTTGCCATCCGGGTCAATGCCTTTGGCTTGCAAATAATTTTTCCGCTGGATAGCTAGTGATTTCTCATGAAGCTCAGAATCGGATCGTTTTGTTTGCTGTCGTCTCATTGCATTTACCCTAAATATTGAAAGCGTCTAAACTCAATTCACCAGCGAAGATACTTTCCCGATATCCTTGCTCATGATTCTGGAAAGTTCATAATTAGTTTGCAAGTCCATCCAAAAGCGAGCATTGCTTAGACCCGCTCTTTCGAGACGCAGCGCCATTTCAGGGCTGATCCCAATATGACCGTTTAACAGGCGCGATAGGGTAGTTCTGGAGACGCCAAGACGTGCTGCAGCCTCAGTGACGTCCAGGCCGGAATGATCAATAACGTCAGCTCTAATCAGTTCGCCAGGGTGTGGGTGATCTTTCATCATAATGTGTACCTTTTTAGTGATAGTCCAAATAATTCACTAATTCAACATTTGCATCGACAAATCTAAAAATAAGCCGCCAATTGCCGCTTACTGTGATTGAATAAAAACCTTTGTAATTGCCTTTGAGCATATGCAAACGCATACTTGGCAAATTTAGGCTTTCCGGCGTTCTTGCCGCGTCCAGGGCAGCTAGTAGTAGCTTGAGCCTGGGCGCATGAGTCGGTAAAACTCCCTTTGCTGAACCGGTTTTATAAAGGACTTCTAAACCTTTGTGTTTGAAAGAAATGATCATTGAAAACCGGATTCCTAAGCAATACAGGATTAAATTAATTGTAGCATGATGCTTTACGCGCTACAAGTTATTTTTTACACTCTCCAACCGATAAAAAATCGCCCGGTCTTAGCCCAACGATTGGGTATTGTCCGGCTGCGAGTTCCAACGCATAACGGGCAGGCAAGCCTGACTCATGATGTGTATCAGAATTGGGCTGCATGTCCTCGATCTTAAATAATTTCCCGGCTTCGTCAAAAAAACCAATAGAAAGGGGAACCCAGGTATCACGCATCCAAAATGTGCGGAGTTCTGCTTGCGGCCATGCAAACAGCATCCCAGGCCCAATATCTTTACGTTGTGACAGTCCTTTTTCCATTTGAGGCAAGGTTGTAGCAACAGGCACAGATTTGAGTGATTGACCATTAGAAAAATGTAGATCACATACCAACATATCGGCGCTGGCCGCAGGCAGGTAAGACATAACCAAAATGGCTAAACTTGCGCTTGCTAAGAGACTTTTCATTGTGTTGAATCCATTTTTAAATATTTATACACTGTGGCGCGACTAATGCCTAATGCATTCTGAATGTCCTTTACTGGAATGCTTTTATCAGCGTGCATAGCGCGTAACTGCTGGATTTGAGATTTAGTTAATGCTTTGGGTCGCCCACCGTTTTTCCCCCGCGCTCGGGCCGCTTTTAAGCCCTCCATGGTGCGTTCGCGGATGATGTTTAATTCCAGTTCTGCAAATGCAGAAATAATGGTGAATAAAAATCTGCCGGTCGATGTACTGGTATCAATGCCATCTTTGATAAAAACAATATCAATTTTCCGGCTTTCAAATTCTTGTAGAAGCGTCACCAGCTCCTTAACTGATCTTCCCAGGCGGTCAATTTTCCACACAACAAAAATATCGCCTTCGCGCAAATGCTCGATGGCCTTTGCAAGCTCTGGCCTGTCTTTCCTGGCACTTTGTTGCTCGGTGTATATCTTGGAACAACCTACCTCTTCTAAAGCCCTGATCTGCATATCAAGGTTTTGTTCCTGCGTTGAAACACGCGCATATCCAATTTTCATTTATTGCCCTTATTCAGAATGGCCCGTATCTCTGCCACTTTCTTATGTACCTCTGTTTTGGGTGTCACGAAAATATCTGCAGGCGGATCAATTTTTAAAATTTTGCAGATATTAGAAATATAGGGCTTCTTGCCATTGAGTTTCGCAATCGCTGCCTGTATCTGGCCTGGTGTAGTTGCGCTGGTCAACCAGGCGTGAATCTTTTCATCGCGTTCATTCAATAAAAGAAGTTCGTCACTCTGCTGAGTGCCGCTGTTTTGCGCCTGGCTGCTGCCAGCCCCAAAGTTTTTGTTAGCATCATCCATAAAGAAATAACCCAACGTCTATAAACATATAAAACTATACCATTAATATACATAGATTTATAGATAAGAAAAAAGACAAAAAGGCGTAAATATTGACGGGCTAGGGCAGGTTGGCCAACAGGTCTTTAAAACGGTGGTTTTTTAGACATCTGGTTTACGCTATAGCCTGCAGTTCCTGCATGTCTTATGTGATAAAAATTGTAGAATCCTGTTTTCCCTTAACCATCAATTTCTAGAATGAATAGCTGGCGACCGTTCTGCCTCGCAGAGCAAACATATGAGCTAACCCACTTAGATAAATATGTGCATACCTATGTTCAGCCAGCTAAGGGGGATAACCCTGAAAGAAAATATGTCGTTGAAATTTCTTTCAGCTTGCATTGCTTCACTCGGGGACCGGAATCAGGAGAGTCTACAAAGACCCCATATGCTTATAGTGACGCTAAAGAAACAAGAATATTTGATACTAGACGCTATGAATTGTCCAAGAGTCTAAAAACGATTGTTGAACAATTGCCTATGTCAGCGTGTTTTCATACAAATCACAGCACCTACTTCTCAATTAAACATATAAATGAACAAGGGGTTGTCGAAGATTATGAGATATATTTTTCGGTTTCTAAGCCAGCAGGCAGGGATAGCAAACTTCAGATATTTGTAATTACTGCCTATCCTCGCGACAGGGAATACACAAATAAGCCAGCAGGAAGGCGGAATAAAAAAATTAATTTTTTTGTGATTTTAAACAACGTTCTACAGGGTAAAGCAACAAGACCGGCCCCATAAAGGAAAAGCCCCATACAAAGTATGGGGCTTTTTTGAAACTAATCGGAACCTCTTGAATATCTCCGCACATGGGCTGAGACCGTTTCCGGTGGGTCAACGCGCCTTTCGGCTTCCGTTCATACGCTGATGTAATCATCATACCAAAAAGTTGCAAAAAACGCAACATGCCCGGGTATCGCCTCATTTGTTACGGCCGCAATTCTTTACCGTGCCAAACTAAATTTTGAGGTATAAAATACTGTATGTTTATACAGTGGTATTTATTATGATAATCGACTGCCAACTTATTGAGGCTGAAGCCCCGGCCATACAACAGGTTTTGAGTAAGACGCCGGCAGGCTTCCCCTCGCCAGCTGCGGATTTGGCCGTAAACAGAATAAACATAGGGGATATTCTTGTTAAGAATCCGGTCAGCACCTATTTCATGTGCATCAAAGGATTCAGCATGAAAGATGCAGGCATTGACGATGGGGATCATGTCATTGTCGATCGCTCGATCGAGCCCAGGCATAACCATATTGTGATCGCTGAAATTAATGGCGATGTTACGGTGAAGCGGCTCTTTAAAAAAAATGGCATTATCAAACTACGAGCAGAAAATGTCACCTATCCAGATATCGTTCCTGTCCAGGGCCAGGAGTGGGCGATATGGGGAGTCGTCACCTATATTATCAAGTCCACACTATGATATTTCTGCTGATTGACGGCAATGCGTTTTACGTGAGCTGTGAACGTGTATTTCGACCATCCCTTAAAGGCAAGCCCGTTATTGTTTTGTCATCCAACGACGGCTGCGCCATCGCTCGCAGCGATGAAGCAAAAGCGTTAGGCATTGCAATGGGTGATCCATGGTTCAAAATAAAACATTTAGTTGACTCAGCAGGGCTTATAGGGCTTTCCGCAAATTTCCCGTTATATCAAGACCTCTCAGACAGAATGATGGAAATCATAGGTCGATTTTCGGCTGATCAACTGGTGTATTCCGTGGATGAATGTTTTTTGACGCTCTCAAATTTTGGTGATGATTTAACAAAATATGGTCAACAGATTCGCGCTGATGTCATGCGAAACGTTGGGATTCCCACATGCGTGGGAAGTGGGCCAACTCGTACTTTGGCGAAATTCGCTAACCACTTAGCCAAAAAACAAAATCGGTGGAACGGCGTCTGTGACTTAACCTCGTTAACACGCCAAGAACTAGCCCATGAGATGCGCCATATTGATGTAAAGGAGGTTTGGGGGGTAGGGCGCCAGATATCAAAACGACTGTACCAAATGGGTATTCATACTGTGCTGGATCTCGCTAAACTAGATCCGGAAGTAGCACGGCATGAATTTTCTATTGTCCTGGGGAAAACCATTCAGGAGCTACGCGGTATTTCGCGCATCGAGCTAGAGCCGGACACGACGCCCAAAAAGCAAATAATTACTTCCCGTTCCTTTGGCTCACTTGTCACTACACAATCCCAATTAGCCGAGGCAATATCAGAATTTACCGCCATTGCAGCGAAAAAATTACGAGCGCAAGAATCAATTGCTGGCGGTATACAAGTATTTATCAGGACAAGCCCATTTAGAAAAGACAAACAATATTCCAATAGTCTGATTGCTTATTTCCCTTCGGGTGCAACTTCAGACACTGCGGCGATGATTCATACTGCATTGTCCTGCCTGAATAAAATATTTCGTCCTGGCTTTAATTATTCAAAAGCGGGGGTAATGCTATTTGACATTGAGCCAGCGCTAAAGATCCAAGGCGATCTTTTTAGCGAGGCTGAATCAGTAGAAGAAAGCAGGGCATTAATGGAAACGGTAGACGTACTTAACAAGCGATTCGGACGAGGGACAGTCAAAGCTGCCAGCGCGGGTATCCATAACAAAGAACAATGGTTTATGAGACAAGAGCGCAAAACTCAAAGTTATACAACGTCCTGGGATGAAGTTTTAACCGTTAGAGCATAGTCAATCAAGGCATCTAATTGAGTGCGTCTACAGCTTGTATCAATTTTTCGCGTTCCTCACTAAGATTTTCTGACTGCGCCATTTTTAAAACCATCTTATTGTTTTTAAACATAAGTCCAAATAAATCTAAATACTCGCTGTGGGTGAGTTTCCCGTCTGATAGAGCTGCTTTTACTGAATTCTTTACTTCAGCATCAGACCACTGCAAATTGTCCTTTATTGTCATATAGTCAGTGGCCGTTGCTTCCTGAATGGACATGATAAAGCTACCAATCGCAACCACAATCATCATGACGACCGGGATAATATAATAGCGCCAATTAAATTTGCCAGCCTTGGAATTTAGAAGTTTTCCAACTACATTTACCACTATCAACGCAGCTAACAAAACCAAAAATAGAGTCCAGCCTTTATAGTAAACCCCCATAATTACACCAACGGAAAGCGCAATGCCTATACTAATTTGATCTACTCTGGAAAAAAAAGAATGCATATACATTACCTGTTAATGTTCAAATTCAAAATATAAAAATAGGCAGCCATTAATATTTAATAGCGGCAATTTTCTGGTCAAAATGATTATCTATGAGACTATCAAAATCAATAATAATATCGTCCAGTTCAAAGATATGAGTCCGCAGCTTTTCGTCTTCCTGGCTATTGCATTTCTCTGAGTTCACCAGTTCTAAATTCACCCTCATTTCATCCCTGGCCTTGACCAGCTC
>Ga0308157_10008598_pt1 | contig 11560 bp, 9 predicted proteins | sample PhyBR1_FD_201035 | JGI IMG/M metagenome (GOLD analysis project Ga0308157, IMG submission 201035) | Phyllosphere microbial communities from UC Gill Tract Community Farm, Albany, California, United States - DLSLB.R1 | ecosystem: Host-associated > Plants > Phyllosphere > Unclassified | place: USA...
GATCCTTGCCCAGGCGCGCGGCCTGGATCGGCGTCATCCGGTGGTGCCCGTCGTGCAGCAGCGGGATGTCGGGACCGAACTCGTTCCGCACCGCCTCGAAGACGCCGGGCAGGTGGTTGAGGTAGGCACGGGTGTCCCAGTCCTCCTCGACCGGCTTCGCGCCGCGTCGCGCGGGCTCGTGGTCGTAGCGGACGGTCGCGTCTCCGACGTCGGCGCCCTGAGCTGCGATGCCGTAGATCGCCTTCAGCGTCGGCACGCCGGTCTGCACGCGGATGGCTTTGTATCCCTGCTCCTGATGCGCGCGGATCGAGTCGAACAGCTCGGGCAGCTCCTTACCCGAGGCATGGCCGTAGGCCATCAGACCGTTGCGCGACGCACCGCCGAGCAGCTGGTACACCGGAAGCCCTGCGGCCTTGCCCTTGATGTCCCACAGTGCCATGTCGACCGCGGCGATGGCCGCCATCGTGACGGGCCCCCGGCGCCAGTAGGCCCCGCGGTAGAGGAACTGCCAGGTGTCCTCGATCCGGTGCGCGTCGCTGCCGAGGAGCAGCGGTACGACGTGCTCCTTGAGATACGCGACGACGGCCAGCTCGCGGCCGTTGAGCGTCGCATCGCCGATGCCGACGTGCCCCTCGTCCGTCGTCAGCCGCAGCGTCACGAAGTTCCGTCCGGGGCTTGTGACGATGACTTCGGCCTTGTCGATGATCATGATTCCTCCAGTGATCTCAGTTCTGAGTGAATTCCGAGGCGGCGCGGGCGACCGTCTCGACGATATCCGGTTCGGCGAGGCGTTCGTCGATCAGCGCCAGCAGCGCGGCCACCGCGCGCTCACCCTGACCGGCGGCATCCGCCACTGCCGGGCCGTTGGTGTCCTCCGGCAGGGCACCATCCAGCGCGCGGGCGACCCACGCCCCGAGCACGCGGACGCAGGCTGCGCCGTCGCGTCCGGCGGTGCGCTCGGCGAGCAGCACCGGGGCGATCCGCATACGTAGCTTCGTCGTGCCATCGATGCCGATCTGGACGAGCAGGTGCTGGATGCGCGCGTTGTCGAAGCGGTCCAGCAGCGCTGCGCGGTAGTCATCCAGTGCGAGGTGCGGCTCGGTGAGATGACGGGATGCCTCATCCCACAGCTCCTGAACCCACGCGCGGAGCTGCGGGTCGGCGATCGCCTGCGCCACGGTCTCGTGTCCGCGCGCCCTGCCCGCATAGGCGAGGAAGGAGTGCGAGCCGTTCAGCAGCCAGAGCTTCCGGCGCTCGAAGGGATCGATGTCGTCGACGAAGCGCGCACCGGCCCTCTCCCACTCGGGTCGGCCCGCCGGGAAGTCTCCCGAGATCACCCAGTCGCGGAACGGCTCGGTGACCACGGGGCTGCGGTCCTCCCAGCCGGTCTCGTCGCGCACCAGCGCGATCTCGGCGGCGGTGGTCTTCGGCGTGATCCGGTCGATCGACGTCGACGGAAACGTCACGTGCTCGTCGAGGTACACGAGTGTGTCGGATGCGCCGACCAGCACCGCGAACGACCTCAGGGCGGCGCGTGTCAGTTCGCCGTTGCCGGGCAGGTTGTCGCACGATACGACGGCGATGGGTGCGCCGCCCGCGCGGCGACGAGCTTCGAGCCCTGTCAGCAGGCGAGCCAGCGCGGTCTGGGGCGCGGTCGTGAGGTCGAGGTCGGCGGCACCGAGGTGCGCGCGGAGCCATTCGACGTCGGATACGACGGCACTCTGCGCGGTGTCCGGGCGGCCGTCGGCATCCACTGCGTAGCCGGCCTCGGTGATCGTCAGCGTGACGATCGCCGTCTCGGGCTCGGCGAGCGTCTCGGCGAGGACGTCGACGCGTGCCCCGTCGACCGCGTCGACGATGGCATCGACGACCGTGATGCTGTCGCCGTCGGCGGATCGCTCGATCAGCGAGTACAGGCCGTCTTGAGCGGCGAGCTCTTCCGCAGCGGTCGCGCTGCGCCCGGTGAAGGCGCGGATGCCCCATTCGTTCGCCTCGTCGACGGCATCCGTGTACCAGGCCTGGTGGGCGCGGTGGAAGGCGCCGAGGCCCAGGTGCACGATGCGCACAGGGGCGCGATCGAACGAGCGGCCCTCACGAGCAGCGGCCGCCGTGCGATCGAGCACGGTCGGAGCGGAAGAGGTCGGCGCGCTCACAGCTTGAAGGCCTTCTTCGGGACCGTGGTCACCAGGTCGACAGCGATGCGCTCGGCCTGTGCGCGAGAGATGCGGCCCTCGCCGACGTAGCGCGCGAGGAACGCGGAATCGAGGCGGCGAGCCATGTCGTGACGGGCGGGGATCGACAGGAACGCACGCGTGTCGTCGATGAACCCCGAGCCCCGGTAGAAGCCGGCGGTCTCGGTCACGGCGGAGCGGAAGCGGAGCACGGCATCCGGGGCATCCAGGAACCACCACGGCACGCCGATGAACACGCTCGGGTAGAAGCCGGCGAGCGGGGCGATCTCGCGCGAGTACACCGTCTCGTCCACCGTGAACAGCACGATCTGCAGCCCCTTGTCGAGGCCGTGCTTCTCCAGCAGCGGCCGCAGGTTCTGCGTGTACGTGGTGGCGAGCGGGATGTCGTGGCCGGTGTCGGGGCCGAACCGGTCGAACGTCGCCGTGGAGTGGTTGCGGTGGACGCCGGGGTGGATCGTCATGACGAGGCCGTCGCGCGCGCTCATGCCCGCCATGCGCAGGAGCATGTTGCCGCGGAACTCCCGGATGCCCGCTGCGTCAAGGTCGCCGGCGACGGCGCGACGGTACAGGGCCGCCGCCTCGTCGTCGGCGAGGTCGACGGTGTACGGCTCGACGACGCCGTGGTCGGCGGAGACCGCGCCGTGCGCGATGAAGTGGGCACGGCGGGCCTCGAGGGCCTCGAGATACCCGCGGAAGTCGTCCGTCGCGGTGCCGTGGGATGCCGTCAGCCGCTCGACGCTGCTGCGGAACGCCGGCCCCGCGGGGTCGAGGTAGGCATCCGGACGGAAGGTCGGGAGCACCCGTCCTCGGAAGTCCGCGTCAGCGGCGAGCTCGGCGTGCACGGCGAGATCGTCCATCGGGTCGTCGGTGGTGGCGAGCACGTCGATGCGGAACCGGTCGAACAGCGCGCGCGGCCGATAGGCGGGTTCGGCCAGGCGACCGGAGATCGCGTCGTAGATCGCATCGGCGGTCTCGGCGGACGGCTGGGCGTCGATTCCGAACAGCGTGACGAGTTCGTGGGTGAGCCAGTATCCGGATGCCGTGCCGGCGAACAGGTGCCAGTTCTCGCAGAACGCGCGCCACACCGAGCGCGGATCGGTTCCGGTGGTGCGCCCGGCGCCCACGGTCGCCAGGTCGAGACCGGCGGCATGGAGGAGGCGGGTGACGTAGTGATCCCTGGTGATGAACAGCTCGGCCGGATCCGAGAACGGCGCGTCGTCACGGAGCAGTGCGGGGTCGACGTGTCCGTGCGGGGAGATGATCGGAAGATCCGCGACGGCGGCGTAGAGGTCGCGGGCGATCGCCCTGCTGGCGGGGTCGACGGGCAGGAGGCGGTCGTCATCGAGTTCAAGCTGCGCTGGCATGGTGTCCATGATTCAGACGGGTCGGAATCGCGTCAACCGGTTGCCATATGTGGCCATGACACGACATCGGTGAGCGCTCACTCCAGGTCGATGCGCACGGCGACGCGTTCGAAGCCCGCGCCGCGCACCGCGCGGAGCACCTCTGCACGCAACGGCTCCCCCACGATCGCGGCGACCTCGCGGCGCGGAACCTCCAGGCAGGCCAGCGCACCGTAGGCGCGGACGCGCACGTGGCCGAGTCCGAGCCGGCGCAGCTCTTCCTCTGCGAGCTCGACTTCGGCATCCATGTCATCGTCACTCACGCGTGCCCCCGTCATCGTGCGCACAGCGCGTTCGGTACTGACCCCTCCATTCATCCCCGATGGCAACAACTGCGCAATCGGTTGCCATCAGTTGCACGGCTGACCTATGCTCACGGCATGCCAGAGGACCCGCCAGCCCCCGCCCGCAGGGAGCGACCGACGATCTACGACGTCGCCGAGGCCGCGGGCGTCGCGCCTTCCACCGTGTCGCGCGCGTTCTCCCGACCCGGCCGCGTCAACGCGGACACCGCCGAGCGCATCCGGCAGGTGGCCGCCGAGATGGGCTACCGCACCAACCCGCTCGCACGAGCCCTGCCGACGGGCAAGACCTCTCTCCTCGCGATCGTCGTCGCCGATGTCACCAACCCGTTCTTCTTCGAGCTGCTGCGGGGCGCCGAGGACACCGCCACCAAGGCCGGCTACACGCTGCTCGTCGCGGATGTCCAGGAATCCGTCGAGGCCGAACGCCAGGCGCTGGACCGGGTGCTGCCGATGGTCGAAGGGGTCATGCTTGCCACCTCGCGGATGTCGGACTCATCCATCCGCGTCGCCGCGAAGCAACGCCCCACGGTCGTCTTGAACCGTTCGATGAGCGACATCGCCAGCGTCGCGACGGACAACGCTCGCGGCATGCGCAGGGCGGTCGAGCATCTCGGCGCGCTTGGACACACGTCCATCACCTACATCGCGGGCCCGGATGCCTCGTGGGCGAACGGCGTGCGCTGGCAGGCACTCCGCGAGGCATGCCACGAGCTCGGGCTCCGCGCACGCAGGATCGGGCCCTTCTCGCCCACCCAGGCGGGTGGGCTGTCGGCGGCCGGAGAGCTGACGGCAACGCCCAGCACCGCGGTCGTCGCCTACAACGACCTGCTCGCGATCGGCCTCATGCGCGGACTGCAGAGCCTCGGCATCCGCATTCCCGACGATGTCTCCGTCGTCGGATTCGACAACATCTTCGGCGCGGATTTCTGCACGCCCCAGCTGACCACCGTCGCCGCTCCCCTGCGACAGCTCGGTGCGGTCGCCGTGCAGACGCTGCTCGACGACCTCAACGGCACGCTGCGCATCCCGCGCAGCTCTCCCGGCGGTCCGTTGAAGACGGCGCTGCTGCCGGCACGCCTGGTGACGCGTGCGTCGACCGGGCCGGCTCACCCGCTGAACGACTGGCCGAACGGCGGCAGCCCCGCCTTCGCCGACCAGAACGACCGCTGAGCCGACGGCGCTCCACGGCAACCGATGGCAACGGGTTGCCATCCGCTCGATGCGGATGGATGAATGTATGAGCGGAGGTGCCGACACCCGGCTCCGCCACGGACGGGTCGCAGCAGAACCCGGTCCACCACACAGCATTCAAAGGAGAACATCATGCGGAGCAAGACCCGGGTCGCCTTCATCGCGACGACCGCGATCGCAGCCCTCGCCCTGGCCGGATGCTCCGGCAACGGCGGCGACGCGGAAGGCGGCGAAGGCGGCGCGTCGACGCATGTCATGAAACTGGCGCTCAACCAGCCCGAGACGCACCCCTCCTTCATCGCCCTCGAGGCATTCGGCGAGCAACTCAGTGAGGCCACCGACGGCCGCTGGGACATCGAGGTTCACCCGAACAGCACCCTCGGCAACCAGGACGAGTACCTGCAGTCCGTTGGCCAGGGAGTCATCGACCTCGCCGTCGTGTCCGCCCCGCAGCTCGAGAACGTCAACAAGGACTTCGTGCTGTTCAGCCTTCCGAAGGTCTTCGATGACATCGACCACCAGATGTCGGTGCTGTCCGATCAGGAGATCGTCGGCGACCTGTACGGCTCGCTCGAGGAGAGCAACGGCATCACCGTCATCGGCGGCCTGACCCAGGGAGAGCGCAGCATCTACCTGAAGGACGGGATCGCCGAGACGCCCGACGACCTCAAGGGCAAGAAGATCCGCGTGCAGGAGAGCCCCGTGTTCATGTCGATGATCGAGGCCCTCGGCGCATCCCCCACGCCGCTGCCCTTCGGCGACGTTTACAGCGGCCTGCAGTCCGGCGTCGTCGACGGCGCCGAGAACAACGAGATCTCGTACTTCAGCAACAAGCACCACGAGGTCGCACCGTACTTCTCCTACACCAAGCACCTGGTGGGGGCCGACTTCGTGATCATCAACAGCGACACGCTCGCCGAGATGTCCGACGAGGACCGAGCCGCGTTCGATGAGGCCTGGTCCGCTGCGTGGGAGCACCACACCGAGTTGTGGAAGACCGACACCGAGAAGGCCGTCGCCGACGCCGAGGCCGGAGGTGCCGAGTTCGCCGACGTCGACACCGACGCGTTCGCGGAGGCGCTCGAGCCCCTGCTGGATGAGTTCCTCACCACGGACGCCCAGAAGTCGACTTACGAAGCGATCCGCAACGCTGCAGAGTAGAACCTGACCGGCGGGGGCGCGGGACGGTCGAGCGACCGCTCCGCGCCCCCGGTGGGCTCAGGGTCCACGAGCGCGGCGACGCGCGAGAGCGGCCAAGGCACCCGATTGCCAGGCCGGAACGGAGGACATCGTGACCACGAACACACCCGACGACGCCGGGCGGGCGGATCCACCCGCCCGCGCCGCCCGATGGCACGGTCTGCTGACCGTCCTGGGCGTCGCACGAAAGGGCGTCGACCGCCTCCTCGGCTGGTTGTGCATCATCGTCTTCGTCGCGCTGGTCCTCATCGTCGCCTGGCAGGTCTTCACCCGCGAGGTCATCGGCGACACCGCGGCCTGGACGCAGGAGGCCGCGCAGTACAGCTTCGTCGTACTGGCGATGATCGCAGCCGCGTACGTGTTCTCGGAGCGGGGCCACATCGCCGTGGAGATCCTGATCGAGAAGCTTCCTGAGCGCTCGCGTCGGGCCGCGGCGATCGGAATCGAGCTCATCGTGGCGTTCTTCATCATCGCTGTGTTCATCGTCGGCGGCCTCGCCGTCGCACAGAGCTCTTGGCAGCAGAGCCTCTCATCGCTGCCGCTCACGATCGGTGAGATCTACCTGGTCATGCCGGTCGCCGGCATCCTCATCCTCTTCTACTCGATCGTCCAGATCATCGGCCTGCTGGCCGGGGTCGAAGAGCCCACGCCCGACACGAACGACATCAGCGAGGCGATCTGACATGGACACGCTCACGCTCGTCGCATCCATCGTCCTGATCGCCGGCATCGCCCTCGGGATCGCGATCGGCATGCCGGTCGCGATCGCCATGGGCCTGCCCTCGGCGATCGCCATCTTCATCCTCCTGGGCGACTGGGAAGGCGCGACCTTCACGTCAGCTCAGAAGATCTTCCAGGGCAGCAACTCGTTCAGTCTGCTCGCGATACCGTTCTTCATACTCGCCGGCGGCCTCATGAACACCGGCGGCATCGCGGCACGACTCATCGACCTCGCCCAAGTCGTCGCCGGCCGTCTGCCCGCCTCGCTCGCGCAGACCACGGTCGTCGCGAACACGATGTTCGGGGCGGTATCCGGAGCTTCGGTGGCCTCCGCCGCCGCCATCGGCACGGTCATGACCCCGCGGATGAACCGCGAGAAATACGACCCCGCGTTCTCCGCCGCGGTCAACGCGGCCTCCTCCCCCGCCGGGATGCTCATCCCGCCGAGCAACACGTTCATCGTGTACTCGCTCGTCTCCAGCACCTCGATCGGCGCCCTGTTCATGGCCGGCGTGGGACCCGGACTCATATGGGCGCTGGTGTGCGTCGCGGTCGTGGCGCTCTATGCGCGCAAGCACCCCGAGCTGCGGATGCCGAAGGGCACGGTCCGCCCGACGTTCGGCCAGGGAGTGATCGTCTTCCTCAAGGCGCTGCCCGCGCTGCTGATGATCTTCGTGGTGATCGGCGGCATCCTGAGTGGAATCTTCACCGCGACCGAGTCCGCCGTCATCGCGGTGCTGTACTGCTTCGTGCTCGGCCTCATCCAGCGCACGCTCCCGATCCGCGAGCTGCCGAAGATCATCCTCGAGGCCTCGAAGGTGACCGGTATCATCATGCTGCTCATCGGCGTCTCCGGGATCCTCGGCTACGTCCTCGCATTTGCGCGCATCCCGCAGCTCGTCACGGAGGGCCTGCTCGGCTTCACCGACAACGTCGCCGTCGTGCTGATCATCATCATGATCGTGCTCCTGCTCGCGGGGACCGTGATGGACCCGACCCCGGCGATCCTCATCTTCACGCCGATCTTCCTGCCGGTCGTGACCGCGCTCGGTGTCAGTCCGATCCACTTCGGCGCGATGATGGTGTTCAACATGTGCCTCGGCAACATCTCACCGCCGATCGGGAACAACCTCTTCGTGGCCGCGCGCGTCGCGAACGTCCGGCTGGAGAAGGTCATCGCCCGCCTGTGGCCGTTCTTCTGGGCGCTGGTGGTCGGCCTGTTCATCGTCGCCTTCGTACCGGCGATCTCGATGTGGCTTCCGGAGACCCTCGGCCTCATCCGCTGAGCGGTTGCCATCGGCTGAAGAAGAAGTTCCGGCCTCCGATTCGTCTCGGAGGCCGGAACTTCTTCTTTCACCGGGCGGATGCGGGGAACGCGTTAGCCGACCACGATCAATTCGTTGGGCGCGTGCGGCAGGTCGGCCGTGGCGATCGTCTCACCGGTGGTGATGTCGACCGCGACGATCCGGCTGTTCGCGGAGTCCGTCACGTAGGCGATGTCACCGGCCAGACCGATCGCGGGGTGCTCCTCCTGCCATTCGGCGGGCCCCTCCCAGGCCTCGATCGCCGCGAACGACTCGGTGATCTCACCGGTGGCCGGGTCGATCGTGTGCAGCTGACCGTCGGAACCGATCATGATCGCGTCGCCGCTGTCGGTGCGAAGGACGCCGCGCCAGGTGTACTGGACGCCGTCCGGCAGCGCGACCGGCTCGTAGGTGTGCGCCTCGGTGTCGACCAGCGCGATGCTCGAGAGCAGCGAGCCCTCGGCATCCGGATCGTTCTTGTAGTCCATGATGACGAGCGGGCTGTTCTCGGAGACGTAGGCGTTGCCGCTCCGGCCGTACTCGTCGGGGGCGGTGAGCTTGGTGATCTCGCCGTCCGCGTAGAGCAGCGCGCCGTTCTCGCAGCCGAAGACGACGGCCTCGTTCTGGGCCGTGCCCTCGCCGTGGACACCAGGGCATTCGTCGCTCGACGCGACCTCGTGCCCGTGGTCGTCCAGGACGCGAATGCCGGTGCGCCCGCTCTCGTCGCCGACCGTGGTGAGGAACGTGCCGTCCTCGAGCAGGACCGAGACGCCGTGGTGCGCATCGACGCCCTCGACGACCTCCGCAGCCGGGAGTTCGCCGTCCATGGCCGCGAGATCGGCCGTCTCGAAGATCGTGGTGTCGGATGTCGCGTCGTCGTAGAGCACGGTGTGTCCGGCATGGCGGACCACGTGGCCGGCGGTCGCGGCCGCGACGACCTGATCGGTGAGCTCGGGCGTCGTCATGTCGAGCACCTGGAAGCCCTCGGACGTCGTGACGAACGCATGGCGGTCGTCACCGGCCGGGTTCAGGCGCACGAAGTCCTCACTGGGCAGGTCCTCGATCACCTCGAGGGTCTCCCCGTCGAGGACGAGGACTCCACCGGAGTACGCGACCGCGACGCGGGTCCCGGTCTCTTCGGCGCTGGTTTCGTCGCTCGCGCTCGCGCTCTCGGGCTCGGGCTCGGCGGCCGGCTGCGACGCGCATCCTGCCAGGAGGACGGCGGCGAGGCCGACGCCTCCGGCCAGCCGTGCGGCTCGGGTCCACTGTGTCATCGGTTTTCCTTTCTCTCGTCCCACCAGGGACGCTCGGTGAGTCCCACGAGGGACTTCAGGGGGTCAGGCCCGTCACGATTCGCTCGGTGTTGACGCGCAGCATGTCGAGGTAGGTGTCGCCGGGTTCTCCGGGCGGTGTCAGGGATTCGGTGATGAGCTCGACGACGTCCACGTCTCGATCCGCCTCGTCGGCGAGCACCTGGACAAGTCGGTCGGGCTGGGAGGACTCGGCGAAGATCGTCCGCACCCCGGATGCATCGATCGCGTCGACGAGTTCCTGGAGGTCCGAGCTGCTGGGAGCAGCGAGCGTCGTTCCGCCGGGAATCGCTGCACCCAGCAGCGTCACGTCGTGCCGGCGCGCGAGATAGCCGAAGACATGGTGATTGGTCACGAGTGCGCGGTGCTCGGACGGGATCGCGGCGAACTGGTCGGCGATCTGCGCGTCGAGGGCGATGAGGTCGGCTCGGTACTCCGTCGCCGCCTGTTCGACAGCGGCGGCACCATCGGCGCCCGCGAGCTCGGCGAGCTCCGGCGCCAGGGCGTCGATCACGAGGAGCATCTGCTCCGGGTCGGTCCAGAAATGCGGGTCGGGCCCGCCGGCATCGGAGTACTCGAGCACGTCGACGTGGTCGCCGGCAGCGAAGACCTCGACGCCCTCGTCCGCCGCCGCATCCACATGCTGTGCGAGGCCTTCCTCGAGCCCCAGCCCGTTGGTGACGATGAGCTCGGCCTCGCGCATTCCGGCAGCCTGCTGCGCGGATAATTCGAACGAGTGCGGGTCGGCGCCCGGCGCCATGAGGTCGACGACGGCGAGCTGATCACCGGCGATCTCGCGCACGACGTCGCCGAGGATGTTCGTCGTGACGTAGACCGTCGGCCGATCGTCATCCGGCGACGTCGAGCACCCGGTGAGGAGCGTCGCCAGCACCGTGGTGGCCAGGAGACCGGCGGCCGTACTGCGTGCCCGGCTCATCGTCCGGTTCCTGCAACATGCAGCGGCTGCGTGGCCGTGTCGAAGGTTCGGGCGATCCGCCCGTCATCCGCCGGGGCAATCTCCCACATCTTCTGCTCGAGCGGTCCGTTGAGGTAGACCCGCTGCTGGTCGACGACGAAGCCGATTCCCGCAGCGACGTCCGGATCCGCGAGGGATGCCGCCACCAGCGGCTCGGTCCGGCCCACGACGGCGCCGTCTGCGAGTACGAGCACCGCGCCGGTCTCGGCGAGCGCGATGACGTGACCGGCCTCATCATCGACAGCGGACACGACCATGATCGGCTCCCCGGCGTCGATGAACTCCCAGGTGCGCTCGCGGGTGTCCAGCAACCAGATGCCGTTCTCGCCGGCCGTCCCGGCGACCGTGGGGCGCCACTTGCGTGCGTCGAATGAGGTCGCTGCAGGACCAGCACCCTCGGGGAGGGCTATCTCCTCGACCGCCGCCGGGTCTCCCCCGGCGAAGAGGAGCGCGCCGTCGGCGCAGCCGACGACCGTGCCAACGTTGGTCGCGATCGATCCCGACGCATCCGCGCACGGGATCACATCCCCCTCGGTCCCGTCGTCGCCGATGAGGCGAAGCTGCTGCACGTCGCCCGCGGCATCCGGTTCGCTCACCGCCGCACCGGAATCGAGCGGCACGACGAGGCCCGGATGCCGCTCGACCGGGATGCGGAACGTCTCGACGATCTCGCCGTCGGCGAGCGCCGCCGTGTCGAGAAGCACAGCCTCTCCGTCGAAGAGGATTCCGATGCCCGTCTCGCCGGCCACGACCGTCGGCACTCCCGCGCCCTCGACCTCGCCGACCACCCGCGACGGCGCCTCGTAGTAGTGGAAGTGATCGACGTGGTTCCACGACCACACGCCGCTGTCGACGACCGTGACAGACCCGTCGCGGACGCCGAAGAGATACCGCCCGTTCGTGACCAGATCGTCGATCGGGTCGATCTCGGCGATGGTCGAGGTCTCCTCGTCGAGGAG
>Ga0308157_10008599_pt1 | contig 11558 bp, 11 predicted proteins | sample PhyBR1_FD_201035 | JGI IMG/M metagenome (GOLD analysis project Ga0308157, IMG submission 201035) | Phyllosphere microbial communities from UC Gill Tract Community Farm, Albany, California, United States - DLSLB.R1 | ecosystem: Host-associated > Plants > Phyllosphere > Unclassified | place: USA...
ATAAATAAACCAGGATAGATAACTCCAACGATCGACAAACTCGATCCCGACAGTCCACGCGCACCATTGCGATAAGGTGCGCGCGATCACGTCGGAATCATGCGCGCGATGAGCCCGGATTCCGCACCCTCTTTACAAACCCGCAATTGACGACGAACTCATGGCCAAAATAGATGACGTGCTTTATTATGCCAATGAGGTCTCACAACCAGACAGCTAAGGCCTCCAAATCGCTTTTTCGGATTAGCGTACGACGAACCCAAAACCTCCAAATTTGGATGGTATCCGTTAAGCGATCTTGCCAAACCAAGCTCGCTCAACTTTAGGTATCTTTTCCAGATTATAGGGAAGCAAACGAGTCCACAAGGATAGTTTATTGACAATTGAGCAGCATTATAATAACAGCAACGGACCAAAATCAACTTTACTTGTTAAGTGTTGCAATTGTACTACAGCGATGAATGAATAAAGAAGTTATGCTGTTGCGATATGCGCGTGCATATTACATACACAAACGTTTTTAGGAATTGTGATCATGATATTTAAGTCATTCTTGCTTGCTTCTGCTTTTTCGGCAGTCGCATTCTGTGCCGCTGAAGCAGCTGACGTGGTTGTCGAGCAGGAGCCAGCGCCTGTTGCGGTGGTCGCCCCGCCAGCTTTCTCCTGGAGTGGAGCTTATGTCGGCGGCCAGGTGGGGTACGGCTGGGGGAAGACGCGTTTTAATGATGGTGTTTTTTCCCAGAGCTTGAAGCCGGGCGGGTTTGTCGGCGGTGTGTATGCTGGTTATAATTTTTCTGTTGGGCAGCATGGTGTTGTCGGTGTTGACGGCGATTTAGCCTATAATAACCAGAAAGACCGTCAGGATATTGTCAGTGCAAGCGGCTTTACAAGTGCTCTTGAAAGCCGGTTGCGTTGGTCGGGCGCTGTGCGTGCGCGTGTTGGCGTTGCTATGGATCGGGTAATGCCTTATATCGCTGGTGGCGTCGCATTCGGCGGCGTGAAGAATGCAATTTCGACGGCGCAATTCTCTGCTACCAGCAGCAAAACGCTTACAGGCTGGACTGCTGGTGCAGGGCTTGAATATGCCGCAACAGATAATACAATTCTGCGCGTTGAGTATCGTTATACCGATTTTGGCAAGAAAGACTTTGACTTTGGAACTGGTGTGAATGTTCACGATAGTACCAAATCGAACGAAGTGCGCCTTGGTGTAGCGTACAAGTTCTGATCGATAGGTCCTCATGTTCCTGCCTAGCTAGCTCAGCTGGGCAGGATTTTATATATGGATGGGGCGCGATTTGCCGTGTTGGTGACGCTGCTCTTTCCTGTCTGATTGGTGTGAAGAAGGCGTGCCATTTGTTGTTCTTTAGATGGCTCTGATTAATGGTTCGGCGGACAACCCTTGAAGGAGTGAGTGATTACAAAATTAAGCAGCCCAGCATAGTTAATCGGTTAATGTAACGTCACGCTCGCTCGGGCTTAACTTGTTCAAATTGTGAGCCGCGGCATTGTGCGCAAGGGTGATCGAAGGGTAATGATCGCTGCTTTAATTTCGGTTAATTCGTTAAGGGGTTTCGCTCCCATCTGGCCCCACTTCGATTTGGCTCTCAGCGTGAAGAGGGGTGGGGTAGGCAGTGTACTGGTTATACCGCCCGGGGTAGCCTAATGTACGATGATGGACGGGGTCGTGGAGTTGGTCGCTTCAGTTGAGGTGCTTCTCGTTCTGGGAACTGCACATAGTTCGAAAAGCGGGTTGCTCTTGTGTTATTGTTTAGAACAGTTGCGGCCTAACGTTTGGCTCCATAAACTGTAAGTGGGGCGCAAAATATGTCTTTTATCGAGATCCCGCGTTGCCAACACAGAAAATTCTTATCTATAGGCAACTTGATACTCAGCGTACTATGAAGGGGAAGATAGGCCAACTTTAATTTCATAAAATGAATTTTATCAAATTATCGCTCTTTTCTGCAGGGAGCGAAGTCTCCGCTGGCTTTGGTTAGTAGCTTTGAACGCACTCAGCAATCATAAGTCGAGGTAAGCTTTATAATCAAATTAAAGTAATGCCCAAAGCGCCTTACTTTAACAAGTTGGAGAAGTCCGCATAAACTACACGAGAGCCCAATCATGTTCGTTTACGGGGGCGGTGCAGGTTCATTTTATGCGCGAAATATAGCGGGACAGGATGCGTATTTTACTCATTGAAGATGACGCAATTTTAGGTAGGGCCCTTAAGGAAGCCTTTGAAAGCCATGCGTACGGCGTCGATTGGTTTTCAAACGGAGAAGATGCGCTTTCTTCTATTCAAGCCCTTTCATATGAACTGATGATATTGGATCTTGGTCTTCCTACCGTTGGAGGCATTGATGTACTGCGTACTATAAGAAAAAAGGGAAACAACATACCGGTGTTAATATTGTCTGCCCAAAATAATGTTCGGAGTCGCGTTGACGGCCTTGATAATGGTGGTGATGATTATCTCACCAAGCCGTTTGATCTAGATGAGCTGTTGGCCCGTGTCCGTGCATTGGTACGTCGCAAGAACGGTACTGCTGACTCCGTATTGCGTTCTGCAAACATTGAATTGGATGTATCGGCGATGACAGTTCGACGTGATGGAGAACTTGAAGCAATTACCGCAAAAGAGTTTCGAGTTTTAAAGATTCTCATGGAGCGAGCGGGGCGTTATGTTACAAAACGAGATTTAGAATACATCTTATACAGCGCGGATTCGAGCGTCGAAAGTAACACTACTGAAGTTCTTGTTTATAATCTGAGGAAAAAGCTCGGTTCAAAATTAATAAAAAGTTCCCGCGGTATAGGATATATGATTGGAAGAGACGGTTGATCCGTAGACTAGCACCAAGGATATTTTGGAGGATTATTCTAAGCATTATTAGTATGCTCGTGCTTTTATCAATTCTGATTTTCAATAGCGTTTTCGACGAGGTGGACAGTGCGTATGATGCCTCTCTTATTCGAAATGCCGAAGCAATTATTACGATACTATCTCATGGAGAATTTGACCCCTTAACGGATAGAATGAATTTGGCACCGTCCGCTTTTGATCACAAAGAACTGTTTGAACATGTTAAAAAGAAAAACGGTGTAGCTATAGGTGATCGGTTCTATCGAATATGGCGAGGAGGTCGATTAATTTCGTCTTCCTATCCTGATTTTAATGGGCTGCTGCCGGCCGGCTTATCCACTATTAATATAAACCGCGAACAATGGAGAGCTTATTCACTTAGACCTACAGATTCGGACCTAGTTGTTGAAGTCGCGCATAAGCGGAGTCTGAGCGAGCAGTTTCTGAGGAATCTTCTCGAAGATTTTCTATTATCTCTAGCTCTGATTATACCCAGCGTTGGCTTTTTTATTTGGAGCGGGATTCAGAGCGGACTGTTACCTGTCAGAACCCTCGTGCTTGAAATTCAAAAGCGTGGTGCAGATAATCTCTCACGTATGTCCTCAAAATCAATGCCAGACGACTTAAAGCCTCTTGTTAGTTCGATCAATTCACTGTTATCACAACTTGATTGGTCGTTGTTGGCAGAGAGAACGTTTTCCGATCACGTCGCACATCAACTCCGTACTGCGCAAGCTCGCTCCATATTACTGATACAATTGCTTCAGCGGTCGACCAATAAGTACGAACATGACGATTTGTTGGACAGGTTGCTCCAAAGCAATCAAAGAAACTCAGAAATGATAGAAAAGCTGCTTGTACTTGGCAGAGTCACGCATCTTGAATTATCTTACATTGAATTCAGCCTAGCCGAACTAGTGTCTTCTATTCTTGAGGAGGCCAGAGTAAAAGCCGAGCGAAAATCTATATTATTCGTATTTTCGATCAATGATCAGATATACTTGAAATCAGATCCTACTTTATTGCGTATAATGGTAGAGAATATTGTTGATAATGCCCTCAAGTATTCTCCCGTCGGCGGCACAGTTACGGTGATCATTAAAGTCGCAGATCATAAGAAATGGAACATCGTTATTTCCGATGAAGGGAAGGGGATACCCGCTATTCAGCTTAATGCAGTTTTTGACCGGTTCTATAGGGCGGAAACTTCGTCGCGAGATGGCCTCGGCCTTGGACTCTCGATAGTGAAGTTAGTCGGAGAACGTCTGGGAATTTATACACAGCTAACGAAGCGTGCCCACGGTAGCGGGCTTAAAGTCGTGCTGCAGGGTTCGTTATAAGCTCGACATTTTACATTTTACCAATACTCAATGATTAGTACCGATGACTCGGTAGCAACCAGAGTCTTTCGCACATTTTTCATCAGACAATTGGACACTTCTAAAAACCTCGCATTTCCGGTCGGAATTTGATTCAATCCCCGTGCTGATTTGCGGAGGATGTAAATGCGGGGACAGGCTGGTTTCTGGGACATTGATGAGCGCTATGCGCGGTTGAGCGAAGCCGGTGATCCATTGGAGAAGCTGAAGAGCGTGGTGCCTGTTGGTTTCCACGCAGAACTGAGCCGGTTAGGCAGATAAAGGGGGTGCGGACGAAAACTTGGACCACCAGGAGGTAGTTCATGTATTCCTATGCAGACAGACTTCGAGCAGTTGAACTCTATATCCGGCTTGGCAAGCGGCTTAACGCGACCATTCGCCAGCTGGGATATCCCACCAAGAATGCGCTGAGAGGCTGGCACCGCGAGTACCAAAATATTCCGAGGCTCAGAGGCAGGCGGCACTTGAGCACTTTCGCACTCATGATCGTTGCATCTCTGCGACGATGAGGGCACTTGGCTATCCCGGACGCGGCTGTTGCGATAGCGCAACCAGCCAAGCTTGGGCAGGGAAATGCGACCATTGGCCTGATCAAGCCTGATTTGTTTAGGGTCGGGATAGCGAAAGCTATCTCTTTGGCCCTTTTTCCTGATGCGCGGGAAGGCTGCCCGTTTGGCGAAGAAGTTTGTGTAGGCCCGCTCCAGATCCTTGAGCGTCTGCTGCAATGGATGCACCGGCGCATCGGCCAGCCATTGTGTTTCAGGCCCATTGCGCCATTCAGTAAGTAGTTTACACAGACCCGCGTAGCCGAGCTTCTTCTCGCCTTGCTCGTAACGGACTTTCTGCAACGCCAGCGCCTTGTTGAACACGAACCGGCACGCGCCAGCAAAACGGCGCATCTGCCGCTCCTGCTGACTGTCAGGCATCAGCTCGTATTTGAAGGCTTGAAGACGTTGCATGATGATAGTATAGCTTGGTCTATGATAGATTACAACGATATTAGGCACGGAAGACACTGCATATTCAAGATGCATGTTCATTTGGTCTTTGTCGCCAAATACCGCAGCAAAGCGTTCGATGGCGATGCCGTCGCTCATCTGCGAACGATCTTCGCCAAGGTCTGCGCCGATTTCGACGCGAAACTGATCGAGATGGACGGAGAAGATGATCACGTTCACTTGCTCGTGGAGTATCCGCACAAGGTCGCGGTTTCAAACCTGGTGAACAGCCTCAAAGGTGTGTCCAGCCGTTTGCTCCGCAAAGAGCGCCCGGACATCCAGAAAAGATACTGGAAAGGCGTCCTGTGGTCTCCATCCTATTTCGCATCATCCTGCGGTGGCGCACCAATCTCAATCATACGCTAGTACATCGAGCAGCAACAGACGCCAAACTGATAACAAGAGCCGACAAGCCGCCCGCGCTATCTTCCTCGCCCTCAACGACGAGGCTTGTCGCGCATCTGGTCACCGATGAACGGATGGTTTTTGCATTTATCCTCAATCGATCCCGACCTAAGCTTTACGCAGCGCACTAAACCTCGCTGCTAGTCCTTCGTGCTTCCCTCCCATGTGCCGTGGGAGATGCCGTCCTGCTTCTCCATATGGGCGATGACGGCATCAATCTCGTCGGGATCGATCGCCGTGCTCACGAGCGTGGCGACAATTTCCACTGTTTCGTCATCACCCTGATCGGTGATTTCCACATCGCTGACGGGGTAATCCGCATCTTCCAATTTATCGACCAGAAGATCACGCATGGCGGGCATGGCCGCGCGGGTTGATATCAACTTGACTTCGTAGGTGGCTTCGGCCTCCTGTTCGCTGATCGGGATACGATTGATGGCATTGACCAGCCGGCGCAGCAGGGTATTTCCGGCGAGCACAAACACCGTCAGCAATGCCGCCTCCGCAATCATATCTGTGCCCGCACAGGCACCCACCGCCGCCGAACACCAGAGCGTTGCTGCCGTGTTGAGGCCGCGAACATTCAACCCCTCCTTCATGATCACGCCGGCACCGAGAAAACCGATACCGGAAACCACGTAGGAAATGACCCGTACAGCTTCCGTGGACCCGGCAATCCGCTGCGCCAGATCAACGAAAGCCGCAGCGCCGATGGCAACCAGCACGTTGGTACGCAGCCCGGCAGTCCGCTGCCTGTATTGACGCTCGGCTCCGATCAGCGTGCCGAAAATAAACGCGGCAATAAGGCTGAGCGTTGTGTCGAGAAAGGGATAGAGATCGAATGTCTGTATGAATTGCATTTCAACACCGTGGCTGGCTGATTGTCTCAGCCTAGCATTTTCCCGGTTAACGATGATGACAGTTTCACACCAGCTGCAAAGCAAACGGGGTGTTGGCTGTCATGGCAAAACAGATGGTTTGGCACCGACTGTCGCTCTCCGGGCTGTCCGCGCCATAATCCGCGGGCATGTCTTCCAGGCCATTTGCGGAAGATCGTTCTGTCACCCCTGTCATAGCCACCGGAATGTTTTTCGCACGCGCTTGCTGCACCAGTTCTTGAACGTGCCTCCCGCCAGGAAAAGCAAGCAGCGCATCGGGACGGCTGTCTTCCAGCATGAACCGGTTGCGTTTCGTATCGGCCTGCTTGCCAAGCAAAGACCAGTTGGCGGGGTATCGAACAATATGGACATCGTTTTGCCGGGCCCAGTCTTCAGCTGTCGCACCGATAGCCGGCAAACCGCCATGAATGAGAACCGTAACCGGATATTCCGCATGGATGCGGCCGAGTTCACTGAGGACGGCGACAGCATCGTCAAAATGCCGACCGCCCGAGATCAAAAGGCGCATGATCGTGCTCCTTGCATGTGATGGATTGAAAGATCAGACCCCAACTACCAGCGCGCACGGCGCAAAATGCGGATGGCCACGTGATTGCAGGATGACGACCACCGGATAAGCTGCCAGCTGCGCTTGCGGCTCAGCAGACCCCGGCGGTAAAGCCGCGCTGCCAGCCAGAGAAACGCCTGCCCCGTAACCGCCAGCAACCAGCAGGCCCACCGCAGGAATTGCTTCTTTATCCAGGAACGCCGTGGTTCGGGGTGACGGGATACCTGACGGGATCGGCGTTCAGGCAGGCCTCCCCACGAGCCTCGCGGTGTCGTTCCGGACTGGAAATGAAGGATGGAAAGATTCGTGACCATATCAGATCTCCTCTGACATCAAATATTCGGGCTGCAGTTTCGCCAGCATTCAAGCTGGAGAAATAGCGGGCGACGGCGCCGCCCGCTATCGAAGGTGCTTAGAACCACTGGCCAAAGCGGCGGATGTAGATCGTCTTCATGGTCTGGGCGACGACGCAATAGCTGAGCAGCGTACCCACAAGCCAAGGGAAGTAGCTCCATGGCAAAGGCTGCAATCCGACCAGGGTCCCGAGCGGCGAGAAGGGAACGTAGATTCCAAGCCCCATCACCAATGCCGACATCAGGAGAACAGGCAACGCTGCCGTACTCTGAATGAAGGGGATCTTCTGCGTCCGCAGCATGTGCACCACCAATGTCTGGGACAAGAGGCCCTCAATGAACCAGCCGGACTGGAACAGAGACTGATGTTCCGGCGCATTTGCCGCAAAGACGTACCACATCAGGGCATAGGTCGTGATGTCGAAGATGGATGAGGTCGGTCCGATCCAGAGCATGAAGCGACCAATATTTTTGGCATCCCACTTGCGTGGCTTGCGCAAAAACTCCTTGTCCATCTTGTCCCAGGGCAAGGCCAGCTGCGAAATATCATACATCAGGTTCTGGATGAGCAGATGAAGTGCCAGCATCGGCATGAACGGAATGAAGGCGCTTGCCACAAGCACCGAGAACACATTGCCGAAATTCGAGCTGGCGGTCATGTTCAGGTACTTCACGATGTTGCCGAAGGTCTCGCGGCCCTTGATGACGCCCTCTTCGAGCACCATCAGGCTCTTTTCCAAGAGAATGATATCGGCAGATTCCTTGGCGATATCCGCGCCGCTATCGACCGAAATACCCACATCCGCATCGCGCAGTGCAGGCGCATCATTGATCCCGTCACCAAGAAATCCAACAGTGTGGCCATTGGCCTGCAGGGCCTTGAGCACCCGCGACTTTTGCAGCGGCGTCAGCTTCGCAAAAACCACCCGCTCTTCCACCAGTTGGCGCAGCGTATTGTCATCGAGCTTTTCAAGGTCGCGACCAAGCAGCGGTATGCCCGCCTCAAGCCCGACTTCGCGGCAAATCTTGAGGCTGACAACCTCATTGTCGCCGGTCAGAAGTTTGACCGAAACACCATGCTCGGCAAGCGCGGCAATGGCTGGCCCAGCGGTTTCCTTGGGCGGATCGAGGAAAGTCAGGAACCCCTCGACAATCAACTCGCGTTCATCGCCGATGCCGTATTGAGCCTTGGTATCATCGGCAGGAACTTCCCGGATTGCGACAACCAGAACGCGGAACCCCTCCTCATTGTAAGAGCGGGCGAGGGCAATCAGCGCTTTCCGGCTTGTGTCATCAAGGGCGCGGATGTCCTTGCCGTCCCTCATCCGTGTTGCAATCGACAGCATTTCCTCCACGGCACCCTTGCAGACCAGCAGGTGTTCGCCGCCAATACCCTCGACCACCACCGACAGCCGCCGGCGGATGAAATCGAATGGCAATTCATCGACCTTGCGATAGAAGGCCGCGGACCGCATGGCCTCCGAAGAGGCATCGGTAAAGCGCAGAACGGCCTGATCCATCAGGTTCTTGACGCCGCTCTGGTGATGGCTGTTGAGCCACGCCAGGCGCAGGACATCGTCGTTACGTTTGCCGTAGATATCCACGTGGTGCTCGAGAATGATCTTGTCCTGGGTCAATGTCCCTGTCTTGTCGGTGCACAGAATGTCCATGGCACCAAAGTTCTGGATGGCATTGAGGCGCTTGACCACAACCTTACGCCGAGCCATGGCAACGGCCCCCTTGGCAAGGTTGGACGAGACGATCATCGGCAACATTTCAGGGGTGAGGCCAACGGCCACGGCCAGCGCGAACAGCAGGGCTTCCACCCAGTCGTCCTTGGCAAAGCCGTTGATCAGGAAAACGACCGGCACCATCACCAGCATGAAGCGGATAAGCAGCCAGCTGACGCTGTTGATGCCTCGGTCAAACGCCGTCTGGGTACGCGAGCCCACAATGGATTTGGCGAGCGAACCGAAATAGGTGCGCGAACCCGTCGCCACGACGACGGCGGTGGCGGTACCGCTCACCACATTGGTACCCATGAAGCAGATATTGGGAACATCCAGCATATTTGTCTGATCCGAGGCAATGCCCAGCGCCGACTTCTCGGCAACCGCGCCAAGCGTGTCGTACTTTTCGACCGGGATGGCTTCGCCGGTCAGAACCGCCTGGCTGATGTAGAGATCGCGCGATTCAATCAGGCGCACATCTGCCGGGATCATGTCACCGGCCGAGAGGCGCACGACGTCGCCCGCCACGAGTTCCCGCATCGGAATTTCGAGCGTTTCAGACGGGGTCGTTGCACGGTTTCTCCGCAGCACCGTGGCCGTGGTGCGAACCATGGCCTTGAGAGATTCAGCTGCCTTGCCGGAGCGATACTCCTGCACAAAGCGCATGGCACCGCTCGCCAGAACCATCACCATGATGATGATCACCTTGGTCGGGTCCGGGTCCTCGCCGCACTGTATTGGCAGCCAGCAATCCGTGAAGGCGCTGATGGCCGCAAGGACGATCAACACCATAATGAAAGGGTTGTTGAAAGCCGTCAGAAACTGAACCAGTGCATGCGGACGCCGGTCATGGGCAACCTCGTTTGCCCCGTCCTTGGCCAGACGTTCAGTCGCATCCCGAGCGGTCAGACCGTCACGATGGCTATTGACGTTGGCGAGGGTGGTATCGATATCGTTCTGTGCTTCGCGCACAGCCCGCATGGATAGCTTGCGGCTATCCTTTTTCTCCGCATTCAACGCGGAATTCTTGAGAATGACGTTCATTTTTCTGGTCTCCTGCCGCGACACGCGACAGCGACACCAGCTCCGGATCACCTGAAGTTCAGGCGCAGAGAACCGTGCCGAGCCGTCACATTCACGGTCGGTTTTGTTGCATTTGATTTTTGGGGCAGCCCGCTGCGCTTGCCAGTCACCGGCAGCACAGCGGGCCTACTAGAATAATCGTCCATAGGTTACTCCTTCTTGCAGCGCCCGATGCCTCAAGACTTATGCGCGGCGTTTGGCAAAACAGCGATCAGATCGCGCGACCCGATTGATAGACAGCCAGAACCATCCCCAGCTTCTCGACTTGAGACAAAGTCTCTGCGGGCGGTTCATTATCGGCATGGCAATGCATTTCAAGTCGGCCATTGTCCGGATTGACGTGCCAGTCTGCTCGCAGATTAGGGATATGGGCCTGTTTCTCGGCAGCGGAAACTATACGCCGCTGTGTGACAAACCGCCTGTGCGCGCGGACGGCGAAGGCGCAAACGCCTGGAAGAGTTGCGAACGTGATGTTCATGGCTCACCTCATTGACCGGAAACAATCCGGCCAGGGTGAGCGACGATGGAGCCCTAGGCCCTAACGTTGCTCATCCGGTGTACCGGATCGAGTCCTGCTCGTTAGTTGTTTCAAGCGCCCCTATTCCCGCATCAACGGCAGTCAGGGCGCAGCTAGATTTGCTGTCCATCGTCTTCTTTGTGATTTGAAAAATGACCCGGATAATCCGAGCAAGACCCCGATACCCCCGCCTATCAGGGGTTGTCAACCAGGAAGGTTGCCCATCTGATCAATTGTACGGGAAATTGATGGAGCAATCGGTGGCTGTATCCGTGCGGATGATAGCTCTTTTCCAAACCGCTCTACCAAAATGGGCCCTGGACCAAAGCGTAAGATTTAAAGAACGCTCCAAGCAGGCCCAGGCGCCCGAAACCTTGACGCGATCGTCAATTCATAGAAAAGTGACGCATTGCACACGGAGATAACAACATGGCCATTTCACGCAAAGAAGAAGAGCGCGCGCTGAATGTAGAAGAGCGTCTTCTGGTGGAAGAGTCGCGCCATCCTGGTCTGCAGAAACTGGCCGATGCTGAACTGGCCAACTTGGTGAAGCTTGGGCGGGAACAGCGCGACAAGGCGCAGACTGAGGCCAATCGTCGTCGCCGCGAAATGCGGGGCAAGGCCGATCCGAAGGGGAGCACGGTGTCGTCGAGAGTTAACGTCTTCCCCGTCCTGAAGGGCGAGGATTTTTGCGGGAAGCTTAAGCAGCTTTCCGAGATACGCGGGTCACCGGAGCAGTAACCTGCTTCCTCACCGCAGGCCGCGTTCCGGCCCTGAGAAT